>OGEU01001725.1_pt1 | contig 17463 bp, 8 predicted proteins | sample 1570651 | NCBI WGS metagenome assembly OGEU01 (sample SAMEA2582129, study PRJEB24529) | metagenome | biome: Human gut stool | place: China | collected 2011 | reverse complement strand
TCTTTCTCCCTGTTGCAAGCGCCCGCGGCAGGCGGCAAATGGACAGACTTACGCACTGCCATGGATGCTGACTGCCTCACCGTGCCCGAGCGCCGCAACCTGCATGATATGTTTTGGGGACAACTCACCCTCGCCACTGCCGACCTCTATAGTGAAGGAATAGTGAAGATGATGAAGAATACCAACAGCATACGCATCGTGTTGCAGCATGTAGACGGAACGCCGGTTAAAGCCGATGACTTCGACTTCGAAATCATTGATGACAACACGCTCTTCAACTATGACAATGACCTGTTGCTCAACGGCGACGTCACCTACATTCCCTGGGCTAAAGGACAAGCGCAGACAGGTGTCTCCATCGTAGGTCCCGGCCAAGTGGTGCCCCAGCCCATCGAAGTGGCCTATGCCGAACTCTGCACCTCGCGGCTGATGACCAATAATTCTCCGCGTCTGCTTGTGAAGCGGCACGAAGATGGAGGAACCGTGATAGACTTCCCGCTCAACAACTATCTGTTGCTGATGCGCAGCGACCGTTACAGCAAGATGGGCGACCAAGAGTATCTGGACCGCGAAAGCCGCTGGACGCTCTACTTTTTCCTACAAGCGGGCATTTGGTTGCAGACGCGTATTGTGGTGAACGACTGGGTGGTGAGAATCAACGACATCGAAATGTAAAGAAGAGAACAAGAACAAAGAGTAAGAGAACGGAAACTAAAAAAACAAGTTTATCAATCAGGAAAAAACGTCTTAAATGAAATTGCAGCATCGACATATCATCGGAATTGGCCTCTTGTACGTTTTTTTGCTGGGGTTCGCATCGTGCGCCAACGAATCTTTCGACCTGCCCTGCGGAGAGGCGGAAGAGAACAGCATATACCTTACTTTCCATACAGCCGTGGCGGGAGTCTTCACCCGTGCAAACGAAACGCCCGATGATGCCCGCATCAACCAGTTGCTTGTGGTGATTGTCTCGGAAAATAGCGCCCCGGAAGAGGGAAATGCCTTGGAAGGAGAAACCGGCAATGCAAATGAAGCTGGCAAGAGATGGGGGGTAGAGCACAGCCGTTTGGTGAAAGGCGTTTCCGGCATCGGCGTGCCGCTGACCGACGAATATACTTTCAAGGTGAAAGCCGGTTGCAGGAAAAGAATCTACCTGTTGGCGAACTGCGTCGGGCTGATAGATGGCCGGGAGGAAAAAATCGACTTAAGCAACGGCTCTTTTATTCCGGAAACTTCCCTTGTTGCTCCCGATAAGGAAATCGGCAAGGCCCCGATAGATGATTTTGTATTCAATCTGAGCGATGCCGAAGGCGGTTACCGATACGACCCCATCTTGGGCATTCCCATGACGGCCATGTATGAGATTGAGATACCCGATAAAAAGGACATAGAGAAGGATGAATTTTCTGTTCCGACTCCTCTTTATGTGGTACGTGCCGCCACTAAGTTTTCTTTCAATTTCATCAATCGTTCTTCAAGGCGGAACATCACTGTGACCGGATTCTCCCTCACTAAAGCCGTCGGGGACCGGATGTATTTGATGCCGCATGTGAACAGGAATGCCGAAGGAAAATACTGGGTAGTGAACTCGGAACGTGATGCCGCTGTATCTTTGCCTGAAACCGATTCCCCGGACGCGAACCATAAGGTGACGGAATGGGACTGGATAAACTGGATGGTTGCGGAAGCGGAGAAAACCGGAGGGAACGGCAATATAGAACACCAATGGCTGACCGACTATGATATACCGCCTGTGGACGCTTCGGGAGGAGAATCCGGTGAAGAAAGCTCTCGTGTCAGGGTAGATTTCAAAAGTCCGGTGACGGTTCCTGTCATATCGGCAAGCGGTGTCAACGAACCTATACCCGTTTCATCAGAATCCGCTTATCTGCCCGAAAGCCGTACGCTGAAAACTATCGGCACCGAAGAGGGCGGCACAGTGGGAAGCGGTACGGTTGCCTCCGATTTGAAATTGCAGGAATATGAACTGACCGTCTATACAAAAGAAACATTCCTGGATGAAGAACCGGAAGATGGCACTGCGCAGCGGAGAGAGGTCGAAAGAAAATATAGTGCCGGTTTGGAGCATCTTGCCTCCCTTTTCCGCAACACCCACGTAAAGGTAAATGTCAGTTTCAATGATTATACGCTCGACTGGGAAGTGGATGTGGAACCTTATTGGGAAGTGGAGCTGGATCCTGTATTCGGACTGGGCGACCCGGAAAAGCCGGTTAATCCGGAAGAATAAGAAAATACTGAAGAACTAATTGCTCCTTTAGTATAGAAACATACTTGAAAAAATGACAGAAGATATGAAACGCAATTTTTTGACATACATATTTTTATGTGTACTACTTCTTTGTACGGCTTCCTGTAAGGATGATTTGCTGTATGGTGGCGGAGTAATAGGCGAAGGGGAAAGTGTCATAAGCGGAACCGTGAAGTTCAAACCTCTTATTCCTGTACTTAACGGGAGTACACGTACGTCCGGAGGTGTAATAAAGAGTATCAATAGTCTTTGTGTATTACTGTATGATGAAGAGGGAAATTTGGTGAAAAAATATCCACTGACACCTGCCATCGGAAATACACCCACTGAGGGTGAATACGTGCTTTCGGAAGAAAAGCGCACAGAACACAAAACCGAATCAATTGCAGGTGAAGACAAGAATCTTCCCTCCGCTGAATCAGAAACTCCCCATGCAAACTTCAGACTGACGGTTCCTTTTGGACGTTATTATATCTATGCGGTAGCCAACATGGACGATCTTTCCGAATACGAGGACGCTATAAAAACAAAAGAAGGATTAAAAAGTATTTCCCTTATATGGAACTTAGAGAACATCGCTGCCAATAATCAAATGTTCGGATTCTTTAGCGATGCTTCAGCAGATTCCGATGCACCCTTACTGACCATCAACCAAAGAACAATACCATTACATGCTTGGATACGTCGTGCAGCATCCAAAGTGACCATTGCATACGATGGCTCAATGCTTCATGAAAACGTATATATCTATCTCAAATCCGTAACAATCAAGGATATACCAAATCAGTGCTATTTAGGTAAGAAGAGTGCCGTCAACAAAGATCCTGATAATCCCGAAAAAAACTTCGGAGACCTTATTAAAGATGGCGAAAGTATTACGTATGTTGAAGGGACTTCATACGATGAGCATTGGCCCGCGCGTATCACGAAAGGTAGACCATATTATTATTATTATTATTATTATGACTCTGTGGATCAGCAAAATAAGGGAGTATCTGTGTTGAGTACAGAATATAGTGATGATAATCTTGACAAGAAGAATGAACATATCCAGAAAGCTCATGGAGAAAAAAATGAGGCTCTCTTTTTTTATGAAAATATGCAGGGAGAAGGAAAAGACAAACGGCAAGATCATGACGGAAATGGTGAACTTGATGCTCCGGGACTGAATAACAGACCTGAAGATGAATTCTATAAAGATCAAAAGCCCTATGGCACTTATATTGAAGTAAAGGCCTATTATATTTCTAATGCCGAGGGTCGGGTGGGCAGTGGCGATATCACTTACCGCTTCATGTTGGGCAAAAATGTCACTACCGACTATAATGCCGAACGCAATCACCATTATAAATTGACACTGAAATTCAACAAATATGCCAATGACGTGGACTGGCACATCGAATACGAAGAACCGAAACCCGGCATCGAAGTACCCAATCCTTACTACATCTCTTATCTGTATAACAGAACTATGGATCTTCCTATAAAGATAAATACAGGTGGGGGAGAACTCATCTCCTTGAAAGCCAAAATAATTACAAATAATTGGGCACCCAACGGTGCATATACAGAAGGTGACGGCCGGCTTGATTATGCTTATTGGTATGATTACGATGTGACGTCACAAAAGGATTATACAGCTCAAAACAAAGGAGGACAAAATCAGCCTTGGAATGGTTTTCTTTCACTACGCAGAACCACTGCAACCGTGTTAACACAAAATAAAAGTCTGAATGACCCGGAAAACGGGGTCGTATGGTTAGGCGAAAAGGACGGTAAGGCCAAAGGGAATAAAGAGTATTATGAAGATTCCAAAAGAGGTGAAAGGGACTATGTGATAGAGGCAAAAGAAAACATCGAAGAAAATACGGAAGAACTTGGAAAATTTACTATTGGAAATCCTGTAGGAGCTGGCAATGAGCAAAATATTACGGCCCATATTCCATTGTATACGCGTGCCAAACAGATGATTATAAGTACTGGATACACTGGAAATAATCCCTATGTAGCCTACAGGCGAAGAGCCACGGTAGAAATTCAGGCTGGAATTAGATTTGCTAATAGCGAAAAGATAACTATTTTGAAAGATACAGCCGAAATACTTCAGGTACGTCGTGTTGTTAATCCTAAGGGCATCTATCGAAGTTGGAATAATGATACTCCTTTTCACGTGACGCTCATGAGACTGCCTCGTGAAAATTCAACGACATTTGAGTCTTTTACATCAGAAGGTCCTTGGAAGGTAGAAGTGGTTGAAGGTGGTGATAATATGATTTCTTTGAGTCGAACAGCGGGTGAAACGGGAACACCTATTGACTTTAAGGTAATCTTTAATAGTAAATGCCCCAATAAGGATACATCTCGATTTGCAATTATACGGATTAACTATCATAATTACACTTGCCAACATCTGATATTTGTTCGTCAAGGTGATGCACCCATTCCATTGGTAGAAAATGGTGCTAAATGGCATACGTGTAATTTAGTCACGGCAAATAGAGAAGCTGAGTCACCGTTGGATGAAGGTTCATTATTTAAGTATGGAAACTTGGAAGATGCAATCGCAGCCTCTAATCAGGTGAATTATAAAGATCCTTGGATTAATATAACACCTGAGTCTTTTCATGTTTGGTTTCCGCACAATAATCCAAACTTAACATTAGCCAACGGTAAGGGATTAAAACGTTGGGCGGATATTTCTTCTGTAATACCTAGTGCAACTACCCAATGGAATTTATCATTATCTGATAATGTCCGTATTGCTGAATATAATGATTTTAAAACCCTGTTTGATAATAAAGATACAGAACAAGGATATGGAGTATTGTATGGTGATGAATCTTCAACTACTGCCACAGATATCAGACAAGTGTATGGATATATGGCGGATGGTGAGAACAAGAATACGGAGGGATGTGGCATACGTGGTTGTTTTGTATATAATAAAACAAATAGTAGAAATCTTTTCTTTCCAATAGGTGCTTCTGGTTATGGACATCGCAAACGAGCCAATTCTCAAACTGGAGCCGAATTGCAAGGACGGTCTGGCATACTTCGATATGCAGCAGGTCGAGTTGATAGGTATCCAGATCCGGGGTTAGGAGATAGACCTTTGTTTTATGATTTGTATATGCGCCCAGGTGCTATTTATTGGTTATCTGATTATAGTGATGCAATAGATGCTAATGGAAATGCAGACAAAACTATAGGTTGGGATATCAATTACTTTACTTTTGATTTCAACTTCATACATAAAGCTAATCTCTATAATAATAGTACTGATGGTAGTGACGCTTGTTTTATCCGTTGTGTAGAAGATTAATCCACTACCTGCTGAAGATGAATAACAATCTTCTTTTCTTCCTAATATACCTCATGCTCGCCGTTACCAGCGGCAGCATGAGCGCACAGCAGAATAAAACTCAAGATCTGCCTCTTTCTGTTATCCCTTCTACCCTATGCATTCCCCATGAGCGTGCCGCCTACCTTTTGGTACACATTTGGGATGATATAGATTTTGCGGATACCTTGCGTAGTCACCATCCTGCCTTTATGGAACAGAGTCTCGTCAACTTTCTTTCCCTCTTCCCGCATGCTCAAGCCGAAGCCCGTATCATGGCTGTAAAGAGCTTGATGCAGCGCGCCGAAGTTGACGAAACCCCTTATCGACTATTGGCACGGTTGGCAGAAAAGCATCTCTGCACTTCCGGCTCACCCATGCAGAATGAAGAGTACTTTATTCCCTTTTTGGAAGAAATTGTAGGTACCTCCCTACTGGATGAAACAGAAAAGTCACGTTCTCGTTTTCTGCTTTCCGCTGCCTTGAAGAACCGTCCCGGAACAATGGCAACCGACTTTACTGGCCGCACACGGAACGTTAAATTGCAAACCTTATACACCGTCTCTGCTACCTATAGGTTATTGCTACTGTTCTACGATCCCGATTGTTTATATTGTCGGGAAATCATCACCGCTTTGAGTACCGCTTCCTGTCTGCAACAACAGATAGAAAGTGGGCAACTTACCGTGCTTGCCATCTGCGTAGGAGAAGATCGAGACTTGTGGAACCGTTCCTTGAAAGATCTGCCCACCCAGTGGCTTACAGGTTTCGATATGGGTTGTATACGCCAGGAAGAACGCTATTTATTACCTGATATGCCGATGATGTATTTACTTGATGGAGAGAAACGGGTGGTGAAGAAAGAAGTATCGTTGCATCAACTGCTGTTGAGATTTCAAGAGTAATGCTATGGTAGCCAATTGAAAAATATATAGAAAAGGGCACCGTAAGTGCCCTTTTTCAATCATTCTATGTTGTTTTAGAACATAAATCCTAAAGAAATCATCAGGTTTCGATTCTTAGTTCCTGCATCTGAAGTTTCTGTTAAACCGAAATCGTAACCAATGGAAATCTGGTATTTTTGGCTGAACTCCATACCGGCTTTTAACCCTAGGCCAAAGTCAAAACGTTTGAAACCGTCATCACCGAAAATATTTTCAGATGAAGTACCAACACTGGATTCAAGTTCATTCTTAATTTCGCCTGTTGTTTTTAACTTTCCGAATAATCCGATTCCAATATAAGGACCTGCATTGGCAAATAAAGTGAAATTATCACTTACAGCATACTTATAACCGATATGTACAGGAATCTCTAAATAGCAAGGGTTCAGTTTGATACTGCCTAAAACACCGCCATCTACTTTAGCTCCTTTTAAAGAAAGTAATGCGCCGAAATCCATATAAGCTCCTTCTGTTACTTGTGGTAATCCAAGCTCTGCCTTAACGCCGGCGTGGAAACCTACCCGGCTATCAAAGCCGCTAACTTTGATATTGCTTACATTCATACCTGCCGTGACGCCCCATCTAAGGTTTTCCTGTGCGTTTACACTCCCTAAACTTATCGCCAATATGGCGACTAATGCTAGAATCTTTTTCATGTCAGTTAAGTTATTGTATTGATATTTAAAAAACTATCGGTTGCAAATATATAAATATATTTGTATCTCTTTGGAAAAAAGAACAGAAATATGGAGTGATCACTTCCTTTTTATGGTAAGATCGTACTAATATTACAGAAGTATATACTAAACATTTAATTCTCAAGATAGAAATAGTTTCATTTGAAACCACTATCTTTGCCAAGTATTTACCAATATATGAATAATATGACTTATCATCATTTATCTGTCCTCGTACATCGACGGGCAGAGAAGTATGGCGACAAGGTGGCTCTGAAATACAGGGATTACGAAACGTCGCAGTGGATACCCATTACCTGGAATCAATTCTCACAAACAGTTCGACAAGTTGCGAATGCACTCATAGAGTTAGGAGTGCAGGAGGAAGAAAACATAGGAATCTTTTCTCAGAACAAGCCCGAATGCCTTTATGTGGATTTCGGGGCATTTGCTAATCGTGCAGTGACCATACCTCTGTATGCTACCAGTTCACCTGCACAGGCACAGTACATTATCAATGATGCTCAGATACGTTATATCTTCGTAGGCGAGCAATTCCAGTATGATGCGGCTTTCAGTGTCTTTGGCTTTTGTCAATCGTTGCAGCAATTGATCATCTTCGACCGGGCTGTTGTACGCGACCCTCGTGACATGACTTCCATCTATTTCGATGAGTTCTTGGAAACAGGAAGAGGTTTGCCGAACAACGATATAGTGGAAGAACGCACTTCTCGTGCATCGGATGATGACCTTGCGAACATTCTTTATACATCCGGTACTACTGGTGAACCGAAGGGGGTAATGTTGCATCACTCTAATTATATGGAGGCTTTCCGTATCCATGATATCCGTTTGGTAGACATGAGTGACCAAGATATCTCCATGAACTTCCTTCCCTTGACACATGTCTTCGAGAAAGCATGGACATATCTTTGTATTCATAAAGGCGTGCAGATTTGTATCAACCTCCGTCCGGTGGATATCCAGACTACCATTAAAGAAATCCGTCCGACATTGATGTGCAGTGTTCCCCGTTTTTGGGAAAAAGTGTATGCCGGTGTGCAGGAGAAGATTGCTCAGGAAACAGGCTTGAAGAAAGCTATGATGCTGGATGCCATCAAAGTAGGTAAGATACATAACATCGATTATCTGCGTAAGGGTAAAACTCCGCCGTTGATGAATCAACTGAAATATAAGTTCTACGAAAAGGCCGTTTATGCTTTACTGAAAAAGACGATTGGTATTGAGAACGGTAATTTCTTCCCTACTGCGGGAGCTGCCGTACCCGATGAAATCTGTGAATTTGTTCATTCGGTAGGCATCAATATGTTGGTTGGTTATGGTCTGACCGAATCGACGGCTACTGTTTCCTGTTTCCTTAATCAAGGTTATGAAATAGGTTCCGTAGGTACCGTGATGCCTGATGTGGAAGTGAAGATTGGTGAAGAGAATGAAATTCTCCTGCGTGGGAAGACTATCACGAAAGGCTATTATAAGAAAGCGGAAGCTACTGCTGCTGCTATTGATAAGGATGGGTGGTTCCATACCGGTGATGCCGGTTACCTGAAAGGTGATCAGCTTTATCTGACTGAACGTATCAAGGACTTGTTCAAGACTTCCAATGGTAAATATGTCAGCCCGCAAGCTTTGGAGACGAAACTGGCTATTGACCGTTACATTGATCAGATTGCTATTATTGCCGACCAGCGTAAATTTGTGTCTGCCCTTATTGTTCCGGTCTATGGCTTCGTGAAAGATTATGCCAAGGAAAAAGGGATTGAATATAAGGATATGGAAGAACTGCTGCAGCATCCTAAGGTGATCGGTTTGTTCCGTGCTCGCATAGATACCTTGCAACAGCAGTTTGCACACTATGAGCAAGTGAAGCGCTTTACTCTTTTACCCGAACCTTTCAGCATGGAACGTGGTGAACTGACTAATACCTTGAAGCTGAAGCGCCCTGTAGTTGCAAAGAACTACAAGGAAGTGATAGATAAGATGTACGAAGAGTAAAAAAATACACTTCAACAACTAATATTTCCCCATAAAAGAAGTTTCTGTTTTGTACTTTTGCAAAGTTCTATTAATTGAACCTTAAAGTATGAAACAGAAACTTTTTTATCTATTACCTATTTTAGTCTTGACCGGTTGTGGACAAGTATCTTACAAAAACACTTCATTGTCTCCTGAAGAACGTGCAGACCTGTTGGTGAAAGAACTGACACTGGAAGAAAAGGTACAACTCATGATGGATGGTTCCCGTCCCGTGGAACGATTGGGTATAAAACCGTATAATTGGTGGAATGAGGCACTGCATGGGGTTGCTCGTGCAGGGTTAGCTACTGTTTTTCCTCAGCCTATAGGTATGGCCGCATCATTTAGTCCCGAAACGGTATATGATGTATTCACTGCCGTATCTGATGAGGCGCGTGCCAAGAATACTTATTATTCATCTAAAGACAGCCGTGAGCGTTATCAGGGGTTAACCATGTGGACGCCTACGGTCAATATTTATCGTGACCCGCGTTGGGGGAGAGGTATCGAAACCTATGGCGAAGACCCTTATCTTACAAGCCGGATGGGAGTAATGGTAGTAAAAGGGTTACAGGGCCCTGCAGACGGAAACTATGATAAGTTGCATGCTTGTGCCAAGCACTTTGCCGTACACTCCGGTCCCGAATGGAACCGCCATTCTTTTAATGCAGAGAATATCAAACCTCGCGATTTGTATGAAACATATTTGCCGCCTTTCGAAGCCTTAGTGAAAGAGGGAGAAGTAAAAGAAGTGATGTGTGCTTACAACCGTTTTGAAGGTGAACCTTGTTGTGGCAGCAACCGCTTGTTAATGCAAATCTTACGCGATGAATGGGGTTTTGATGGTATAGTTGTATCCGATTGTGGTGCCATTGCCGATTTTTATAATGACCGTGGACATCACACTCATCCGGACGTTGAGTCTGCTTCTGCCGCTGCTGTAGTGAGTGGTACTGATTTGGAATGTGGTTCCAGCTATAAAGCTTTGGTGGAAAGTGTAAAAAAAGGGTTGATCTCTGAGGAAAAAGTAAATACTTCCGTGAAGCGTTTGTTGAAAGCCCGTTTCGAGCTGGGAGAAATGGATGATTTGGAAAAAGTATCCTGGGCAAAAATACCTTTCTCTGTAGTCGCTTCTGCTGCCCATGATTCATTGGCATTGAAAATAGCCCGTAAATCCATGACGTTACTGATGAATAAGGATAACTTCTTGCCGTTGAAGCGTGGAGGGCTGACAGTAGCTGTAATGGGACCCAATGCCAATGATTCTGTCATGCAATGGGGAAATTACAATGGAATGCCGCCGCACACCGTAACTATTCTGGATGGAGTACGGAATTTGCTCGGCGCTGATGATAAACTGATTTATGAACAAGGTTGCCCGTGGGTAGAAAGAACCTTGATTCATAGTGCATTCAGCCAATGCAAGTCGGCGGATGGTCCTGGTTTCACTGCCCGTTACTGGAATAATCTGACGCGTGAAGGTAGTCCTGTGACTACTACTCAGGTCACCACTCCTTTCCGTTTTTGCACTTCGGGTGCCACGGTTTTCGCTCCGGGAGTAAATCTGACGGACTTCTCTGCTACTTATAATAGTGTATTTACTCCTGTACAATCCGGAGAAATCGTACTTGAAGTATACTGTTACGGAAACGGGCGTCTTCGTGTAAATGGAGAAGAAGTGAAAGGTTTCTCTAATAAGCATGGTGCCCGTAAAACAACCCATGCCATGAAAGTTCAGGCCGGTCAATCCTATGATATAGAACTCGATTTTGAATATCTTAGAAGTGATGCTCAGCTAAACTTTGATCTTGGCTTCAAGAGAGAGGTCGATATTCAGAAATCCGTCGAGCAAGTGAAGGAGGCAGATATCGTTATTTTTGCGAGTGGCATATCTCCCAGTCTTGAAGGAGAAGAAATGGGAGTCAACCTGCCTGGCTTTAAGAAAGGTGACCGTACGGATATTGAACTTCCGGCGGTTCAGCGTGAACTGATTGATGCTTTGCACCGTGCCGGCAAAAAGATTGTTCTGGTTAACTGCTCCGGATCTCCTATCGGATTGGAACCTGAAACTAAGAAATGTGAAGCCATTCTGCAGGCTTGGTATCCGGGACAACAAGGTGGAACAGCAGTTGCCGAAGTGCTGTTTGGTGATTATAATCCGGCGGGTAGATTACCGGTAACATTCTATCGAAATGTATCTCAGCTTCCTGATTTCGAAGATTATAATATGGTCGGGAGAACTTATAGATACATGCAGGATACCCCGCTGTTCCCATTCGGATATGGGTTGAGTTACACTACTTTCAGTTATGGCAAAGTTGTTCTTGATAAGAGCGAGGTTACTGCCGGACAAACTTTGAAGTTAACTGTTCCGGTTACAAATACGGGAAAACGTGGCGGTGAAGAAGTCGTTCAGGTTTATCTCAAAAAGCAAGGTGATGCGGAAGGTCCTGTAAAAACACTACGTGCTTTCAAGCGTGTATTTATCCCAGCCGGACAGACTGTTAACATAGAGTTCGATTTGAAAGATAAGGAATTGGAATGGTGGGATGAACAAACCAATACGGTGAGAGTCTGTTCGGGAACTTATGATATTATGGTAGGTGGCAGTTCGGAGGATGAATCTTTGCAACGAACTTTAGTTACCATAAAATAGTAATAAAGAGTACTTCTTGAATATCAGATTACGCGGGGCACATAAAGCCCCGCGTAATTTGTACATCATCTGTTGGAAGTTATTTTCTCATGATCTGTGTGGAGTCGCAATGAATGATATTCACATTCTCCACATCCTTCTCTATATTTACTACCGGCTGATTGGCAATCGGCTTCTTTGAACGTACATCATTCAGGAATATGCCATTGCATTGTCTGAAGTCGAATGATGGTCCCTCGTCCACTGTAAAGCTGACATTGTTAAATCGTATATCTGTTGCTGTTTCCGCTTTAAATCCTTGTTCGGCTACTATATTCATATTGGAAAAAGAGAGTTCTGATACAGGCATCTCTTCAATTCCTTTTATATATCCTATTCGTTTTATATCATTTCCTGTGACATTACTCAAATGAATATTGCGGAAGATAGGTGTACGTTCACTTACAGGTTCCACTTTCGATAAACGGTCATAAAATAAGTCGAAGATAAAGGCATCTCCCTGGATATTCTTCATTACAATATTATCTACCCGGATATCTTCTACTACACCACCGCGACCACGGGATGCTTTTAACCGGATACCGGCATTAGTCCCGTCGAATACACAATTGGATATTGCCACTCTTTTTACTCCACCTGACATTTCACTACCGATGACTACTCCACCATGCCCGGAAAGCATAATGCAGTTGGTGATTGTAATGTTCTCACAGGCTTTTCCATATTTACGTCCATCAGCATCACGTCCTGATTTGATGGTGATACAATCGTCCCCAACGCTGATAAAACAATCGGAGATGCGTACATTCCGGCAGGAACTCGGATTGATGCCATCCGTATTGGGACCTTTGGGATCGCTTGATGGATTATTGATAGTAACCCCGTGTATCGTAACGTTATCACAAAATGCTGGATTGATAGTCCAGAAAGGAGAGTTTATGATCTTTACATTCTCGATAAGGATGTTGGTACATTCGTAGAACTGGATAAAAGGCGGGCGGAACATACGGCGTTCCAATGAGGGTTTGTAATAGTCGGATATTTCCAGATCTTTATTAGCGTCCACCCACATCTGTTGCAGTTTATCCAAGGCAGGGAGTTTGCCGCCGTTTTCTTTTATCACTTTCCGGGTATCAAATTCCCACAGCCACCATTTTAATCCGTTTCCATCCAGTGTACCACGTCCGGAAATGGTTACGTTATCTGCTGAGTGTGCATAAATCAGTGGTGATAAACTTTTCATCACAGTACCTTCCCAACGTAAGGTGACGAAGGGCAGATAATCCTCAAACTTGTCGGAGAAACGCAAAATGGCACCCGATTCCAAGTACAACGTTATGTTACTTTTCATGTGAATGGTAGCAGTCAGGTAAGTTCCGGCAGGAAAATAAATAGTTCCGCCACCTTCCGAAGCTGCTTTTTCAATGGTTCGGTTGATTAGTTCCGTACAGGACTTGATACCTTTGGCATCTGCTCCCAACTGTTTCATGTCGAATGTGCGGGACATGGCTAACACAGCCACCATTATTCCCACAATAAAAATAGATAAGCGTTTCATGGGTTGTCTTATGTTCTTTGATATGTGATAAAATATGAATGCGTGGACAAAAGTACGGAATCACACAACGATGAAGGGGGATTTTTTGTGTAATAAGGAGTATTTATAGATTGAAGTCAAGGAAAATTGCTAACAAAAAAAGGCTGTACACTCTGTACAGCCTTTTTTCCTTTTATTTATTGGAAATTTTAGTACCCGAAGATATCTTCCTGTTTCAGTTCAATCACCGGACCTACCTTCTTCAGACTTTCCATATCCAATTCTTTCTTGTCACCAAGAATACAATAAGTATATGTACGTCCCTTGATCCACTTGTTCTGGTAGTCAATAACATCCTGCAACGTCATATTCTGTACATCATTGTATAATTTGATGCGGCTATCCACATTCTGTCCCAGGTATTGAGCACTGATGTAATCCCAGATGACATCCATCTTGATAGTACGGTCAGTACGCATGCGGGCAATCATACCATCTTTAGCAAGTTTGAAAGCAGCTTCTGACTCAGGCATGTTGTTGATGATATCATTGAATGTATTGATTGCATCTATCATCTTATCGTTCTGCGTAGCAATCTGCGTACGGAGAGTGTAAGGATCAGTCAGGTAAGACGGTTTCAACATACCGGCCCATGCCGAGTAAGCGAGACCGCGACTTTCGCGCATTTCCTGGAATACGATAGAGTTCATACCGCCACCAAAGTATTCGTTATACAATTGACGGCCTGATTCTGCAGCAGGATCAAATTTCTCTCCCTTATTGGAGACTTGTGACATATAAATTTGCTTAGCTTCATACGGAGCAATGAAAATCTTCGTTTCCGGTGTGAGCAACGGTTCGAAGTTATTTCCTTCCGGAATTTCGTTCAATGTTTCCGGAGCCTGATGTTCTTTATTGATGATGGCAAGTAATTCATCCTGATTATTGGGGCCATAATAAAGAATACGGTGTTTGAAGCTGTTCAACTGCTTGATACGGTCTACAAGTTGTTGTGGATCCATAGAAGTCAGTTCAGCTTCGGTCAATATGTTGGTTGACGGAGACTTCGGACCATAAGTGGCATAAGTCACCAGGCGTGAGAAGTTTTGCATCTGATTCAGCTTGGCATCCTTGCGTGATTTCAGGATATCATTAGCCATATTGGTGTAAGCTTCCGGATTAACTTTGGCATTTGCCATCAGTTTTTCGAAGAGAGCCATAGCAGCAGGCATGTTCTCGCTGAGGCCGGAGAGTACTACATAAGTACGTTTTGCACCCGGAGATACGAAGAATGAACAAGCAAGGCGGTAGAATTCGCTTTTTACTTCTTCCGGAGTCATGTCGGCTGTGCCGAGGTATTCCAGATATTGAGCAGCAGTACCCAATGCCTTGTCATTGTTGTTACCCATATCGAAAAGGTAAATCAACTGGAAGATGTCATTCGTTGTATTTTGTTTGTAGAGTACAGGAATATCCGATTTGGCCTTCAACTGAGTGAGGTCTTTGGAATAGTCCAGGAATACCGGTTCAATAGGAGTCACTACGCTTGCCTGAATTTCTTTCAGGAAGGTGCTGACTGTATCGCGGTTCATTACGATAGGAGTGATTTTAGGTTTCGACATCTTCTTTTCATTCGGGTCTTTGCCTTGCTTCTTGTAGATAACGGCATAGTTATCATCTTTCAGATATTTGTTGGCAAAGGCTACGATGTCATCTTTTGTCAGTTTAGACATGCGGTCGAGAGCGGTCACTTCATCTGCCCAGTCGCTACCGTTTACGAATGATTCAACGAACATATCTGCACGTGCGTCATTGTTTTCCAACTGTTGCATCTGATACAGCTTAAAGTTGTTGATGTTGGCTTCCAGCATTTTTTCGTCAAAGTCACCCTCGCGGAGTTTCTTTAATTCGCCCAATAAGAGGTCTTTTACTTCGTCCAACGTCTGTCCTTGTTTGGGGCGTCCCTGCATCATGAATGCACTGTAGTCGCTCATAGTCATCGGGTAGCAATAAGCACTCAGGGTCTTTTGCTGTTGTGTCAGATCCAGGTCTATCAACCCTGCCTGTCCGTTATAAAGTATCTGGGAAACCACTTGCAAAGTCTCTACATCTTTGTCTGCTGCTCCGGGAAAACGCCATGCCAAAGCAACGCTTTCAGCATCCGGACCCAGAATTTCACGTACAACAGGTGCTGTCATTGGAGTTTCCTTCGGTAAATCCAGTTTCGGCAGATCAGGATTCGGTTTCAAGCCACCAAAATATTTATCAATAGTTGCAATCATCTGATCGGGGTCGAAATCACCGGAAAGACAGATGGCCATATTGTTGGGCACATACCATTTCTTATAATATTCCTTGATATTGGTGATAGAAGGATTCTTCAGGTCTTCTTGTGTACCAAGTACGGTCTGTGTGCCGTAAGGATGGTGTGGGAAGAGAGAAGAAAGTACAGCTTCGTATACCTTACGAGGGTCGCGGGTCAGTGACATGTTCTTTTCCTCATAAACCGTTTCCAGCTCAGTGTGGAAACCACGGATTACGCAATTTTCAAAACGTTCTGCCTGGATTTTGGCCCAGTTGTCAATCTGGTTGCTGGGAATATCTTCAGTATAGCAAGTTACGTCGAAGCTGGTATAGGCATTCGTCCCGTTGGCCCCGATGGCAGCCATCAGCTTGTCGTATTCGTTAGGAATGGCATACTTGGAAGCTTCGTAAGAGATACTATCTATTTTTGCATAAATAGCTTTACGCTCAAGACTGTCGGTAGTCTTACGATAGATTTCAAACTGTGCTTCGATCTGGTCGAGCAAAGGCTTTTCAATCTCGTAGTTCTGGGTGCCGAAGTTTGTGGTACCTTTGAACATCAGGTGCTCAAAGTAATGAGCTAACCCGGTTGTTTCTGCAGGGTCGTTCTTTCCACCTACACGTACGGCAATGTACGTCTGTATGCGCGGTGTTTCCTTGTTAACGGTCATGTAAACTTTCAGACCATTGTCCAGAGTGTAGATGCGCGCTTTCAGCGGATCGTTGGGAACTGTTTCATAACTGTACTTTGAGGTACAACTTCCTAAACTTATCGCTACCAGTAGGATAAGCATTAAACCAATTTGTCGGAATAGTTTGTTCATAAGCTGACTTATTAGATTGATAACTGCAAAAATATGCGTTTTTTTCATACCTTTGCACGCAAAAAGTAAATATTTTAACTAGAAGGTTTATTTTCATAGATTATGATTACCATAGAACAACTGAAAGACGTAAAGGAGCGCACCGAAGCACTCTATCGCTATTTGGATATAGAAGGAAAGAAAATCCAGGTAGAAGAAGAACAGTTGCGCACCCAGGCTCCCGGCTTTTGGGATGACCAGAAGACTGCCGAAGCGCAGATGAAAAAGGTGAAAGGTTTGCAACAATGGATAGCCGGTTATAATGAAATAAAGACATTATCGGATGAATTGCAATTGGCCTTTGACTTCTATAAGGACGAGCTTGTAACGGAGGAAGAGATAGATGAAGCTTATGCCAAAGCTTCCGTTGCCATTGATGAGCTTGAACTGAAAAATATGCTTCGTGATGAAGCTGACCAGATGGACTGTGTGTTGAAAATCAACTCCGGTGCGGGTGGCACGGAAAGCCAGGACTGGGCAAGTATGCTGATGCGTATGTATTTGCGTTATGCCGAAATCAATGGCTACAAGGCTGTCATTTCTAATTTGCAGGAAGGTGATGAAGCCGGTATTAAAACCTGCACTATCGAGATTTCAGGTGATTATGCTTATGGATATCTGAAAGGCGAGAACGGTGTACATCGTCTGGTGCGTGTATCTCCTTACAATGCGCAAGGCAAGCGTATGACTTCTTTTGCTTCTGTTTTTGTAACTCCGCTGGTTGATGATACTATTGAAGTGAACATCAATGTTGCCAATATCTCTTGGGATACTTTCCGTTCCAGTGGTGCCGGTGGTCAGAATGTGAACAAGGTAGAATCCGGTGTCCGTTTGCGTTA
>OGEU01001710.1_pt1 | contig 17564 bp, 23 predicted proteins | sample 1570651 | NCBI WGS metagenome assembly OGEU01 (sample SAMEA2582129, study PRJEB24529) | metagenome | biome: Human gut stool | place: China | collected 2011 | reverse complement strand
GTCAGTCAGGCTTCGGATATAAATGGCGTCCGCTCTGCCATAGAAGCTCATGGCCTCCGGGATCTTCTGAGAAAGAGATCCCTCAGCAATGCTCATTTTGTTTCTGGCGTAAACGGCTTTGATGATCTTTTCTGCCTCTTCCTCATTGAACTTCTGGAGGAACGGAAAGTTGATCGAGCCGCTTCTAATGCCCTCAAGAAGGAGCTGGAAAGCCTCTTCTTTTGAAAACTTTGTCATTTCAATTCTCCTAAGGGATGGTTGAGTGATGAGCGTTTACCAGGTTCGCTCGAACTCAATCATCCCACCTGGGAGAAAAGGAACTCAAATGAACTATGTAACACTGATTTTTAGGAAAAGAGCGTGAGATGGAAGGCACAGCAAAGGTATACGGCGCGGTGCTGGAAGTCGCCCGCGATCTTGGCAGAGCCGGCATCGGGAAGCGATCCTCTCAAGGGCTGCGGTTCTCATACCGCTCGATTGAAGATGTGCTGGCGGCTTTAAACCCGCTTCTGTATCAGCACCATCTGATCATCTACCCAGAGCGAATTGACCAGGAACCGGAGCAGTCCGTCAGCACTCGGGGCGGCGGTGTGCAGCGCCTTGTTCGGACAACGATTACATATCGTTTTGTAAGCACTGAAGACGGGAGCTCCTTTACCGCACAGGCGCTCGGAGAAGGGCTTGACAGCAGCGACAAGGCAAGCGGCAAGGCGATGAGCTATGCGTTTAAGAGCGCGATGTTCCAGACCTTCTGCATCCCGGTTATCGGCATGCCAGACCCTGACGCCGAACAGGGAACCGAGATAGCCGCGGCGCCGGTCTCGCAGAATTTGCTGGACCGTGCCCGTGACGCCGCTATGAGCGGTCTCGAAGCATACAGAGCTTTCTTCAAGAGTGTCTCTCAAACTGAGAGAAAGAGCCTCGTCTCGTCAGGCGAGCACGAAAAACTGAAGGCATTTGCTGAAGGAGGAGAAGGAAATGCAGGCTGAATCACTTAGCCACGGAGACGCAAACCCACTCCAGCGAACCGCGAAGTGGTTCTCAGACCGTTGCGGCTGTCTCACGGCATCCCGCGCGGCTGACGCGCTGGCGATATCGGCGAAGACCGGGAAACCGCTCAAATCCAGGCAGGATCTGATTGATACACTGATCGCGGAACGGGCAACCGGAGTTGCGCAGAGTTCCGGGACGACCTGGGCGATGCAGTGGGGGATTGATCATGAAGCTGAGGCACGCGAGGCGTATGAAGCGGCTACAGGCGAGATGGTGGATCTGGTGGGCTTCATCCCGCACCCGGATATTCCTTGGTTTGGAGCGTCTCCGGATGGTTTGGTCGGCTCGGATGGGCTTGTAGAAATCAAATGCCCACAGACTGTCACGCACCTTCGCCGCATAGCGGCCGGAGTTCCAGCGCCAGAGTACCTCCTGCAGATGGACGTGCAGTTAATCTGTACTGGCAGGAAATGGTGCGACTATGTTGACTATGACCCGCGGCTTGAGGCAAAGAATCCGGAGCTCACGCTTTTTATCCGGAGATATGAACCCGCCCCCGAACATCTTGCGGGGACGCTTGAGGCTTGTCGGGTATTCCTCGCGGAGGTCGACAGCCAATATAGGAAGCTCATGAATCTTGGAGAGAGGAGAGAACAAAATGTGTGAAGCGAAATTCTCAATTGAAATCGGGAATGGCAACCCTAAACTGCTGATCCGTGTTGGGGCTTTCAACACGCTGCAGGGTGATTACGTGCTGAAAGATAAAGAGACGTGCGAGCGGCTGAAGGCTCTGATTGATCAGGCGGAGGACTTCTTCCCCTCTGAGGGCAAAGACCTTAAGGAGAGCGGAAATGCCCGCCAGTAAGAAGCCTCGAAAGAAGCACCACCATAAAGTCACCTGGGCGAGCGCTGAGAAACATTGCAGTTTCCTGATCCGTGGTGAGGACTGGACGCCTGACATGCTGAATGATTTCGCGCAGGACTTCCTCTTCCCCCTGGACGCGATCTACTGGAGCAAAGGGGAGGATCCTTACATGAAAAGGCTTTTTGGGAGAACCAAGGATCAGCTCGTCATGGCGTGGGTGCTTGGGAATCTTCTCATCGAGCGGGATGAATACCGGGAGGTGATCGCTGAGGCGAATAAGTGCCTGCAGGCGGCGTTTAACTGCTGGCTGGATCACAAGAGGATACTTTACCCGCAGCTGAAGCGATGCAAACACCTGATGCTTCAGCTTTTTGAGGCTATCACCTCGGTCTATCAACCACATGAAGTCAACACCTGCCACAGCCAGGAGTCCCGGAACCTCTGGGTTTTCGATAAGGCTGAAGCCGAACTGGACGGGATGCTGGGGCTTAAGGGGAAGGAGATCCACTATGCCTGAAGAAAAAATCAATCACCCGGCGCACTACAACCAGCTGCCGCACGAAGTCATCGAGATCGTTGCCGATCGGGATTTCTGTTCTGGGAACGTTGTGAAGTACCTGATGCGCGCCCCATATAAGGGGAATGCAGTTGATGACCTGAAAAAGGCGCGCTGGTATCTGATATGGCTCCTGGAGCATAACTACCCGATAGGCTCGCGCGATCTTTACCATAAGGAATACAGAATGACTTGTGAAAACGCTAATGCGATCAGCGGTCCTGGAGCCAAAGAAATCTCAAAAGCAATCAAGCTTTTTGTGTCCGGATATGGGGAGGAAGCTTTGGCCGCTATAGATAAAGCAATAGATGAACAGGAGAGCGAGAAATGAGGAAGCGTGGCAGAACAATCCCCCCGCTGGGGTTACTGATGGTGGATGTGAAAGAAGCCGCGGCCATGCTCTCGATTGGGGAAAGCACCGTGTGGAAAAAGGTGAAGGAAGATCCCTCGTTCCCTCAGCCCGTGCGCCTCAGCCCAAAGTGCACGAGGTTCAAGGTAGACGATATCAGGAAGTGGGTGAAATCCGTCGGGACGGGAGTCTCAGCGTGAGTTTCCCTTGATGCCGAGAGATTAAAGAGTGGCGTGCAGATGGAGGATAAGAAGAAGCAGACTTCCCAACCCAATAAAAAATATCCAACTGCCCCAGAAACAAATCGCCCAGAGGTGTTTAACCATAGTAACGGCAGTTAGGGCTCTTTCTTCAGTCGGCTTAAATTCAGATGCCCGGACATAATCCGCAAGAGCCCCATTAATCTTCGTCTGTAGCCAATCCTCTTCGCGTATTTTTTGCATTGCGATCCCTCCAGGAGTCTGTGCTGACCATTTTAACAAAGTGGATTCGTTGGAATGGAATATGCTATATTTTCCCTGTCCGGGATTCCGGACGCGGGATTGGCGTCCCGACTGTTAGGCGCATAGCTGCCTCATGCGGCTTTTCTTATGCGCGCAGGTCACCTTTTATGGGTGGGCTTGCAGGCTCCCTTTGGGAGGCCGGCTCCTAACACCGGTACGCCAACCTGCAAGGCCTGCCCGCCACACTTGGCGTTGTGGTGGCAGGGATTTAATTCCCTTGTTAGGAGACATGCTTATGTCTAATCTCTCTGTGTTCTCATTTGAGAAATCCCCCGTAAGAACTGTCCTCGTTTCGGGTGCCCCGTGGTTTTCGTCTGCCGATGCCGGCAAGATTCTTCAACTCTCGAATATCCGTGCTTCTGTTGCGCTTTTGGATGATGACGAAAAGGGTGTAAATACAATTGACACCCCCGGCGGAAAGCAAGAAATTTCAATCGTTTCTGAGTCTGGTCTTTATGCTCTGATTTTCAAAAGCCGCCGTCCAGAAGCTAAGAAGTTTCGCCGCTGGGTGACAAGTGAAGTGCTCCCCGCTATCCGCAAGACCGGGAGCTACTCAGCCACCCTCACCCCCGCGGAGCAGCTTCAGATCCGCAAGGCCATCTCGGCGCGCGCAAAGAAGAGCGCTGTCGCTTACCAGACGATCTACCACGCGCTCTACGCCCGCTTTCAGGTCGCAAAGTATGACCAGATCCGAAGCGAGGATCTTCAGACCGCGCTCGACTTCATCGCGACCTGCGAGGTAAAGCTCCCCGCGCTCGTAGATAAAAACAGCATCACGCTCTCAAGAGACGAGATGGAACGTATCAGAACCCTCGTCTACTACAAAAAATATCTCTTCCGCAGGAAGCTTGGCCTTGTCTATCAGATCCTCGTTGCTGTCCAGTCTCCAGAGGCGCCGCGCTTCTACGAAATGATGAACGAGGCAAACATGAATGAGGTCGAAAAGATCCTCGACCACCACGACATGGCTGTAAAGGATTTGCCGTGCTATAGGTACCTGGTGGCGCAACACTAAGCGCATCAAAACCACAGCCCTCTTACCCGCCAGAAGAGGGCCTACGGGCTTCAAGGATAAGGTTATGAGAGTGTGAAAATCGGTTTTGGGGTTGAATTGGCAAAAAGATAAAGCAGCCCCTTCCATTTAACCCCAAACTGATTGCATACATCAGGAATCTTAGGATGCTTCTTAGAATCGGGCCTAGGGAGTTCGTGCGTTATGACCATATCCCCGCTGGTCATTGCGTAAGCAATTAAGCTCCCATCTGCCTTCTGTAAAAAATCATTCATATGTGTGAACCCTTTGTCATTAAGAAAGTTCACGATCTTCTTATGGTTTATTATGTAATTTTTTGCCTTTTCTTCTTTAATTACATATTGCTTTCTGCTCTTTATCCAATTCGATACCTCATCGTCTCCTCCAGATACCTCTTTATAGACCGACGAAAGAAGAAGAAACTGCCCCGTTTTAAATCCAGAATCAAGCCATTCCCAAAACCCGGGGAAATAAGTAAATGGGTAGTCTTTATTCTTGGCTTGGAGGAAAATGTTGGTGTCAAGGATAAAAGCCATTTTTATGCTCCAGTAAAGGCAATTTCTTTTGCATATTTATCGATGGATTTTGGCTTTATCCCCGATAATTGCCACATATCGCGATAAAGAATAGCCCCAGACTTAACAGAACTTATCAGGGCTCGAGAAAAATTCCGCCCCAATGCCGCACCTCTGGACTTGTAATAGTCAGCGGATCCACTTGCTTTCGGCTGCATCCGCCCCTGCTCCTTTATCTGGCTTAACGCCGTCCGATACTGTGCCTCAGAAATTCTCCTCAGCACCCTCGCCCTAGTCAGCACTGCCCACGAGCTGACTTTTAACTTCCGAGACAACTGATCAATCTTTCTAATCAGATCATCTTCCTGAATCCTTTTAAACTCATTTTCATCAGGGAGTTCAGACTTGGGAATTAAGACAGCGCCAGCAACATGGTTGGCAAAACTCTCTTTACCTGTAACGAAACGGTCACCTCCAGACACCCCGGAGTCATTCTTGCCTATATGGACAAGTTCATGCACCAAAGAAAAGGCTTGTCCCGCGAGAGCGTCTTTGCTATTTATGAAAATAAAGGGCGCGTAATCGTCAGACAAAGCGAATCCACGAAACTCATTAGGATCAAGCGGTCTTCTTGTATTTACACGAACAATCCCGCTACGCATTACACATATACCCAGCGCTTCTATTTTTCTAGTAAGTGCCGAAATAAACGCGCCACGACTATTCGCTTCTTTTCTCAGATCAGCAATAGAAAGTGTCTCAGAGATAAACTTGGCAGCTTCCTCCGGGTCGTCATAATTGAGAAGGCTCCCAACAAAACCATTGGGTTCACTGAAACCGTTTTTTAGATAGTCCCGGTACCAGTCCTGGCATTCTGTAACGTAATCAATAGTGTCCCTTAGATCGGGACTTGCTTCCACCAAACGCTTCCCTTCAACCGTTCTAAAGTCCGGGATTTGTATGGTGTCTGCTGGGGGGGTATCCAAAAGCAACATCGGGAAAGCAATAAAGGCCCTTTCCGCAAGCCTTTTTGCCTGCGAGATGCTGGGGGCAACCTCCCCGCTCTTCCATTTCCCTATCGTCCCCTCTTTAACCTTGATTTTCTTCTCAAGGTCTTTTTCACCTAGCTTTGTACGAGAAATCGCCCAAGATAGGGTCTGAGGGAAAAAGATTTTTTTAACATTTTCCATATCAGGCCTCCATACCCGATTATGCTCTTGCTTGCCCCGCTCCGCCAAAGCCCCTCTGTTAGACCTGTTTTTAATCCAATCGTTTAGCTAAATCTCCGGCGCTTGAACGGTTATACCGCTGGAGCTTAAAGCGCTGCCAGTTTATCCGACATGAACCAATGACATGCAGAATTTCCCCCAGGCATCGTAGACCTCACGCATATCACCCAGAGCCTGCTCCCGATCGTACGCGCACTGGTAGGACTCGTTGCGGTGATCCAAGCAGCTTTCTCTCAGATCGCGCGAGACCGGCTTGTGGGAGTTGGCATCCTTGGCCCAGGTATTGAAAGTTGCCCGCGCGAGCCCGTGGAGGGTCACTATACGGGGTTTGCCGGTCTTCGCATGGAACTGATCGGGGTCTACCCAGCCAATCCCGTCAATTCTTTTCTGTTTGTCGTGCATGCGCTTAATCAGCGCCCGGACAGAATCACGGGAAAAAGGAGAATTTCTCCCCTTGTTCACATTGGGGAAAATATAGGAATCTGGAGATCCCCCTACCCGTGGGGCTGATTCCAGCAGCTGAACGGCTTCTAGGCAAAGCGGTGTTTTGCGGTCAAAGGGAATCTTTTCGCTCTTCACCTTCATGCGGGCACGAGGAATAACGTGCAGCCACCTCCCATCATCATCCTGCTGGATTTCCCCCCATGTTGCTTCACGCGCTGTTGTGTTGCGCGCTGAAGTAAGGATCGCGAATGCAAGGCAGCGGGCCGTCTGGCTAACCGGGACAAGCTGCATAAGTGCCTTAAAGAAAGCCGGCATACGTTTCGGCGGCAGTGCCGGCTCGTGCCCGCCTTCCGGTCGATTTAGTGGCAGCAAATCCCCTAAACGCCCGTCCACCACCTGGCACGGGTTAACCATCGGCGGGATCATCTCCGAGCGTATTGCCCAATCAATCGCTCTTTTAGCGTCGCTAAGGATCCTTTCGGGCGTGTCAATCATGGTCCCCCACTTTTCCCCCAGGGCATCACAGAACATCTGAGGTTTCAGGTCTACAACCGGGCAGTCTCTGATTTCTTTAGGGATGTGATTCCTGAAAAAGCCATCCCAAACCAGATCGCGGGATTTTTCAGCGTTTTTCCACCTCCCCCTCTTTGTGTTGAACTCAATCCACTTCCAGATAAGTTTTTCAAAGGTTAGTGCGTCCTTCTCTTTTTGAGGTGCCGGGGAGGGGCGTAGCGCGTCTCTGGTCGCTTTCTCCTGCTCAGATGGGTCAATCCCTTCCGCTATCAGTTTCCTCCATCTGAGCCCCTTCTCGAAGGCCTCAGCGAGTGACATTTCGGGATACTTCCCGAGAGTAAAGACCCGCTTCAAACCACGATCCCGAAGCAGGAAATAACGGGCATATGTCCCGTCCTTGAGCTTCCTGACTCCAACATAAAGCCCGGGGACAATCCCGCATGAAGCGTCAGCCGTCAGGGCTTTCAAACGCTTGTCAGTCATCCTGTTTGCCACGCGCATAACGCTCAATCTCCGTAATCAAATGTTTTTAAATAAAAAATACAGTTATTACCACAAAAAATTCCGTTATGTTTGGGGAGAAATTGAAGTTTCCCCGCTCATTTGTGGTAATGATTGTGGCATAGATTCTTAGATAATGACACGCCTTACGGAGAGGATTAGAGACAAAGACAACACGCGTATTGTGTCTTAAGCTCTTGTTTTTATTGAGTTGTCGTAGACGAATACAAAGAAAAAGGAGGCAACTTTCGTTGTCTCCTTTCCTGGAATTGGTCGGGGTGGTGGGACTCGTATACCACTATTAACAAAGGGTTTTAATCTGATACTATTGCCCGTTTGTGGCTTAGTTTGTGGTAATAAATCCCTATGCTCTCCAACAATTAGGGGTAAACCCCTGAATTGAGGGAGGGGTAGGAGGGGTAATCTCATATCCATACATTTCTTTACTCTTAGGAGAGAAACATGAGTACTCAGAAGAAATATATGGGATCTTCTCATTTCAAGAATACCGCCATAGCTATCGCTGTTGCCTCGTCCTTCGTCATGGCTCAGGCTTGGGCTGCTGACAGCGATATCGTTGATAAGGGAGCTCAGCCTATCGCTTATGACATTTCCCCTGCAAACGATGGTACCAATATTGCCATTGGTAAGAACGCCAAGGTGTTTATTGGTGGGGGGACGCAGGAATCCATGTTGTCGTTCGGGGAAGATGTCTACTTTACCAACTTGGGATTTTCCATGAACATTCACAGCAACACGGCTGCGAAGCAAAACCTCCCCTCTGGGATAGCTGTAGGAACCAATACCTACGCTCGTACCGCCTCTATCCAGATCGGTGATCATACTCTTGAGAAAAACAAAATTGCGATTGGTGATACCACTGCTGACAAACTTCGTCAGTTGGGTGTCGCCGCCACAACGATTGGCACTAATTCCTATACAGGTGGTGGTTTTGCCACGACGATTGGTAGTTATAACGTTCAGTCCAGCCCATATGAGGCCAATGGAAATAGGGACACGCTTAAAAACTCAACGAAAAATGCCTTCGCAACTGTCTCATCGGTACGCTTAATTCCAACGAGTCTATGACGGGCACGCTCTCAAGCGGCGTAGCTAACTTCCTCGGTGGTGTAGCTAACAAGGTAACAAATAGCAATGGAGCCGTAGTCATCGGCGCGGGGAATACAGTCAAAGAATCATCTGATTACATTGACGCAAGCGGCTATACGGGGCATCCCGATTCGGTAACTGCGTTACAGCAATCCTTTATCGATGGTCTACAAAATTATTCTGGCGGCGCAACTCTTGTTTTGGGTGGTGGGAATCAGGCTGAATACACCCAAGCCTCACAGCTGATCGGCGTTAACAATACGCTCAAAGGCACGTCCAGTTCCATAAGCCAATACAACGCGCTGAATGGCTACAAGAACACGGCTGAAAACGTTACGCAGACTTATATCACTGGCTTAGGAAACACCGTGTCCAATAGCCAGAGTGACGTTGTGATAGGTGACTATCACACTCTTTCTGGCGGAGGAAATAATGTAATTATTGGCTCTATGGAGACACAGGACCAGCCACAGGCCCAGCAAGTAACGGAAACTTATAGCGTCACTGCAAATGGTGTTTCCCAGGACATCTCAACAGAGAAAGTTCCGGTCAAAACTCACAAATCTGACATCAGCGATACGGTAATGATTGGCCATAATGCAGACGTCACCGTCAATGGCGGCGTTGCGTTAGGGGCTAATTCTGTTGCCTCTACAGATAAGGGCGTTGCAGGCTACGACCTTTCGACCGGAGCGGCATCTACAGAAACTTCAGTTGCTTGGAAATCAACAGCAGCAGCCGTCTCAGTCGGTGATGTTGATCATGAGGTAACGCGGCAGATTACGGGGGTGGCGGCAGGCTTAAATGATACCGACGCGGTCAACGTTGCACAGCTCAAGAAGGCTGCAGCTGCCGCGACTACGACTGTTGCTACGACTGATAGCAACCTCACCGTCGCGGAGACTCCCTCAGGCTCCCATAACTACCAGGTTGGACTGAATAAGAAACTCACCGGCATGGAAAGCGCGGAGTTTGAGGCTGACGCCGCAAAGACGACTATCTCTGCTGGTGGCGTGACCATCGCCACGGACAGCACAACGGTAAGCCTTAAATCCAATGGACTAGATAATGGCGGGCAAACCATCAAGAATGTGGCTGCTGGCGAAAGCGACACTGATGCGGTTAACCTCTTGCAGCTGAAGAATTCCGTTACGAAGGTGGAACCTGCCAGCCAGGGCTATATCGATATCACAAAACGGAAGGAAAATGCCTCAACCAATACCGGGGCAACCATCTACTCCGTGGGACTGTCTGTTGATGCCGAAACCGCGATCACGAATGCCAATCATTATCTGACGGCTGATGGGATCAATGCCCAGAACCACAAGATAACGAATGTTGCCCCCGGAACGATTTCCGCGACGTCTACTGATGCTGTGAATGGCAGCCAGTTGTATCAGACAAATCAGGCGGTTCTGCAGAATTCTGATGACATTTCCAAACTGTATAACCGCAGCGCGGAACTTAACCGCAAGATCCATCGTGCCGGCGCGCATGCGGCTGCTCTTGCCGCACTGCATCCGCTGGACTTCGATGAAAATCATCGGGTGTCCGCCTCTCTCGGCCTTGGCCAATACCACAGCAGCGGGGCGGCCGCTCTTGGTATCTTCGTCCGCCCGACGGAGAACTTTATGGTCAGCCTGGGAGGATCAATCGCCTCTGGCAGTGATTTGATGGGGAATCTCGGCGTGCATTATCGCTTTGGCGGCGACAGCGTGCGGGTGAACAAAACGGAACTTACTCAGCAGGTAAGCACTCTCACCGCTGAAAACCGGGATCTGTCAGCAAAATTGGCTTCTTCCAACTCAAAGCTGGAAGCCGCTACGTCAAAGATTGACTCTCTGATGGAAAGGATCCACGCTATCGAAGCCAAACTTAATATGAAGTAAGCAAAGCTCAAGGAGAGGGGGCTTGCCCCTTCTCCTTTCGTCACCATATAATGTATATGGTCTTGTGAAGGCCACTGTGGTTCGCATGTGGGCACCAGCTCTCCCCTTGTAAGACTGGCACGGCCTAATAAGAGGCCAAGAGGCAAGAGAATTGTGCGCGCCCCTTGAGGAAACTCGGGGGCGCCTTTTTATGAAATCAAAAGGAAGGCGCCCAGTTGACTACAATTTTTAGTCAACTGAAGTTAGCCGCGGCTGACGGTAAAAAATATACGATGTTACTGCACAAAAGCAAATTCTGCGCATTATCCAATTCGTTCACTCTCCCACCCACCCTTTTTGTTTATTTGATTGCAGTTACTGGGCTTTTGGTCTTCTCCCTGCTCCTTCCTGCAGCCATGGGATTCGCCCACGGCAAACCATCAATCGTTGAGGCATGGGACTGGAAAAATATCCTGTTTGTGGTGCTGATTTTCTTTGCCCTCAGTCAGTACAGAATCACGCGCTGGTTCGTAGCTCTTCCTCTTATTCTGATTTTCGGGCTCTATATGCCGGCAGGTTTGCTTTACGGGAAACCCAGCCTCATCGTTTCAATAGCCGTTTTGCAGACCAATCCCGCAGAAGCAGGTGAATTTCTCACGAACATCCCTTGGCAGGTTTTCGCGGGCGTCATTGGGCTTTTGGCCAGCGGTTTTATAGGTGTCTTCTACAGCTCAAAGATCAGAGTTTCAGCAAAAATCATTTTGGGTATCGGCGTGGCGTCCTTCATCATCGGGGAAATGATTTCTTTCGGAAGCGCCGTAAATTCGAAAGCAATCCAGACGGTTTACTTTTTCCGTCTCCTCAGACCCAGTGTAATTGATGGCTATGCCGCCCTAAAGGAAGAAGAAAAGCTAGGTACTCCCTCGTGGCAAATCGCTTCCGTCAAGCCTCGATATAAAACCTATGTCGTCATTATTGGTGAAAGCCAACGGCGCGATTACGCATCTGTTTACGGTTATCCACTAAATACGACTCCGTATTTAAACAACGCCAATGGCACCTTCTTCTCAAACTTTATTACCGCTGGTGGCAATACTGTTATCTCGCTGCCAAGGATGCTTTCTTACAACATTCCCGGCTCTGAGCAATACAGCAAAGATGACAATATTGTTACTCTCGCCAATGCCGCTGGCTTTGACACATGGTGGATTTCCAATCAGAGGCGTGGCGGGCCATTCGACAACCCTATTGCTCAGATCGGCATTCGAAGCCACCACACAATCTGGCTGAAGGGCAATTGGGCAGACGAAAATATAGATGACGATAATCTGCTGCCAAAAATTCAGGAGGTGCTGAAGACTAAACCGTCAGAAGATAAGCCCAGATTGATCTTTGTCCACCTGATGGGGTCGCACCCAACTTTCTGTGAACGTCTGTCCGGGCGTCCTGTTGCGTTTAATGTCGGAGACAGTGCGATGAATTGCTATCTGACTACTTACCGCACCTCCGACGCCTTCATTAAAAGGACTGTTGATCTTCTGAAAACTGAAGCCGGTGATTCATGGTCACTCTTATATTTTTCTGATCACGGGCTGTCCATGCAAGAGAAACAGGGAACCCCTTTGGGCAAAGAGCTCATGCACGGGACCGCTTTTCGTCAGAACTATGAAGTACCTTTTCTGAATATTTCTTCTGACAGCAGAGCTCCCGATGTCAATCCGGCGTATAGAACAGGATTCCGTTTACTGGAGGGAATGGCCGAATGGATGGGAATCAGTGCCAGCAATATCAATCTTAAGAATAGTCCTGATTTCTGGAGCAAAACGAACGACGAAGACATCCATGTCGCAGGCAAACAGCTATACCATCAGCTGGCAAATGACCCCGCTCTGCACTTCAGTTCCCAATTATCTCAGAACCGCCAACAAAATTTGCCATATCCCCCGCCACGCATGTAGCTCTCATTGTTTCCTTATCCGCCGCTACTCTGACAGATAAGCTCGCACCTTCTCCAACCAGCTCTGCGCCTTCGCCGAGTAGGCTTTCGCATCGGGCAAGTCGCTCTTGAGCACGGTCTCCGGAATCGCGGGCTGCTTGCAGATCGCTCGCGGCTCGGGTGTCTGCTGCGTCGCGCACGCGGACAGCAACAGTCCGCACAGTGCGAGCGCTAACCATGGCTTTATCTCGTGCCGCCAGCGCCTCGGCCAGCTGTTTGCTCTGTTTCTCATAGCGTTCCTGCGCCTCCTTTTCTACCGCCCTGGTCTGCTTCTGCCAATCAGATTTAAGCTCGCTGATCTGAGCTTCATACTTCTCCGCCGTCGAGGATCTTCCTCTGGAGTACCCCCAGAACGCGGACGCTATCAAAGCGCCAATGATGACACCGGCAATGGCCAAATTCTTTTTTATCATTCCTGACCCTTCATACAGATCCGATACTCTTTTTCCCGCCGATTCACCAGCCCCGGGTGCTTCTTATTTTTGAAGTAGCACCAGCGCCTGATTTCGGTGCAGGCTCCTTTGTAGTCCTTGCGATTCAGCTTCTTCACGAGTGCCGAGCTACAGAATTTCTTTTGGCCGATGTTGTAGGTTAGACGGAGATAAGCGTCGAGCTCCCCTTCCGAGAGCGGCACTTTGACACAGCGGCTGATCCCTGTCTTCGCCATCTCGGTATCCCGGTACAGTCTCTGGAGCGCCTGCGTCGGCTCAATAGTGTCCCCTTTCTTCACACCGGCTGTTGTCCCCCACCCGATAGTGGGGACGTCTCCTTTCACGGGGACATAGGCGGTTGAGCTATAGCCCTCGTACCCGGCGATCCCTACCAGCGTGGCGGCTGATACGGCCATTGCGGTGATCTGGTAGCGGTTCATAGAAATCCCTCCTGCCCCCTGGTATGAACGCCTTATTTTTTAAAAGCTCGCTATAATGCGATACGTAAGGTCTCTCTCCTTACGTAGGTGGTTTATGGAGTCGGTAGGCTTTCCCCGGAAGAGCACATGCTTTCCCGGGGATTTTTATAGGAATCGACCGCCAACCCAAAGCGTTAAAAGCGCTACTCCGAATGGGACAATCACGCTTTTAATGAATTCCCACGCCTGAGCCCGAACCCGTCTGCGCTCATCAGCGCGGATCCGTTCTTCATCAAAAGCATCCATTCGGTTCTTCAAAGTAAGGCCTCTGTTTTCTAGATCTTTGCTATAATCTTTCATGTAGATGTGGTCCATCTATGTGTAACGTTTCTTAAGTCTCTGTTATGATTCGTTCCATCCCCGGAAGAGTTCCCGCTCTTGCCGGGGATTTTTACAGAGATCGGATAAAACCGATGACGCCCAGCACACCCCCAATAACGGCGCAGGCGACCAGCACGAGTTCTTTCCAGAAGTGAAAACGCTCCTTTTTGTATTCGCTGATAGCCGCTTGCTGAGCCTGTTTCAACTTCTGTTCATCCATAAAAGCCTCTGGCTTATCTATTCTTTCTTTGGTATCATCTCTCACGTACAGACCTCATATGTACACATTGCTCAGTCCCCGAAAGAGCTGCAACTCTTCCGGGGATTTCTTTTACCTGAGGAAGAGCTCCTTCTCTGCCTCTCGTCTCCTTACCAACCCCGGAAGCTCCCTCCCTCCCGCTCGCGCCCAACGCTTGAATTCATACCCCGCATTAATTACCTTGCCGGCATTAAAAAGTTTGAGGAGAGTAGATCTGCGAAGTGCCCCAGCGCCACAGTTGTATGCAAAATCCAATAAAGCGATGAACTGCCCTTGCGTTACAGCGGCCCTGACAGATCGGGACAGCACATCACGAAGACGGTAAAGCTCAGACTCCAGAAGCTCGTCTGCCTCCTCTTGAGTAATCTTTATGTTCCTGATGACAGGGTTCCCAGATGCCAGGCGTGTAGAGCCATAACCCACAGTCCATACCCCCGCAGGATCCCGGTAGGAAGCCAGCCGACACCCCTCGTTCGACTTAATGAAGGGGACCGCAATTGCCGGGTCCCACACCGAAAATTCTTTCTTTTCGCTCATAACTCTCTCAGCCATAAAAAAGCCCTCGAGAGATTCACGTCTCCCAAGGGCTTTGTTCTAAGAAAAATGGATTGGTTTTAATCTTTTCGATGAAGTTCTCCCTGGCTTCCGTCTGCCACTCCGTCAACCATCGCCTCTGACCGCTCTTCCATCGCTTTCAGCATCTTGCGGACCGGCGCCGGGATAATTGACCCATACCCCATGCGCTCAATGTTTTCCAAGATACTGCCAAAGTCGTTCAGGCAGAAAGCAAAGACCGCCGCATCCCTGACACTGACGAAAGGTATAACCGAAGTGATATCCAGCCCATGGCAAAGTGCCACGAGGCTCAGCATGACGATCTTTTTGGTGATGCCAAGGAACCCCGTACGGGAATTCCACTGCCCGGTCTTCATCGCGGCATAAGTACCGCTCAAATAGTCGACTACGATAAAAACAAACAGCCATTCAATCGCGTCATCGATCGGGCCAAAAAGAAAGGAGCACAAGGCTCCCAGAATCCCGCCAACCGCCAGAAAAACGCGGGATGAAAAATCAGGAATCAGATCCACCATAAGCGCAATAGTCTCTGCTTATTGTCTTGACACGCTGTAACTTATAAGTTACGCTGCCCAGCCATGATAATTAAGGGGTTGCCATGATAAATACGGAAGGCCTTAAAGATTTTGACCCTGCTGAATATCTGGATGATGCCCCTTCAATTGCCGCCTATCTGGATGAGGCGTTCAAAACAGAAAATCCTGAGTACATTTCCCACGCTTTGGGTGTAGCCGCCAAAGCCAAAGGGATGACGGATATCGCTCAAAAGAGCGGTATCCGCCGTGAACAGCTGTATCGGTCTCTGAACTCGAAAGGGAACCCGACGCTTCAAACCCTTCTCCCTGTTATGAAAGCATTAGGCGTAACGATTGGGGTATCTGTAAAAGATACTCAAAAAGCTCCTGCCTAACCTCACCAATCAAAAGAGATCCCTGCGGCGTCGCCCCATCAAAGACATTGCTCAGCCTTCAGCAGCAGAATCCGTGATTTCGTCCCCGGACTCGTCGTATGTCTTCTCAATTCCCTTATTGGCGTCCATCCAAACATCAAAAGATATTGTTCGGACACGAGTCTTCGGCACAGAGGCAAGCGCCTCGCGGAGTTTACGCTGAGTTTCGGCGGAGTCCGCAGAATCACAGTTCATGAGAATTTGAACGGTATACCGGTTGTAAACGGTCATGGTTTGCTCCTATTGAAATGTAAAGATTGATATTTGTGGCCCTATGCCGTACGCCGCCACATATTTACCGCAATGTAGGGGTTGCGGACGCTAAACGCCTGCCCATCCCCCGTTGCCTCAACTCCCACCGTGTGCGTGTGGTTCCCTGCGCCGTCGACTCCGACGTTATGCATATGGCTGGCATTAATATCCACGATGGTGGAGGAACCGGCCTTCATGTTACCGCTGCTTCCCCATTGGCCGCCCGCTCCAAGGCTGCAGATGCCGCTGACTGTGATGCCAAGACCGCCCGGGTTGAAAGAGCCCATGAGGTTGGCTGTGTCCGTTCTTGCGGCGTGCCCATGCCATCCCGCCTCCCCCGTCCACGCAGTATGTGCATGAGACGGCATCTCTTCTACCGTCAGTGTGTGGGTATCTGAACCACCCTCACTCCCCACAGCGAACCCACCGCCTGCTGCCACTAAAGCACGGCCAGCCCCAATTGCCACCCAAGTTCCGCCAAAGAGTGTCCCTGGGTCGGTCGAATCAATAGAGCAATAGATAGAACCTACTGGATATGCCGCAAGCTTTGCCTCAGCGACAGCCGCCGCGATCAGAGAGCTCAGCTCATCCTTTTTCGCGTAACCAGCAAGAACAGAATCCGCCTCAATCGCCTGGATGCTCGCCGCTTCCTGAGCTTTCACAGCGGACACAGAAGAAGCCTGCGCGGCCGTTACGCTCTCAGTTGCTGTGGATTGGGTGGCTGTCACAGCCGCTACCGCTTCATTTTTTTGTGTTTGAATCGCCGCTACGGCCGCCGCTTGAAGATCTGTTATCGCCTGTTTTCCATCCGAAACCGTGGTTGCAGCAGAGGACGCGCTGGCCGCAGCATTTTCAGCGTATGTTTTGGCATTAGATTCAGAGGCTGTGATCTGATCGAGGATGTCCTGCGCCTGCTGTTTAACGTAAGCGGCTTCTGTACCGCCTTCTGCGTCTAACTGGGCAACCAGCTCCTCAAGCTTTTTCTGCAAGCTCGCTATGCCTGCCTCGACATCGCCAGAAACAGAACCCCCTGCCGCGGTGACAGCAGAAACCTGCTTACTTCCCTCATCTTGAATTTCTTTGATTTTGCTGGCGGTCTCTGTCACTACCCCGGACGCGCTTTCCGCGGCCGCGTCAGCGCTCGCCTTGGCTTGCGTTGCGAAGCCTTCCGCCGCTGATGCCCTTGCTTTGAAATCAGCAAAAACATCCGCAAGCTGATGAAGATTCTCCGCGCTTGGCTCTAACCCGTTTTGCTCGATAAGAGTAGTGAATTCAACCATCAGCATGTAGTAAAACCATGCCCCGGGCGTTGTCGGCGGCTTCCCCGTTACAGGATCCCCATTGGATGGATAGCCAACAGACGGATTACTGGGTCGCTTCGGCGGCGTATCAGAAGCATCCGCTAAGAATTCAAATTTCATGGTGCCACCTAAAAGAAAATACCTTTATCGGGAAACGGTTCTTCTCGATAACAAAAACCCCGCCACCAGATTGAACTGTCTGAACGGGGTTTGCCTGTTTTATGAAGGTTTAAATATGAATGCAGGGGAGCAGAACCAAAGCCGGAGGCTGTACCGTTCCGGATCGCCCATAAATCGGGTTACTGCGGCTGGCGTCAAAAAACCTACCGATAGATCCACCAGACCCCACGCTTGATATCTCCTGTGAGCCCCATCCACGGTCAAAAGTCGCATACACAGCCCCCGAAGCTGTGGTCGCCGTGCCTACATCCCGATCTTCATAAGCCGCTCGCCAAGCGCCAGTGATGTTCGGAAGACCAGGCTGAAGATAAGCGCCAACGTTTGAAGTCCCACCCCAAACT
>OGEU01001699.1_pt1 | contig 17665 bp, 23 predicted proteins | sample 1570651 | NCBI WGS metagenome assembly OGEU01 (sample SAMEA2582129, study PRJEB24529) | metagenome | biome: Human gut stool | place: China | collected 2011 | reverse complement strand
TAATAAAGGAATAGACTTAGACAAACTTATTAATTTAAGTACTTTAGAAAAATATTTCTATATTGCTAGTATGGAACAACACAGAGAAGAAGAAAGAGAAAAAATTAGTCTCCTTTAAGGAGGTGTAGTATATGGCAAAGAAAAAGCATATTAGTGCTGTAATATCTCTTAAAGATAACTTTAGTGCTGGTCTTAGGGGGATTAGAAGAGAACAAAATTCTTTTAGGAAAGAAGTTGCTCAAACTAGAAAGGCCATGGATTCAATTAATAAAAAGAAGATGACGGCTAGACTTAATGCAACTCAAGCACATAAGGCTTTTAACAAGCTAAAAAAAGATACTAGATATATTGAAGCTAAGAAAAAGCTAGTACAAGCTGTTGCCCTTAAGGACATGGCTACAGCTAAGATTAAGAAAATACATTCCAATTTAAAAGCTGTAGGGAAGTTTGTTGCCAAGCCTATAATAGCAGCTAAAGATAAAGCCACAGCGGTATTAGGAAAAGTAAAAGGTATTATCGGAGGACTAGCAAAAGGATTAGCTATACCGATAACTATTGCCACCGCAGGGGTAGCATCTACCTTAAATAGTGGTATGGATTTAGAAAAGCAACAGATTAGTATGAGGCACTTTATGGGAGTTGGTAATAAGGATAAATCCAGTAGCGAACTCGATAAGATGAGTGCTGATTATCTAAAGAGTCTTAGAAATAATGCAAATGCAACGCCATTCGAGACAAGAGAAGTTATTGCAGCAGGGACTAGAGCCTTACAAATAGCTGGAGGAAATACTAAAGAGGCTATGGGAATGGTAAAATTAGCCGAGGATATGGCAGCTTTAAATCCAGGCAAGACGGTTGGAGATGCTATGGAAGCTTTAGCAGATATGAACATAGGTGAGATGGCAAGACTTACTGAATTCGGTGTTAAGGCTAGTAGTAAAGATGATCCTAAAGAAGTTCAAAAACAATTAGAGAGTATGTATGCTGGTGGTGCTGAGAAATTATCGAGTAGTGCTAGTGGTTTATTATCTACTATCACTGGTAAGTTAAAAAGTAATTTAGCTGATATAGGGTTAGGTATGTTAGAACCTTTAAAGCCAGTTATGACAGATTTCATAGGTTTAATAGATAGTGCTACACCTAAGATGCTTGAAGTTGGTCAAGCTATTACTAGTGGTATAGGTACTGGTATTCAGTTCATTCAGACTCATTTACCTACTATAGCACCATTTTTCCAAACTGCTTTTGATACAGCAAAGGGAATAGTTAGTACAGTAACTCCTATTATAGGTCAATTAATTACGGCTTTAGGTCCAGTATTTAATGGTCTTTTATCTGTTGCTCAAGTAGTTATGCAAGGTATAGGAATGGCTGTTCAGACGGCTGCACCTATAGTAAGTGGTTTAATTAGTGCTTTAAGTCCTGTATTTAGTAGCGTAGGTAGTGCTTTAAAGAGTTTAGGTACTATATTTAATAGTGTATTTAAGGGCATTATGAATATAGTTGAAAAGGCTTATAATTTTATTAAACCTTTGATAGATGGAATAGGTAGTGCAGTATCTGGTATTAGTGGTGCTATATCAAGTGGTCTTAGTTGGGTAGCTGGTAAATTGGGTAAAAATGCTACTGGTACTAAGTACTGGGGTGGTGGATTATCTCTAGTAGGTGAACATGGTCCAGAATTAGTACAAATGCCTAGAGGTTCTAAGGTTTATACTAATACTGAAACTAGAAGAATTGCTAAAGAAGGTAATGAGGCATCCTCAAGCTATGGAGCTACTCCATCTGTAACTAGTCATTCGATTAATATAGCTAAATTAGCTGAGACTATAATTGTTAGAGAAGATGCTGATATAGATAGAATAGCTAAAGCATTAGTTGATAGATTGACTAAGACTAAACTGAATTATAGAGGTGTTTACTAATGGAATATTGGTTAAAGAAGCAAAATGGTGATAGTCTAAGATTGCCTGTACCTCCATCTGAATATAATATTTCAAAAGGTGTTAATATTGAAACTGAAAAGGTTAATGAATTAGGGGAAGTTGGTTTATTTGGTGGTAAGAATTTACAACAAATAGAATTAACTTCCTTTTTTCCTAATCAAGAGTATTCATTTTGCCAGTATAAGGGATTTCCTAAGCCTAACGAGTGCACTAAATTTATAGATGATATAAAAGATAATGGAGAACCTGTAAGACTTCTTATTACTGGTACAGATATAAATGCTGAATTTCTTATAGAAAACTTTGAGTATGGCGAGAGGGATGGCACTAGGGATATTTATTTTACTTTAGTTTTAAGAGAATATAGGAGAATTAGTGTACCTGTAGTTAAAAAGACTACTCCAGAGCCTCAACAAACACAGAGGCCAGCATCAACACAAACACAAACAACTAAAAAGACATATACCGTAAAGAAAGGGGATTGTCTTTGGAATATATCTAAAAGGTTTTATGGAAAAGGTAGCTTATATACTAAAATCTATAATGCGAATAAAGATAAAATAAAAAACCCTAATAAAATATATCCAGGGCAAGTACTGGTGATACCATAATGGCTATTAAGTTAGAGGTTATTAAAGAAAATGATAAAGAGATACAAATTATAGATATAACTCAGTTAATAGGTAGTGTTACATGGAGCGGAGATATCCAGGAAGCATCTAGGTCTCTTGAGTTTGATATGATTGTATCTCCTTATGATAAAAATATTCCTAAGGTAGATGTTAAATGTGGTGATGTAGTTAAGTTCTATGAGAATAATAAAGAATTATTCAGAGGATATGTATTATTTAGAAGACGTTCATATAATTCAACTAAAATGTCATTTGAATGTTTAGATAGAGGATTTTATCTTATAAATAACGAAGGAGCTTATAACTTTAAAGGTAAGACCCCAGAGGAAGTAGCTAAAAAGTTATGTAGTGACTTCGGTATCCCTGTAGGAACTATTGCATCTACAGGATATAAATTTGATAAAAAGTTTACTGGAACTAATTTAGATGAAATAATAATGACTTTCTATACTTTAGCATCCGCTAAAAATAATAAAAAATATATGGCTTTATTTAAAGAAGATAAACTTTATGTTATCGAAAAAGGTGTTAAGGTTTTAGATGTCGAGTTTCATAATGGATATAATATAATAGATTCTCAATTTAGTGAGGATATTAGAGATATAAAGTCAAAGGTTACTGTTATTGATGATGATGGTAAGGTAATACATACTAAAATAGATGATAATTTAGTAAAGCTATATGGTAGTTTTCAGAAGGTTATAAAAAAAGAAGAGGGTAAGGATTATAAAGATCAGGCTAATCAGGCTATAAAAGATATTTCTCAAAAGGCTGAAATAAAAGGTTTCGGTGATACTAGCTGTGTAACAGGTTATGGTGTTCATGTTAAAGATGGATATACAGGACTTACAGGTTTATTTTATATAGATCAGGATAAGCACAAATGGGAAAATGGAATTTATACTATCGAGTTGACTTTAAATTTTAAGAATATAATGAATGAGGTTGATGCTGGTGATGATAATGAAGAAAGTTCAAGTAGTAGTTCTTCTTCAAGTAGTAGCTCAAGTTCAAGCTCAAATTCTAAGGCTGATAAAGTTATTTCAATGGCAAAGAGTAAGTTAGGTTGCAAGTATGTATGGGGAGCTCAAGGTCCTAGTACTTTTGACTGTAGTGGTCTTATGGTATATTGTTTTAAGAATGCTGCAGGAATAAACTTACCTAGAACATCAAAAGAACAGTCCAGCTATGGAACTAAAGTAAGTAAATCAAACTTAAAATCTGGAGATATGGTATTTTTTAATACTAGTGGTAAGGGTGTTTCACATGTTGGTCTTTATATAGGTAATGGTAACATGATACATGCACCTAAGACCGGAGATGTAGTTAAAATTGTAAGTATTAATACTAGTTATTATAATTCAAGATTTGTAACTGGTAGAAGAGTTTTATAGGAGGCATAGTATTATGGAAAGTAATCCTTTTGCTGATTTAATAAGTATTATGAGAGATGAGGGTAAAACTCCTTCATCTTTTTTTATGGGAGAGGTTATAAAGCCATTACCAAACATTGAGATTAATACTCAAGGTTTACCCTTGTATAAATCTGATTTGATGATTGATAAATGGCTATATGATAGAAATTGTATAGGATTTGAATGTTCAAGTGCAAGTAGTTGTCCTGACGATGGAGGACATAAACATACTATAAGTACTAATCCGAGTTTAAAAGATACTTTAAATCCCGGAGACAAAGTATTTTTAGTTTGTTTAGGCGAGAAATTTTTAATCTTAAGTAAGGTGGTGGACCTATGATTTTCCCTTTTTTAAATGGTGATGCTTTGGTTGAAGAAAAGTCAAGTGAGGAAGATCTACCTCTATTAAAAGAAGTTGCTTGGGATTTTGAAGAAGATAAACCAATAATTAATAAGTTTGGTGAGATTCAAATTGTAGAAGGGGTTGAAGCATTAAAGATATGGATTTATAAAGCTATAAAAATATCTAGATTTGAATATGATATCTATTCATGGGATTATGGATGTGAGGTTAATACATTATTAGGTCAAAGTTACTACTCTAAAGGTCATATTGAGTCAGAGTCTAAAAGATATATTAGAGAGGCTGTGTCAACTAATCCATATATCAAGTCAATTAATTTTAAAAATATTAGTTTTTCAGATGATAAATTAAATGCTGAGTTTGAAGTGGATTCAGTCTATGGGGAGGTGAACATAGTTGTATAAAGACCAAACATACGAAGTTATCAAAGAGCGTATATTAGATGGGAATATATCTAATATAGATAAAAAAGAAGGTAGTTTTACTAATAATATGATATCTCCTATAGCTGTTGAATTTGCTAGGACTTACATGGAGTTTGAGCATATATTAAATATATTATTTGTTACGGATAGCTATGGAGAGTATTTAGATAAAAAAGCTAATGAGTTTGGTATCTATAGAAAAATGGGTACTAAGGCAAATGGTATTGTAAGGGTATATGGATCTGAGGACACTGTTATTCCTAGAAATGCTACAATAACTACTAATACTGGATTAGTATTTATTGTTAGTAGACAAGATTATATTAAAGAAGAATATGTAGATTTACTTGTTGAAGCGAGTGAAATAGGAGAAATATATAATATTGAGGCTGATGAATTATGGTCAACATCTATTAGCGATGGAGTTAATACTATTGAAGTTAATAAAATTGAAAATACTTCAAAATTTGTAGGTGGAGTTGAAATTGAGTCAGATGATCAACTTAGAGAGAGGATATTAGAACAGGCTAGAAATCCAGCTACAAGTGGTAATGAACAGGATTATATAAATTGGTGTAAGGAAATAGATGGTGTATTTAATGTTACGGTTAGGCCACTTTGGAATGGTCCTAACACAGTAAAACTTATTATATCAGATGAAGATAAACAACCTTTGCCAGAGACTATAGTTACTAAATGTGATGAATATATTCAGTCTATAAGACCTATAGGAGCTAATGTAACTGTTAGTAATCCATCTATATTTCATGTTGATGTTAGTATTACTGTATATACATCAATGAATAGTGAAGATATTAAAAATCAAATAAAATATGTTACAGTTGAAAATCTTAAGTATTGTACTGATAAGATACGTTTAAATAGCCTAGGTGCTGAATACTTAAGTATTGAAGGTATGATCGATTATGATAATTTTACTATTAATGGTTCTAGTAATAGTGTAATGAATATTCCTGTAGATCATGTTGCTGTACTTAGGAATTTAACTGTAAATTTTAGCGATGATTATAGGAGGTAGTGTATGAGTAGATTGATGAATATGCTACCTTTTTTATATCAAAATTCTAAATATATTAGAGACGTTCAAAATTCTTTAGAAAGTGAAAGAGATATACTTGAAAAAGAATTTATTAATTTTTATGATAATTTATTTGTTGAAAGTAGTTCCTGGAGCTTAGAATGGTGGGAAAAGTTTTTAGATGTTAGATCAACAAGTAAAGATATTGAAACTCGAAAAAGTGTTATTAAGAACAAACTTAAATTCAGAGGTGTTACTAATAAAGATGTAATACTAGAACTTTGTTCTCAGTATGGATTTGGGCAAGTTGAAATTAGCGAAGACTTTGATAATGGTAAGTTTACTATACGTTTTATTAGTAAAGAAGGAGAGCCAGATAACTTAAGAGATTTAATTAATCAATTAAATTTAATTATTCCTAGTCACATTTCTTATGATTTTCATTTTACTTATGTTTTATGGAATGAGATAACGAATAAAACTTGGAAAGATATATCAGATATGACTTGGGACAGTATTAGAAAAGTTGATAAAAAAGAAGACAATTTAATATCCATACCAAGCGATAACACTATACCAAGTGAAATTTATCCAGGACAAGGTTTATAGGAGGTAATTTTATGAGCAATTTGACTACAAATTATAAATTGATAAAACCAGGTTATGAAGATGCAATAGATGTAGAAAATTTTAACAAAAACTTCGATATTATTGATAAAACTCTTTATAGTAAAGTTGAAAAAGTAAATGGTAAGGGATTATCTACGAATGACTATACAAATGCTGATAAGCAAAAAGTTGATACTATAACTAATAAAGTAGATAAAGTATCAGGTAAAGGACTATCTACAAATGATTATACAAATGAAGATAAAGAAAAATTAAATACTTTATCTAATTATACTCACCCTGAAACTCATTTAGCTAGTATGATTGTGTTTGAAGATGGAGAAACATTACAGGAGAAGTTTGATAACAATACATTATTTACTCCTATAAATACTGCAACGAGAGTTTAGGAGGTTTTTTATGAGTTTAATATATAATAAAACAGAATGGAAAGATGATAAAAGTACTCCAATTAATGCAAATAACTTAAACAATATAGAAGATGGTATAGAGTATATATATTATAAATGGGATAAGATTATTGGAGATTCTACTACTGGAGATCATGCAGCTGAATTAATAGATGCCAGGTATAGTCCATTTTACTCAGAGCAACATCCTACAGTAGGTCATAGACTTAATCATATGGATGAACTAATGTACCTATTAATAAATGGAAGAACTATAGACGGTGGAAACTTAGGAGATGAAGGAATAAGAAATATATATGATGGAGGAGAATTATAATGGCTATAGATACTATTAAATTTAAAAGAGGGGTTAAAAGTAAATTAAATAATTTATCTTATGGAGAACCTGCTTATATATCTGATGAAAATGAGTTGTATATAGGTACAGAAGATGGAGTTGAGAAGATAACTCGCAATAAAGAAGTGGCTGAACTTAGTTCGCAATTGGAACAAAAGGCGGACGAATTTTTTGTTGGTGAATATGTTAATGTTGTAAAGTATGCACAATTAAAAAATATTTCACTAGATGATGCAATAATTGAATTAGAAGGGGAAAAATTATTTTTCCCAAATGGTACACACGAAATAAATAATTTAAATAGTGTAAATAATGTTAAAGGAGAAAGCGAAAATAATACCATTATAAAAATAGTTAGTGGTAGAGATATTCAACCAACAGCATTTACAATCTATGAAAATATAAAAATAGATTTAGACAACCAAGGGTCATTATTAGCTCCAAGAGGTGATGCTAGTGCAACAAATTTATTAAAACTATATAAAGTACATATATGTAATGCAATAAATGGTGTTGTAACTCAACTAGGAACACATATAGTTGATTGTGAAATATATAATTGTTCTAGTTATGGAATCTATAATAAAGGAACTGATTGTTTAATATCGAATACAACAATTTCTAATACAGATAAAGCAGGATTATATAATAGCAGCAAGTCTTTAAGAATGTCAAATTGTAAATTATATCTAACTAATAGGGTTGATTATCAAACAGGATTTGCAATAGAAAACACAGGTAGTACATCATATTATTCAAATATAGAGATCCAACAATCACGTGGTGGAAGCTTAAAGCTTGGTGGATATGGTTGTATGTTCCAAGGTGCAACAGACGGATGTTCGTGGTTTTATCCTGGTGTTGCAACCGATGTTTTATTAGAGGGTGAACATCACGTTGTTGATTTAATTCAAAAAAACGGTTCTGATTTTAGTGGTAATCATAAAACATCTTGGAAATATGGGTTAAGAGTAAAGTGTAAAAATTCTAAAATAAACACAATGATATATAATGAAAACAGACAACTAATATCTAATGCTGTTGTTATGGAAGATACTGACTTATTGTACAACGACATAACTATAAACAATCAAAAAATGTTATTAGAAAATAGTATTTATGGACTGAAATATCCAACTAGTGATGTCGAGAGATTAAATACATATCACGCTAAAATTAAATTAACAGCTAACAATCCAGTTAATTTAATTTTTAACTATGATTACACAAAAGAATTTGCATACACTGGTTATTTCAGATTTAACTGTTTATATCAATCTGATAAAGATTTTAAAATTGGGTTTACTTTAAGCGATAAAACTGTAACACATACAATTTATACTGATGTAAAAAATGACTGGGGTAAATTTAAATCATTAGGCATATTACAAAACAGATATAGATTATTAAATGAGTTTAACGATAAAGGCGGTAATATAGAAGAAGCACATTGTTCTATAACATTCTTATGTGACCAAGATCACGAAGTAGATATATTCTGTCAAAACGGTAATATATTTTAATATTATTTAATAATAGGTGAATATTGCGAACTAATACATAGAACATTATAATAGTTATAATTTATAAATACTCTTTGTATCATAAAAGATATAAGGAGTATTTTTTATGAACTACAATGAAGAATTCAAAAGAAATATATTAATAAAACTTGCTGAAAATATTAATATTAATTTCGAAAATCAGCAATCAGTAGAGAGGATCTTAGTTGAATTATTACAAGATTATACTGTAATAAAAAATGAAACCTCTCTAACTATATCTGATATACCTGAAAAGATTACGATGTATTTACAAGCAAAAAAGTTAGAAGGTTTATCTGATTTAACTTTACAAAATTATTTTTATTTCTTAAGAAGATTATCAGAACATACTCATAAACAAGTACGTGATATAACTCTTAATGATTTAAGGATGTTTTTATTCAAAGAATGTGAAGGTGTAAAACCTTCTACTGCTAATACAAAGGTATGTTATTTACAAAGTTTTTTCAGGTGGATGGTAGATGAAGAAATAATAGACAAAGACCCAAGTCGTAAATTACATCAAGTAAAACTGCCTAAACGCCTTAGAAATGCTCTTACAGTAGAGGATATAGAAAGATTACGTTTAGCGTGTAAAGATACTAGAGAAAGAGCATTAATGGAACTACTATTTTCAACTGGATGCAGATTATCTGAATTAGTAGGCATTAATGTAGAAGATTTAAACTTTCATGATAATAGTATAAGAGTGATTGGAAAAGGTAATAAAGAAAGAATAGTGTACTTTAATGATAAAACTAAGGTCCATATAGAAAACTATCTAAAGGAAAGGCCAGGACTTGATGTAGCATTATTTGTGACATGTAAAAAACCCTATGCTCGTGTTGGTAATAGAGGAATACAAAAAATTATTAATAAAATAGCAGAAAGAGCTAATTTTGATAAGTCAGTATTCCCCCATCTATTCAGACATAGCATGGCTACTCTAACACTACAAAATGGTGCTAGCATAGTAACAGTACAAAAGTTACTAGGTCACTCTAGTGTTGTAACCACGGAAAAGTACACAGAAGCAAATATGGATAGTGTTAAATATGAATATAAACAGAGCATGACGCTTTAATTGTAAAGACTAGATGATATTCTTCATCTAGTCTTTTTAAATAAAAGGAGTGAAATATGGTTGATGATACTTTACAAGAAGTAAGAGAACGTCTAATTAAAATTGAAGTTCTCTTGGAAAATATGAGTAAAAATAATGAGTTAAAAAATGAAATATTAGAAGAAAAAATTAAGGTAGCAAATAATAGAATATCTGATTTAGAAAATTCTAATACATGGTTATGGAGAGCAATAGCTGGATCTTTAATAAGTGCAGTTGTTGCTCTTTTATTATAAAAATTTAGGAGGTAGTGTTATGAAAATAAATTGGAAATTAAGATTTAAGAACCCTTTGTTTGTAGCCCAATTAGGGATGAGTGTGTTAGTTCCAATATTAGCTTATGCAGGGCTTACAGTACAAGACTTAACTACATGGAAAGCACTTGGGGATTTATTACTAGGTGCTTTATCTAATCCATATGTATTAGGATTAGTTTCTATAAGTGTATATAATGCAATACTAGATCCTACAACAAAAGGTGTAAATGATAGCTTAAATGTATTAAATAGGGAGGTAAGATAATATGAGATTTACAGTACATGCAGGACATAATCCAGATAATAAGGTAGCTTGTGGAGCTATAGGATTAATAAAGGAATCAACAGAAAATAGAAATGTTAAAAATGAAGTTATAAGATTATTAAAAGAAGAAGGTCATACAGTATATGACTGTACAGTTGAAAATGGTACAAGTGTATCAGATATAGTAAATAAACAAGTATCAAAAATGAACTCTTATTCAGATATAGACTTACATATATCGATTCATTTTAACGCAGGAGCAAATGATAAGACTGGAAATGGCAAAAGTACAGGAGTAGAGGTATTAGTTTATAATACATCTGGAACTAAGTATGATACAGCTAAAAGAATATGCTCAAAAATAGAATGTCTAGGATATAAAAACAGAGGGGTAAAAACTAGAACAAAATTAGGTGTATTAAAAAATAGTAAAGGACAATCACTGCTAGTAGAATGTTGCTTTGTTGATGATAAAGATGATATAGACTTATATAATTACAAAAGCATGGCCAAAGCTATAGTTGAAGGGGTTTTAAATAAGACTATATCTGTATCAGTTCCAGAACCTACACCAGTTCCAAATTCAGAAGTATTCTATAGATCAGTATCTGGAAGCTTTAGTAATAAGAACAATGCTCTTGATAGAAAAGCTAGCCTTGAAATATCAGGATTTGATGGTGTATTCTTAGATGCTTTTGCTAAAGATGAAAAAACATGGTACAGAGTAATCGCAGGATCATTTAAAGATAAGAAGTTAGCAGAACAAAGAGTTGCAGATTTATCTAAAAAAGGATTTGATGGTGGATTTATAGCAGCATTTAGAAAATAATTAAAGAATAATATAAATGAGAGGGGGCTTAATGTCCCTTCTTTTTTATGCAATAAATAAATTAATAAATAAGGTATTACATATATTTCTTGATTTTATGATTAATGTAATGTATTGAAAATACTTAATTTTATAATAGTTAATATGTTTTGGGGAAATAGTTGGAGAAGAACACTTAAATACAAAATCTTGGTTAAATATCATAAAACATAGTACAAGTTATATATATCACCAAACAGTATATTATATATAAATATATTGTCATAGGAGGTGATAAAATGTATCCGGACTTACAAGGATTGAAAACTTATAAAACTACTTCGTTAAGAATAGAAGAGAAAAAATTAAATATATTAAGAAATATTGCAAAGAAACAAGATAGAAGTGTTAATTATCTAATAAATGATATTATAACAAATCATATTAATATATATTATAAAGATAGCGAAACTATTTTATAATCATATGTTATAATATAAATAACAACTCGTCGTGTTAGCACTAGAACACAAATAAGGGATTCTTTAGCTAGTGCAGATGGTAACTAATAACCAAATTGCATAATATCAACTAAAAGACTAGGTAATTACTTATCCTAGTCTTTTTTATATGTAATCATTTATAACTAAATAACACCAAACTATCCCTCCGATAAATAATATAGTTGGCCATATTAATAATCCATATCCTAGATATGTTAAATCCAAAATAATCACCTCATAAAATTTATTTCCAAAATTTATAAAAAATATAATTAGGACATGCAAATTTCTGATACTATAGTCATACATTGTATTAGAAAGTGATTAATAATATTAGAAAGGAGCAATTATGACTAAGCGAAAACAATCTTTAAAGCAACCAATAAGTTTCAAAGAGAATGTAAGAGATCTAGCTATTTATAATTATTTACTATCTATAAAAAATACATTGGGTAGAAGTAATTATGTGAAAATGTTAATAGAAGAGGATATGAGAAAAAAAGGGTTATGGAAAGATGAGTATGATAATTAAAATATAAAAGAGCCAAGGGACTCGTACTCCTCAAGGCTCAAATATCAGTGAATTAATAAAAATTAATTCGATATATACTATTCAACGAAAAACATTATAACCCTTCAAAGATTATCTTAAGAAATTAAAAGCAAATTCTGCTATTGCGTAACAAGTTATATAACCACCAAAGAATAACATTCCAGAAGTCATTTTGATACACCTCCGATAAAATTTATAAGATTATTATTTGCAAATTTAAGGGGAATTATACATGTTAAATAAAAAAAATAGAGTTAGAAAATTTAGAAATATTTAAGTAAATTCAAGGGGGAATAGATATGTTATTAAAAAAATATAAAGTTGAAAGTTATACGGTACATGAATTTTTAAATAGGGAAGAGTTAATTAACTTAGATAGAACAATAGAACATATAAAGGCAAACAAGAAAAAATATATGCTATTAGTAACTATAATAGCTTTAACAATAGATTTAAGTACAATAACATCTTTTGCTATGGATACAACAGCTATAGATAAAGCTGGCATGCAAATATTAGAATTAATAAGGAAAGTTGGGTATTGGATAGGAATAATACTTTGTAGTAAAGATGTTATAAAACATTGTATGAGAGGTCATTTGGAGAGTATAGGCACAATAGTAGCTATGTATGGTTTAGGGTTCGGAGTTCTATATTTTTTACCATGGCTATTTGATTTAATAAAAGGATTATTTTAATGGAGGGGTATTATGAATGATGCAGGGTTTATAGTAGCAGTAAAAAATATATCAAATACATTAAAACAAATGTGGGAGTTTTGCACTAATGCATGGGAGATTATAAGTAATCCAGTAGAGATGATAATATTACCAGCTATAGATGTATCATATTGGGTCTTACTAATAACAGCTATAATATGCTTTATACTAACTATGGCTGGATGTAAGAAAACACAAAACGGTGCAATGGTAAGCACAATAATATATATTATACTTCAATGTATTAGAACAGTTCTAATAGGTATGTAGGAGGTAATTATGAGAAAAATTAAATCAATAGCTATAAATGAGTATTTTGAATTAGTTAATCCAAAGTATGTATTTTTCAAATTAATACCTCACAGTAGCTGTAAAAATAATAATTCTGATAAGTTAGCTCAATTAGTTAATAAAATGTATTTGGAGCTTAATAAAAGGATTTATAAAGAAGATAAAAAAATATTTTTTAAGACTAATTGTAAGGTTAGCTATTACATTTATATCGAGAAAAATAAAGTAGAGTTTTATTTTATAATACCAGTTCCTTATAAAAATTTATTTAGAGAAAAAATAAGTGATACATGGAGGAATATAGACATTAAAGAAGTTACCGAGCTACCTAAATTTAGTAAGAATTGTACTAAATATAGCTTAGAATATAAAAAAGAGGATGCGTTATCATTAGCTGTAGATAAGAGAAATAATGACTTATTATCAAGTACTCTTAATGTATTAGAAATATTAGAGTCAGATGATAATGACAAAATAGGAATAATATATAATTTTATTCCTTCCTCTCCTACTATACTTAGGTCATTTAAAGAGTATCATAGAGAAATAATAGATAAATACAATAAGAATAAGCCTATCGATAAAGATAAAAAAAATATATGGTATATATTAAAAGTTGTGTTTAACTTTTTAATAAATACTATAGATGGATTTATTGAAAATACTCAAAAGGATTTACAAAGCCCTATACAAAATAATATAACTTTTATTAGAAATAAAGAACTATCTAAAGCAACAACTAAAAAAGAGAATAGCCTGTTATGTAGAAGTCAGATAGTAATACTAAGTGAGTCAAATAATAAAAGTAACCAAGAGATAAACGGTAGATCTACATGTGAAAGCTTTAATATTATTGACGAAGATAATAGTTTAGTTCCTAGTGAAATTAAAAAAGATTTTGATATATTAGATTATAAATATCCATGCAAGACTAATGATACAAGTATCCATGAGTGTAGCAACTTCTTACAATTACCAGGGAGGGAATTATTACAGCATTTTAAAAATATAGAACATACTAAAATACTTGATAATCCAGTTCCTAAGTGTTTACAAACTGGAAATATGTTTATTGGTTTAGTAAATTACAAGGAACAGGTATATAATGCTTTTTTCAGTACTCATAAAGAGTTCCGAAATTTAGAGAGAGTATTAATAGGGTCAAAGGGTAGTGGTAAGTCTTATAAGATGATGAAAATGGCTCATAATGCTATTGAATTAGGAAATGGAGTAGTTGTTATAGATATTATAGGAGACTGTAAATTATCTAAGTCTATAGCTGATAAAACTCCTAAAGATAAACTTATTAGAATTAGTTGTAATAAGTTTGATGATATTCAAGCTTATGTTTACAATGAAATACCATTAAATGATAAAATGAGTCCTTATCAAATAGTATCTAATGCTATCCAAAGAACACAACAGTTACAGGTACTTACAGATGCTATAAATGATGATTCCTCAAAGTTATCGAGCAGAATGATTAAATTTATGTTTGCAGCAGGAGCTGTTGTATATAGTGCTAAGTTTAATGCTAGTTTATCAGATATACTAGAGTGTTTAGAATTTCATGAAAAAAGACATGAGTATATAAATCGATTAAGTCCTGAGTTATCTAAGTTATTAGAAAAAAGAATTAATAAATTAAAAGAATTAGATGATACTGATAAAAATGGGAAGGTTAAAGGAACAAAAGAGTCTAAGATAGAAGGTATTCTTGATAGAACAGCATTATTAGAGATGTCATCACATACTGAAGTAGCTTTAAATAAGACTTGTGATAATAATATAAACTTTGTAGATGCAATTAGAGACAATAAAGTTATACTAATAGAGATACCAGAGCAGGAATTTCCTAGTCAGATGTTAAGAAATATTATGGCTACTTTTTATCTATCAAAAGTTTGGTTAGCTAAGATCCTGTTAGATAAAGAGGATTATCAACCTACAACAGAACTACTATTTGATGAATTTTACAAATGTCCTAATGCTCAGTTATTATTTGAAATAATATTTGCAGAAGCTAGGAAGTATAGATTAATAAGTACTGTTGCTATACATGCATTAGGTCAACTATCTTCAAAGTGTAGAATGACACTAAAGGCAGGAGGAGCATCATATTTATTATTATCTGGAGCAGATATTCAAGCTTATAGAGATTTGCATGTTCAGTTTGAAAAATTTGGATATGATGAACAGGTATTCCAAAACCTGGAGACTTACTCAGCTTTATGTTTAATTAAAAATGAGGATGAAAATTATTCAGCCTTTGTAGCAAAATTCCCAGCTTAATAAACTGGGAATTTTTATGTAGAAATATTCAAATTTATATATTTTTTATGTAGAAATTAACTATTTTAAAAAAACATATAGAACCCCTATATCACTTACGACCGATTACACTGGTCGTTCATATAAATCACAAACAAGTTTGAGAACGCTAACGCTTTTATATTCACTTGTGTAATGTAAGTGTATGCAAAAGCACCTATAAAAAGTGCTAGTCCTAATGAAAAATTTAATTTTTATAGTATTTAAATGCCTATTACTATCAAAAAGTATTTCTGTTAATAAATCTGTTTTTTATGTTAATAACTATGTTAATTTTTCCGTAGATATCTAAACTAAGAAGCTAGAGTTAGTATACTCTAGCTATTTTTTATGTAATAAATTGTCAATTATATAAAATCTTTTTTAATATAATTTCTTACATCTTCTACTAATTTTTCTGCATCATTTTTATTTTCAAATATTTTTAGTGATTTTTGCTTTTTGGATTTATTTTGGACATAAACATAAAATCTACCATAACGCTCCCTCATAAAACAAAGTCTTATTGATCCGAAATTTACACCTAATTTTTGAATCATTAATTTCTTTATTTCATTTTCATTATTTTCGTCATTTAAATTAATTGTATAATTATTTAAATAATTAGTATAATAACCTATATTCATCCATAGTATAGAGTCTAATTCTTTTAATGACATACTTTTTACATCACTATAAATAAATTCTTTATTTAATCTTGGCTTATATTTATTAATGAAATATATTTCCGATATACACATATCAACCTCATTATCAAATTGTATTACTTCGACCGTATCAAAATCTTTATCTCTTAAATGATGGGTTAATCTTACATTTATTTGCGTGCTCTTACCTATATATATGATTTCATTATTATGTATTAAACGATAAACAAAGTTACCTTTAACTTTATTTTTAGATTCTTCATGATATTTTTTACTATTAATATTATTCTTTTTTCTTTCGCAATCTCTACATATTCTACCTCTTCTGAAATCTTCTAATGGTTTAATTTCTTTACATATAGAACATTTTTTCATCGTACTCACCTCTTAATTATATTATATCAAATACCAACTAATTATAAAAGTTGGTATTCGTGAAAACATATTAAAATATTGCTATAACTAAGGTGTAGCTTATTTATATAAAAAAGTAGTTGTTTTTAATGACAACTAATGATATATTATCGTTGTAAATTGGCATTGAAAGGTGAGTTTGATATGGTAAGATTAAAGAGCAATGGAATAGCAAAAGCAAATACAGTTGATCCATTGAAGAATAAAAAGGATATACAAAAAATAAAGCAATATTTAAAAGGTAAAGATAACAAAAGGGACTATATGCTTTTTGTAGTTGGAATAAATGTAGGACTTAGAGTAGGGGATTTATTAAAATTAAAGAAAAAGCATAGAGCGATTCATAGAAAAGATAAAAGATGTAATAGATAATAATGGTAATTTTAAAGATAAAATAGTTATTACAGAAGAAAAGACTGATAAAACTAGAAATTTAAAATTAAATGATAGCGTCAAAGAAAGTATTAAATTATACTTAGATAGCTTAAAGAGTTATGATATGGATGATTATTTATTTAAAAGTAGAAAAGGAAATAAACCTTTAAGGGTAGATAGTACTCATAAAATAATAAAAAATACTTTAAGAGAATTAAATATAAAAGGCAACTATGGAACACATACACTAAGAAAAACTTGGTCTTATCATATATATATGAGTAATTCGAGTAATCCGAGGATACTTGCAATTTTACAGAAGGCTTTAAATCATTCAAGTCAAGCTGTTACACTTAGATATATAGGAATTGAACAAGAGGAAATATTAGATTTATATGATAGTAATTTTTAGAAAATAGATTTCTATACTTCTTTATATAGTTAAGTATATTCTCTACTAGGAATATACTTAAAAAGACTAGGATAAACCTAGTCTAAGTCCATTTTATTTCATTATTTTCTAAATAGAATATGCAACTTTCACTTTTTGCATCTATAACCTTTATAGAATTTCTATCAATTAATTCTAACTTAATATATTCTATCTCGAAATTTTCTTTAATGAATTCTAAAACCT
>OGEU01001697.1_pt1 | contig 17680 bp, 17 predicted proteins | sample 1570651 | NCBI WGS metagenome assembly OGEU01 (sample SAMEA2582129, study PRJEB24529) | metagenome | biome: Human gut stool | place: China | collected 2011 | reverse complement strand
TTGCTCAAAGGGGCGTTATATTCATAACACGGTACCACCCTAATTGGGACTCGTTTCGGGTATAACGGAACCACCGTCAATGACTACTGCTGTATTCGCCATCAAAGCTCACGGGAGAGTGTCAGCGTACAACCTCTATTGCCTCGCACCAGCCGGCAACTCTCTGAAAGCAGGATCTGTAAACCTTTATACCCATTCATAGCTCGTATTTAAGATATAAGGGTATTGTACTGTATTCTATAGACTCATGTCAATTAAAATAAGATGAATATGATTTCATAAAACTCATCGTTAGTAGTTAGTCCACTCTAAATCATCAAAATCATTCTTAATGAGTTTCTTCTTCTTTACCACTTGGTTCGTTAGCTCAATGCGTTTATTAACAAAGGAAATATCTGTATACCATTCCTTTAAGTTAGCATATACTTCACGCTTTAAATCAATAATTATAGTTTGAATTGGATTCCATGTTTTACATTTTACAGACTCCACCATAACCATACTACTACCTATAAAGGTAACATCTCTACCATAAATCCAAAATGGCAATGTTTTTCCCTTTATAGAAATAGAATATATAGCATCACCATGAGGCGGTTCCGTTTCATATTGCGCACGTATTTGGTACTTTTCCATAATTTCATTACTACCATTTTCTATATATGGTAGCTTTGAAATCTTGTAATTTTCTAAGTTCATAAAAACTCCGTTATTTTTAATCTCAAGCACAACAAAGAGGACTGTATATCGCTATTTGTGTAAAGTATATTTTGCTATACTATAAGTGTTACCAATTCCTTTCCAAATCAGGTAACGGAAAGGAGGTGCATTTAAATCAACACGCTCTGACAAAAAAGCCCTTGCTAGGACCGCCATCCTTTGCAAGGGCTTCTTTAGTGCATTTAATCAACACTTTGCTCTATTGATATTCTACCATAAAAAGTAAAATATTGTCACTATGGATAACTTCATTTTCATATATAATGTAAAAAATCCCTCGGAGTTGCCGCTCCGGGGGATTTTGTAGTTAATTGCACAACTATCAATTGTCTATCTATAATATCCTGCACTTAAAGTGTTTTTTCAATATCTACATGCTTAATCATTGCTCTAGCTCGCTCAACAGAAATTGGCTCATTAAACAAGAACACATGATTCTGCCCCTCATATTCCCAAGATGCTAAATACACAGTATTATCCACCATTCGATAGGTTACCCTCATCCCATTTACAACATCGCTTTTCTGAGGTAAGTAATCCTTATAATCGCCTGCGATATTACCTGATAGAATCGATACACGATACTTAATATATTTCGGCATATCATCTACACGGTCAACATATCTCCCTTTTAAAAGCTCATGATAGGCATACACGACTTGTAGCACATCGTGATCCACAATGGATACATGTACAGGACGTAATCCCTCTACTCCACTTGGCAACTGCGCTTTAAAATTCAAATGTTTCTTAGCCTCATATACAGTATCAAACACCTCTAGTGATTGACCCTTATGAATGCTTCTATAATCCTCATCAGTCATAGTACAACTTCCAAGCCCATCGGGACATGGGAACTCATTTCGATCGCCATAAGGCTGATCATAAATAGAATTACCATTAAGGCGAAACCGCATCGAGTCATCTGCGGAAACAACATTGATGGAACCTATAAAAGCTAACGTAGCTAACACACATACAACCTTTTTCATGATACATTCCCCTGCAAACAAACTACATTTATTAAGTAAATTATATCATTAAAAGGTAGTTTATTATGACAATAAACTATGTCTAAGATACTCACTCGCTTGTACTCAGACAAGACACTTAGGGGCACTCAATCTAATAGACGCTATCCGATATACTCCAACAGAATGTACTTTCACAATCTAAAATTTTTTCAAAAATTTAAACCAGTTATCATCACAAATCTATCCTATTTGATAGTATCTATCGCAAATCATTCTACTATTCAAAATCATTGTAAGTGCTATAATGAACTTAATAAAAGGAACAGGTGCTCATATGATAGTACGTGCATCTTTTCAAACTCATATTTACTAGTTATATCAAGGAGATTATCATGACACATACACAATTATCACAACTCGTACAAGCTTTATTAGATGCACCTACAAGCAATGAAACAGTAAAGAAATTCGCTCAATCTTGGATTAATGCAGAAGGTACACCTAAACAAGAAGAACTTACAAAACAACTCGTATCCGTAGCAGAACAAAACATTGCACTTATCGACGAAACAATCGACTTTGCAGGCTCTGAACGTGCTACACAAATCCTTGGCGAAGAAGGCGCAGCTAACCTATTACAACACGCTAAAGAAATCAAAGCAGAAGGCGCTGAATTCTGTGACTGCACAGGATGCACGGCTGCTAAACATATTATTGATTTGAAAGCGGAAATTGAATAGTAATATATTACTTATCGAGAGGTCATCAATACACTGTTGGTGACCTTTTTATATACAAAAAACGGCCCCTTATGGAGGAGTCGTTTTACTTAACAATATATTTGTGAAAGCTTTACTTTTACAGTCTAATCAGGCGTTTATTGTATCCGTTGAAGCATTTTAAAGCTCACAGCGATATTAACGAAAATAATCAAAAGTGTTAGGAACGAATAGGCTAATAGCATATAGTTTGCCGACACCGCATCATATATCTGATATGTGCAATATTCAGCCGTGATAATACCGCTGAGGACACCCGGGATATACTGTCGCAGAAAAATACTTTGGAATATATGTCCAATTACATGGTATACGTACGCTATGATAATGGTAATATAAAAATCGAAGCTTTCAAAATATATACTTAATCCCAGTATAACCAATAAGAGTACAAATTCCTGATAGATGATTGCATTAATTCTGAAAGGTGTAAACGCCCCTGATAAAAATCGTCGTTGTAGTTGCGGGTTCCGATCCATAAAGCGAGGAAACAGAAGTATCTCCTCCAGTTCGTGCAGCATGAAAATACTGGGAAATAGTAAGAAAAAACTATTCAGCTCCATAAGGTACCTCGTTCATAATTCGATTAAGTTTATTATGACAGTTTTATACTATCCCCTTTTTACCTGCACGCGCAGTACCGTCTTCAATTTTGCAGGCTCCACCTTTCGTGCATCAGACAAATAGATTTCCCGATGCCATTCGTCATTAACACGTTGCAAATTACGGGCACTGTAGAATTCTTCTACTTTCATAAATGATTCCGGTTCGTCATCATAAGACCCGACATGCAATATCTGCACGCAATCCCCATCCTCAATTGATTCGAACCGCACTTCCTTAAATCGAGGCAATGATTTTTTCTTGGACACATTAACAATCGCCGCCTCTAACACGTCAGGAGTCACAAAATCTGGTTGTCTGATCATCACCCGATATTGCAGATTATTCTTGTCAAACTGCTCCGTATGCTCGATCTGCTTCCAAAGCGCCTCCAGCGGATACACCGTGTAATCAAAGTACCCGTCCAGCGTTACCCCCTTTTTCGGCAACATCTTTATCCCATAAGATAACGAATATAACGCCTCGATATCCTCGGCAAAGGCCGCATGATTTGGATTTCCCACGCCATCCAGCACGAGGAACTTCATGCTCGGCACCGTAACCTGCACCGCCTGCTGCTTCGGACAATACAAATCCTTTTCGTGCTTGCGCCATTCATGCTTTACTGCTGTCATAATCAGACCTCCCTTTCTGGAAGAAAACATATGATTTCTTTTATCGTAAGGGAGGATTATGAAAGTTGGTTAAAAGAAATATATCTGCTTCTCTACTTATGGCTTACACTCACATATGGTTTTATGAAAGTCCAATATATACAGAGTCCAGCCACGATATATTTATTGAATTCTATTGATAATTCAATCCATTCCTTATGTGTATTTGTAACTTCAATAAATAAAATATTAAATCCAAGAAGTCCTTTAATCGGATTAATCATATTCAACTCCGAATTATAAACGTCAGTTGAAATTAATGTCCCTGCATGATTAACAGTAGCTAAAATATAATATATACTCCCCATATAAAAAATACCGAAAGCAGTTACTATCATAATTAAACCTGAACTTTGAAGAAATAAAAAGTCTCCAAAAGTATTTACACCACCTAAATTAACAGAATATTTCTTTTGCAAATAGTACGTAATACGTTCTACAATACCACTAACAATCAAAAAACAAAAAAAGCATCCCCAAATACCATATAAAAATGGCAAAATCCAATATAAGAAAAACTCAAACTTTTGTAATAGTAATTGTATTATCTCTGGTAATAATGGTCCTAGATCTAATATATTCACATAATAATAGTCATGCAAATGATTTGTAAAAAGGGCCACGATAAATAAGATGGAAATAAATTTGGTGACCAAATCAATGCGCTTTACCGCTAATTTAACTAACATTTTGATATTATTAACCATATATACCTCCAGATTCTATAAACATATATATTCTATTAATAAATATAATACTAAGCTACATGCGTATTTTTTTACTTATTGTAAAACGTATAACCATAATAAACGTATTTATAAGAAACGACTTCCTAAAACTCTATACAAATTAAATATAAATAATACACAAAGAGACTGCAACTAGAATACGGTAAGACCATATTCTGTTACAGCCTCTTCTACATTATTACTAAATTTTATAGTAAATATCGTCTGTTTTACCATCAATAAATATTTTTACTTCAGTATCTTCTCTATTAAGTTTAATAATTAAGCTCAATCCATATTTATATTTATATTGATAATTACTGTCAGTCAAATATAATAATTTATTTTCATCTTTTATAAAATCTTCTTTTTTGCGGTTCCACCAGGACTTTACTTCAATAACAACTAAATTATCTTTATTACTTCCTCTTTTATGAATAACTATATCTGGAATAACATCATCTTTTCCTATCTTTTTAACTGCATCTAAATTTCTATTAAATTCACAATCAACATTATATTCATTAATTAAATTCGATAAATAACACCCTAACTTATGAGCAATTGATCTTTCACTTACGTGATGACCCCCTTCATTACTTATTAAATATTGATCGTTATTATATAATATATTTAATCCCAATTTTAAATTATTCCAAATATGCTCATCTATCATAATTTTCACAACCTTAATTTATAGTTATTAATCATCCATATCTTGCCAATAACCATTGAAATGAGTAAGTGCATTGTGTGTCTTAAAAAGAGCTTTAACTAAATTCATAAGTTCTTCCCGTGTTTTTCCAGTAATATTCATATTTAAATCATCAATTCCATGCGAATTTACATTTAATAACTTTTCTAACTCCTCATGACCTTCATATATAGCACCTAAATTATTAAAATCACTAAACGTTTCAATAATGCATCTTAAAGGATTAGCCATATACTCGGGCTTATTTTGACTATATAACCATTTCACCTCTCTCCATAATGCATCATAACTATTACTTAAATCATCTTTTTTCTTTTCAATATATTGAATATCAGTTTTATTAAAACTTTTTCTCAAATGAATAGTACTTATATCCGATTTTGCATCACCATCATATGTCCAACACCTATATCTACTATTTAAATAGAAATGAATATTATGCGTTAAAATAAATATTTGATAATTTTGATTTTTAGCCTTTCTTAATAAGTCTTGTATCAGCATAATTATAAGATACTGTGCAAAATCATCATTACTACTCATAGGGTCATCAAAAACAATAATCTTCTCTTTATCTTGCTCCTTAATAATATTAGATAAGTCTTGAATAAACCACAAAAAAGCAACTATATTTTTTTCACCAGTACTTAAAGATTTAATCTCTCTCCGTTCTCCCGCACTATCATAAATTCCATAAGTCCCATCCTCATCTACTTGCTTAAGACTAAAGGAGCTATGCCCCAGATTCACTAATTGTTTATTAATAAAATCCATTGCACTAGACTCATCAATAATTTGGGCTCTAAACCCATATAATCTCTCTTGTTTTTCGCTAAGCTCTTTACATTTTTCTTGCTTTGCCGATTCCAATTCATCATATATCTTCTTTTTTTGAATATAATCACGTTCTAATTCTTCATAATTATATTCTTGATTATATTTGGCGATATAGTTAAATTTCAATTTATTTTTAGCATCTTTTTGTTTAGTATGAAGACTATCCTTTTCTTTATTATGTTTTGCAATAATTTTATTGATTTTAGCAATTTTTTCTGTTAATTCTAATGGTTTTTCTATAAAAGGCATATCCATACTAGAATATGGATCTTTTGTATCTAAAATATTAATAACATCATTGAAAAATATATCATGTATACTTATTAAATCTAAAAGCTCTAGCCTAGCAGAGCTATATTCTGATTTTAATGTTGGTAAAAGTTCTTCCTCTATATTCTTTGTTTTTAAATCATTTAAGTAAATAACATACTCTTTTTGTACTGTCTGTTTTAATTCCTTTACTTTATTTTGAATCTCAACTGCTTTATTTGAGATTAGACTTTGTAACGCCTCCAACCGCTTAGGCTCTATACTATTACCACAAAATAAACATGTACATGGTTCTGATAGATTATGGAACCCAACACCTTCACAAATCCATTCTTGCACCTCAGGATTCGAAAAACTTATAACACTACTTTTTACAGCACTTTCTATTAAAAGGTCACTTACACTTTGAATAAGTGTTTTTATATCATAAACTGGATCATGTATTTCTTTAATTTCATTTAAATTAGTCTTATTAAGTATACCTTTATATAATTCTACTGAAGAATCATCCAATAAACATGCTTGTTCCTTATCAGCCTTATAATTGCTTTTATTATAACTAACACCAACTATATCAGAATACTTATCTTTTAAAGATTTTGCCCCATCTTTATAAAACTTCTCTAAAGCATCATCAGACTGTTTAAATTGATTACAAGAATTCTTCCACCTATTACCTAAAGTATCTAATTCCTCCTCATTAAGTTCAGCATGGATCTCATCAATTTCTTTTTTTATTTTATCAATTTGTGGTTGAACCTCTACATTATTACTACCAAGTGCTATTGCATCCAAACTTTCACTTTCATAAATAAAACTCTCTCCACCATAAAATATACGAACATCGTAGTTTTCTTTATACTCTTCATTAATAGCTTTTGAAATAGAGCTTTTTCCTGTTCCATTACGTCCATAAATAAAGTTTTTTCGTTTAAGATTTTTAAGCTTTGTATCAGAAAAAATATAATCAGGTAATTTTAATTCTTCAATCATAATATCTTTATGCTCCCCTTTATTACAACACCTAATAATAGTCAATATTAGAAGTAAAATAATATATAATTTCTACTTTTAATAATTTCAACTACCTAATCAACCCTAAATAATGTTATAGTAATATCTATATTTATGTATTTCCTCTAAATCTACCCTCCTCGCCCTAAAATAAAGAATCACATTTTCTCCAAAAATCTCTCTTTTATATATTTCTATAAATTAACAAAATATCCTGCATATATTAGTATAATTAATTTATTTTATAATTTTTATACTTAAGATAAACTTATTTATATTCACTTATCTAGCTATTACTTAATTAATAAAACTAATTTTGACATAAAGAGAGCCCCTGTTCTAAACAGGGGCTTTCATTTTTACTCACTCGCTTCCACAAGTGCTTGTGTATACGGGTGTTTCGCTTCTTTGAGTCGTTTTGATTCGATGGTTTCTACGATTTGCCCGTCTTTCATGACGATGATTCGGTCTGTTACGGCTTGTAATAGGCCGATGTCATGGCTGACGAATACGTAGCCGAAGGGTTGTTCCATATAGATTTTTTGTAATAGGTCTAGCACTAACTTTTGGTTCACCGCATCAAGGGCTGATGTAGGTTCGTCAAAGAGTACTAGTTTTGGATTCATCAGCATAATCCTTGCCAGTACCAACCGTTGCAGCTGACCACCACTTACTTCATGAGGATATTTCTGAACAATAGTTTCAGGTAGATCTACATGTTGAATCCACTTACGGATATCGTCCTTTGCTGCCGCTATATCCATGAGACCATAGTTGATATACGGCTCTAAGAGAAATGCTTCTAAGTTCATCCGCGGTGGAATTACCGCCAAGGGATTTTGAAACATCATCTGCATAGAGCGATATATTTCTGTATGATTTTGAATGGAATGGATTTCCTCACCAAAGAGTCGCAGACTCCCAGAGGTAGGCTTTTCCAATAAGGCAATCAGTCTAAGCAGAGTACTTTTACCGGAACCACTACCACCAGCAATACCTACCCGTTCATTCTCCTCTACAGAAAAGGATACGTTATCAACGGCGCGGACCGTATGATTGTGGTTCGTATATTGTTTACATATATTCTCGAGTTGAATCATACTACACCACTTTCATTACGGAATCTAACAAAATACGAGTATACTCATCCTTCGGATGGGCCATAACCTCTGTGGTGGATCCCACTTCAACGAGTTGTCCCTTATTCATAACACCGATGCTATTGGCAATGCGTGCGGCCGCCTTGATATTATGGGTTACAATAATCACCGTTGCCCCAAGAGCCTGTGTTACCTCTTTCATAAGGTCCAATACAGAGGCTTGCACAAGCATATCTAAAGCACTAGTCGGTTCGTCGGCAAATACGATACTCGGCTTCAAGATGAGGCTTAAGGCTATTGCTAACCGTTGTTGCATACCACCGCTCAACTGAAACGGATAGGACTGCAAGATACGCTCTCCGTCAGTTAAGTGAACGAGATTAAGCATATCTATAACGCGGCTTACATCATAGCTTTCACCATGGGCACGGAATAAATCTTTGAAGTGATTTTCTACAGTACGATTTGGATTTAGATAGGCGCTGGGATTTTGAAAGATCATGGAAATCTTCGTACCCCGCAATTGTCGCCAATCACCATCACTCAATGTAGAAACATCGGTGCCGTTTAGCAAGATTTGGCCGCTAACGTTAGCTTGTTTCAACATGCCAAAGGCGGCACGAACTAGCGTGGATTTACCAGAGCCGCTTTCACCAACGATGGCAAAGACCTCACCATTAGGCACGGAGAAGGATACATCGCGTACCGCTTGCTCCGCACCGTATGAAATTGTAACCTTATCAAATACGATACAATCAGATTTATTCAATAGTAGAATCCTTTGTTAATAAATAGTAGTCGATTGGATGTACTGGTACATTTTTAACTTTTGTAGTAGATACAACCGTTGCACTTGGATACAACAAATAAATATCTGCTACGTCATCAACTAAGATTTGTTGTGCTTGTTTAGCAATATTAGAGCGTTCGTTTTGATCAAATGTTACAGACAATTGGTCGATTAACGCATCTACTTGAGGGTTAGAGTAGCCACCAACATTTGCTTTCGCACCAGTTTTGTAGAACAAGCTGAGGAACCAATAAGGATCATTTGTAGACATAGTAACTACATTGCGTTCTACTAAATCAAAACCATCTGTACCAAGTGTATCTACTTCATCAGGGCTTTGTAATTTCTTAAGAGTTACAGCAATACCAGCTTTTTTCAATTCTTGTTGGATTTCTTCGTATAAGCTTGTGTCTTTACCCCAAATAGCAATAGTAATCGCTAATTCTTTGCCATCTTTTGCATACATGCCGTTTGCATTCTTAGCGTAACCAGCTTGAGTCAAGATTTGGTCAGCTTTTGCTACATCTGTCATCGGTTTATTTGCGATTGCATCATAGCCTAAATTGGCAGATGGCGGGAATGGTGCCGCCCCTGGTGTGGAGCCGTTACCAATAATTTTTGCCATGGAGTCATAGTTAATGATATGAGCAATAGCGGAACGCACAGCTTTATCATGTAATGGAGATGCTTCTGTGTGGTTTGCTTTCAACATAAATACACGAACGCCAGCAACGTCTTGAATATTGAAACCGTCTTTGAACAAGCTGCGGTTAGCAGAGTCCACTTTTTGAATTACGTCTACGTCTTTAGATTGCAACGCCATAGCGCGTTTATTGTTGTCTTCGATGTCTTTTACAGTTACAGAATCAAGGCCTGGTTTGCCGCCCCAGTAATCTGCGAAGGCAGCGAGTTCAATTGTTTCGCCTTTTTTGAAAGCAGTAATTTTGTAAGGACCTGTAAGAACTGGTTTAGATGCTACATCTTTAAGATCTGCAGTATCCATGATAACGAAAGCAGGTTCAGTCAAGCTGGACAATAAGGAACCATTAGGTTCTGTAGTCTTAATAATCAAGTTTTGACCATCTACTGTGATGGACTCTATTTTAACTGCTTTAGCGGAACGAGCACTTTGTTTCATCGTATACTCGATGGACTCTTTTACCTTTTGAGGCGTCATCGGAGTACCATTGTGGAATTTAACGTTTTCACGGATGTGGAATTTCCATGTTGTAGGGTCTACATTTTCCCAAGAATCTGCCAATTGTGGGGCAAATTTCATATCCGGTGTTACAACGGCTAAGTTTTCACCTGCACCGATACGAGTCAATGTCCACGCATCCCATTCGTGAGTTGGATCTAATGTTTCACCAAACCAATACAAACCAACATTCATATGCTTCCCTTGTTTGCCATCTTTAGCAGTATCATTGCCACAGCCGACCAAGAGAGCTACCATGCATAGCATGGACAAACATGCTAACAACCAACGTTTCATAATATCTCCTTTAAAATATATCGCCTCGTTGAGGCTTTCACCATAAAAAATCTAAACACAGCATGGTTAACGAGATACATCGAGGGCATCGCGCAACGCATCGCCAATATAGTTAAATAAAACAACAGTAATAAAAATAGCGAGCCCCGGGTAAATTAGCAGCCACGGTGCCGTTTGTAGAAAATCTCGGGAGCTCAACAAGATAGCGCCCCACTCCGGATCCGGCGGTTGTACACCGATGCCGATGAGCGAAAAACTGGCTACCAAAATGATGGCATCCCCTAGATGTTGAATAATAACAATCACCAACGGTGGCAATACATTCGGCAGAATATAGCGCCACAGAATTCGTAGATTTGAAGCACCTGACATACGAGCAAAGGTAATATACTCCGCGTGGCGTTCAATCTGTACGAGGCCTCTCGTGATACGGGCATATTCCGCCCATTTCGTAATGCACAGGGAAATAATGACATTCGTAATGCTCGGCCCCATAATACCGATGAAAGCAATGGCGATAACCATATTCGGGAAGCCAAGTACTAAATCGATTAAACGAGATAACCAACGGTCAACGCGAGGTGTAGAGAACCCTGCTAATCCACCAATAGCGATGCCAATGGCCCCACTAATGCCAATGATGGTGAAAGCAATCCCTAAAGAGGCTTTACCACCGTACAGAATACGAGACCACACATCACGACCGAGTTGGTCAGTACCTAATAGATGGGTACTATTAATATCTTGTAAGCGGTCCGCGATACTCGTCGTTTCAGGATCAAAGGGTGCTATATAGGGAGCGCATAAGAAAAATACGATCCACAGAGCTGCTAATACCAACATAGCGTATAAAGTATAGGGCTTTTGTCTATTCATAGGAGCCTCCTTTTATGGCGGCTCTTCGCTTCGGATTCAGCCAAACACTCAATACATCAATGATGATATTAATCACGATGAACACCAATGTAATCCAGATGATATAACCTTGCATCAATACATAATCACGAGCCATAATGCCCTGCACCATCATGTAACCAATGCCTTTTATGGAGAATACCGTTTCAATAACGGCGGAGCCACCTAGCATAGCGCCCATAGTTACTCCCATCATAGGCAGCAATATAAGACCTACATGAGGGAATATATAACGGGTATAGACCATCCATTCTGGCAAGCCTAATGCTCGCGCCCCCTGTACAAAGGGCTGTCGCGACACTTCTAAAATAGCATTGCGCAATCGACGAATGTAGAGACCACATATCCATAAAGCAAGGGTTACCGCGGGCAATACATAGGCAGAAAAGCCATTGGTATTCGTTACCGACACTAGCTGTAATTTAACACCGAATAAGTACAGTAATAATAAACCGACCCAGAACCCAGGGATTGCTAATGCTAGGAATGTAACGAGACGAACCCCATGATCAATCCATGAGTCTTGATACTTTGCAGATAACATACCAAGCGGTATGGTCACCACTATCCCCATAACAAGAGCTAAGGATACTAACCCCAAGGTATTAGGCAAGGCGCCACCAAGAATGGTCGCTACTGGTAAAGCATACAGAATAGACTCACCAAAGTCCCCTTGTACAATTTGACCTAACCAACGTAGGTATTGCTGCCACCAAGGGTCATTGAGCCCCAACTGCTCTCGTATCTGTGCAACTACAACTGGATCTGGTGTAGCTCCTAGAAGATTAAACTTCATCGACACGGGATCAATAGGAGATAATTTTATCAATACAAATGTACCGATGGTAACCACCAATAAAATACCTACAATACTCGCCAAACGCTGTAGTATTAATCGATACAACACATCACCTGCCTTCTTTATCAAAAAATAACTATATTTTATTTTAACAATGATTCTAATTTTTAGATATACCCCTATATGTATATTAGAATGATTCTCATTATGAAATTTTAGCATATATACTAAAACGGCCCCTCATACGAGGAGCCGTTCCATATAAAACCCTTACAATGTCCATGCGAGTGCTTCACCACAGCTCGCATGCCTATCCCACTAGGCCTGGACTTTTATATTATTTTGTATGTTGTTTTGGGGCTATTGTATTAGCAACGATTGCTTTAGCCATGTCACGAGTTACAGGGCGTTCGAAGTACATCCCATGAGTTTGTCCGTCTTTTGTCCAACCTATGAGATATACCATTTTATTACCGCCTTTGAAAACAACCTTTGTGCCGTTTACTTTTTCATTAGCTGTTACACGAAAATCGTTATAATCGCCGCTGATATCTTCTTTTATTTCATTGGCTATGCGATGGACGATGCGTTTGCCTGCCGCTTGATTACGAGTAGCATCTTCACCAGCTTGGTAAACATAAACCACTTGCAATACATCCTTATCAATAGTACTTACAGACTCAATGTTGTAACCCACAGGTAATACCTTAGGCATTTGAGGTGTAATGTTCATATATTTAGCCGCTTCATCTACAGTAGAAAACTCATGAAACGGACTTGGCATACCAACCATTGGCGCTTCTTGTTGAGCTACCACAGATTTAGGTTGATCTGATTTTACATCAAGAGTACCTTGAGCACCAACAACAGTATAAGAACCTACACATGCACAAGCAACTGCCATCAATACAAATTTCTTCAACATTAATATAATCTCCGCTCTCTTACAAATACATCTGTACAAATACAACACATGTATTAAGAATATTATAATATAAAAATACATTTTATAAAATATTCTTTATCAAAACTTTTTTATAATTATATCCTAAATGATAGGGAATTTCAAGTAGTTATTTCTTATATAAAGCCTTGAGTTCTATATTAGCTACTATACAAATCTATATTCCAAATGGATAGTGAGACGCTAACAAGAAGTATCTATTTCTATATATAATCCATTCCTATCTACTATTTGGCAGTAGCTAGGTAATTAAATTTTGGCCCGCTGAGCTTAAACTCGAAGCTAGTCAAATCCACCTCGCCAACACATGCATCGCTATCATAAAGGGTAAGCAAAAAGTCTGCAGTCTGTTCACTGCTATGATACTTTTCAAATGAAGCATCGTAATCAAATCCATTTTCACCTGAAGCTACATCACAAAACTCGCTTTTAGTAGCCGCAGGCGCTAAGATTTTAGCCTGCATGTTAGCATCCGTATCCTGTACAAGCTCATGATACAAGCCCTCTGTGAAAGCACTTACAAAAAATTTTGTTCCACAATACGGTACTACGCCGGGCGCTAAAAAATAGCCACCCACGGAGGAAACATTTATCAACTGTGTTTGTTTACATTTATAATCTCGCACGAATAAACTAGAAAGTATCGCAAGTGCAGTTACATTTAAATCTATCATTTTTACCATTTTTTGAATATCATGATTCCCCATGAATCCAAAATCGCCAAAGCCTGCATTATTGATAAGAGCCTTTAACTCATAGCTTTTAAGGTCATCCCAAAGTGCTAAAACATTTTCGCTACGCGAGAGATCACAAGGTTTTACAATAACGTCCGAATCAGGCGAAATGTTAGCAATCTCGTCTTTCAAATTTTCTAATAATTCTGCTCTCCGTGCAATAACGATTAAATTTTCTCCACGACGTGCAAAAGCTTTTGCCGTAGCTGCTCCTATGCCTGAACTTGCTCCTGTAATAACGATATATTTTTTCATTTTTTTGCCTTTCCTTTATAAATAAGAGTATCCGGCTTTATTGCACTTGCTTTGCCTCCTTAGTTAACATATGAGTCCTTTACTCAACTTTCACATTAAATCATAGGATGTTTTATTTCTTATGTACCATAAACCCAGCTGCTTGTTGATTTGCCATGATTGTGACATCAGAAATTTGCAAGCGTTTAGGTTGATTTGTTACGTATAGTACAACGTCCGCCACATCTTCAGGTTGGATTGCATCGATGCCGGCGTAGACGGCTTTAGCTTTTTCCGCATCACCGTGAAAGCGAACTTCACTAAACGGAGTCTCTACGATACCTGGTTGAATGGTTGTAACCTTAATATCCGTTGCAATCGTATCCATGCGAATACCATCGCTCAACATCTTAACTGCGGCCTTTGTAGCGCAGTAAACAGCACCACCTGGATATGCGTATATACCAGCAGTAGAACCCATATTCACAATATGGCCTGCGTTTTTATCAATCATATAAGGTAGTACAGCCTTTGTTACATATAAAAGGCCTTTCACATTCGTATCAATCATAGTTACCGCATCATCAACAGTACTATCTTGGAATGGATCTAAGCCTTGCGCAAGACCTGCGTTATTTACAAGGACATCAACACCACCAAACGCTTCAATTGCTGCTGGAACCTTGCTTTCAACATCCTCACGACTACGCACATCAAGAACCAAAGTCTCAACGCGCACGCCATATTCCTTAGACAAACGAGCCTGTACCTCAGCCAACACCTCAGCACGGCGGCCAGATATCAAAACATTATCGCCATACTTGGCATACGCCTCGGCAATACAAAGACCAATACCAGACGTTGCACCAGTGACAAAAACATTACGAGCCATAAAAGCCTCCTCATCATCAATCCGTTCTATTCTAATAAGTTCATTATACCATTATAAAAAACAAAAAACGCTACCCTACCACCTATAAACAACAAAAATAGTGTATACATAGGCGCAGAATGTATTTAAAAGCCCCCATAAAGTGGCTTATGGATTTAGGGATATGATAGGATACCCTTTCTGAAAATGACATCCTATCTCCCATCTAAATAAATTTGTGTAGCAGCTTAAATTTAGAGTGTAAATATTTGAGCTCTACTACAGTAGGAAAGGCAAATAGGGATACCTATTCGAAGCCGCCTTGGGCGCTACGTGTACCACTCTTCCCCTTCCCCCAAATGATATATTGACGCATCTGAAGGAAAAGCGCATAGAAATGAAAAAGGATTACCGTTCCGGAAGCGACTTAGGTCACTATGGAGCCTTTCGGGACGGTAATCCTTTGTAATCAGTTATATAGTTTTATTTCAGATGCGCCAACATATCATTTAACACTTCCATGCAATCCCCCACGATCCCATAGTTAGCGTGTTGGAAGATTTCTGCATTTGGATCGTTGTTGATAGCCACGATTGTGTCAGCACCAGAGATACCGCTCACGTGTTGAATAGCACCGGAGATGCCGAATGCCAAGTATAGTTTAGGACTTACAGTTTTACCTGTTTGGCCTACTTGGTATGGCAATTCGATCCAGCCCTTTTCTACAAGGGGACGTGTAGCACCTACAACGCCGCCAATAGCATCGGCAAGTTCGTAGAGCTTATCAAAGTTTTCTTTGGAACCCATGCCGCGACCGCCGGCCACAATGATATCCGCCTCTTGGATATTGTAACCATCTTTGCTGAACGGAATGAAATCGAGACGCTTCATGCGAATATCTTCAGGTTTAAGGTCAAATTGTTCAATTTGAATACGGCCCCAGCTATCTGCAATGCGGTCCGGCTTTTTAAATACATTAGGACGGACAGAGCCCATTTGTGGACGATGATTTGGAGAAATAATTTCAGCTAAAATATTGCCACCCAAGGCAGGACGCGTCCATTCTACAAGGCCTTCTGTAGTATCTACAGTCAAGATCGTACAGTCAGCTACGACACCATTTTTCATACGACCTGACATGCGAGGTGCCAAGTCACGGCCATTATTCGTAGCGCCAATCAAAAGGATATTAGGCTTATGGTCTTCAAAGAAATCTGTCAAAACCTTTGTATAGCCGTCTGTTGTATAGTATTTCAAAAGAGGGCTTTCAAAAACGTGAACAATATCGGCACCATGCGCCACGAGTTCCTCCGCCTCGGATTGAACATTCTCACCAAGAAGCATAACTTGAACGAGTTGGCCCAATTCCTTAGCGATTCGACGAGCTTGACCGATAAGTTCGTACGTAACCGGATGCACTACGTCATCGATGGTATCGGCTACGACAAAGACATCTCTATATTCATCAAAATTTGTCACTCCCATTATCGATCACCTCCTTTGGAACCTTCTTCACCTTTAACGGCCGCTAAAGCCTTAAACTCACTAGAGGATACACTTTCAACAGTGGCAGCCCGCTGCACAGGATCTTTTACATCCACGCCCTCATCGTTGTTATCTACAGGCTCATCCACAGGTTCTTCGCTCGGCACCAATAGATGAGAAAACTTTTCTGGCTTGATATTATAGGCCAATTCAAGAACCTTTTTAGCCCCTTCCTCCACAGATGAAAGCATTTCTACCTTTCCCCGAAGCGGTGGTTGGTATACCTTACGAACGCGCGTAGGAGAGCCATTGAGGCCAATACGGCTTTCATCAATATTAGGCATATCACGCAACGTAATATGGGAAATTTCATAACGTTTCGCGTAAATAGAGCTCCAGAGACCTGGTTGACGAGGCTCATTGAGTTCAGCCGTAGCTGTTACCAATAGTGGTAATGGGGCCTCAATCACTTCATAACCATTTTCATGCTCTCGTTTTATAATCGCCTTTTGATCCGCCTGATCTACGGTCAACTCACAAGCATACGTAGCTTGCGCCATGCCTAGTTCCTCCGCAATTTGAGGACCTACTTGTGCCGTATCCCCATCGATAGCCTGCTTGCCGCAGAAAATCATTTGGAACTCGCGATTCATGGTACGTTGAATATGACGAATGGCAGAGGCGATTGTATAGCTTGTAGCCAATGTATCAGCACCGCCGAAAGCACGGTCTGTAATGAGCACCGCATCGTCTGCACCGAGGGATAAACACTCGCGAAGTGCTGCCTCGGCTTGAGGAGGCCCCATAGTAACAACGGTTACACGACTACCTTCATATTGGTCTTTTACCGCAAGAGCTGCCTCTAACGCATGCATATCGTAAGGGTTTACAATACTAGGCAGACCTGTGCGGATGAGATTATTCGTTTCCGGATCCAGCTTAATCTCAGATGTATCTGGAACCTGTTTGATACATACTA
>OGEU01001695.1_pt1 | contig 17703 bp, 18 predicted proteins | sample 1570651 | NCBI WGS metagenome assembly OGEU01 (sample SAMEA2582129, study PRJEB24529) | metagenome | biome: Human gut stool | place: China | collected 2011 | reverse complement strand
GCTCATGTACTGCTGGCGGATCAGTGGGTCTGTGACGGAAAAAAACTGGATCTTGCAGGATTTTCCATTGAAGTCTTCCACACACCGGGACATACGGCGGGAAGCTGCTGTTATTATCTGAAAGATGAAGGTGTATTGTTCAGCGGTGATACAGTGTTCTATGGCTCTGTTGGAAGAACGGATTTTCCGGGTGGAAGTACAGCAGAAATCGTGAGAAGTCTCCATAAACTGGTAGATTCGCTTCCTGAAGAGACCGAGGTTTTCCCCGGACATGATGCATCTACTACTATTGGTTATGAAAAGAGGTATAATCCATTTGTATAAGATTGGTATTCTGTTTCAGGACAGAGAGTTTGAACACGATATATATGAACTGATCCGTGCGTTTTATCCGGGAAGTGAGATCTGTTCTTTCTATGAAGAAGAGGAAGCGGGCTGTGATCTTTATTTTCGGATTGAAAAGCAGGGTGATTTCTTTGTAGAGTCTCCGATTATCCTGCTGGCAGCCATTATATGGTATCTCAAAATATTCAAAGGCGGTATCTACTGCACGTTCCCTCATGCCGTGGAACTGCTGAACAAACCTTATTCTGATTTGTTTACCATATTGACTTCCTATCCGGAACTGGAGAACTACCTTTCTCCTTTCATGGATGCCTGGAAGGGTGGGGCACAAGACCAGCTTCAGGGCCAGATAGCTTCGGCGAAAATTCCGCTTACCAGAATGATTTCTCCACAACTGTACTGGGTCATGACAGGCAATGATTTTTCTCTGGACATCAATAATCCGAAGGAACCTAAAATCCTTTGTGTGGGCAATAATCCGGACCGACAGAACATCTATTCCGCAGCGCTCGGACTGTATAATTCCAGAATCGTCAAACTGATAAACAAGAAAGGGCAGCTTAAAAGCACGGTCATTATAGACGAGCTTCCTACCATCTATTTCCGAGGACTGGACAACCTGATTGCAACGGCACGTTCCAACAAGGTGGCGGTCTGTCTGGGATTCCAGGACTTCAGCCAGCTTAACCGTGACTACGGTGAAAAGGAAAGCAAGGTGATTCAAAATACAGTCGGCAACATATTCAGCGGTCAGGTGGTAGGTGAAACGGCCAAGACACTTTCCGAACGTTTCGGAAAGATTTTGCAGAAACGTCAGTCCATATCCATCAACCGTCAGGATGTCTCCACATCGATCAACACCCAGCTGGACTCCCTGATTCCTGCTTCCAAGATTTCCAACCTCTCACAGGGGACGTTTGTCGGTTCCGTGTCGGACAATTTCGGTGAGAAAATCGACCAAAAGATTTTCCATGCGGAAATTATCGTGGACCATGCCAAAGTAAGTGCGGAAGAAAAGGCTTATAAAAAAATCCCGGTTATCAACACGTTCAAGGACAGTGAAGGGAATGACATCATGCTCCAGCAGATACAGCGTAATTATGACCAGATAAAGGCGGATGCCCAGGCTATCATCAACGATGAAATGGAACGTATAAAGAACGACCCGGAACTATGTGAACGGCTGGGAATAGAAAGTGTAGAAGAGGAGAAAAGAAAAGCTGAATAGATACAGAATGACAAATAAATCCTGAATCAATTTGATTTTCAGGGAACATTCCTTATCTTTGAACTTGAAATAGAACATAACGGCGGATAACGGGATGTTTTCCGTCGATTATATACATAAGTCGCAAGTGTCTTAAACTGAAATCTGGCAAAATTTCAAAAACGAAGACTATTGCGTGAGGCTTATGCTATACCCTATAGCGTGAGCCCATGCATGTTTTTCGTTTTGGGCTTGCCAGAGCCTCAGTTTAAAAACAGCATGGGTTTCATGCTTTTATTTTTAATAGCAGAGGTATGGCAAAAGTTCAGATTATTATGCCCGTCACATTGGACGGTTTCCTGCCGGACAAAAATGAGGAACTGATGGAATGGCTCAGGACAGACCGGAACGGATTCCCTTATTGGGAAGAGCGGGCTACATTCAACATGTTTCCGCATTATGGTATGCTTGATTTGATGGATGCAAAAGAGAGACGAGACAATAACTGTACCTTTTTTATGAAAGTACAGGACGAAAAAAGTGCCGAATATGCTGGTGGAGTATTTCTCTTCCGACTCGCAGATGAACTGGTCATTTACCTGCTTCCAATATCATACAAAAATGGGAAAAACATAACCGGAAAGATTCAATTCGGACAATGGACTTTGCGTGAGTCCAAAACATTCCGAAACAATGTATGCAGACTGGTATACCGCCTTAAAGAATAAAGATTACTTCAGACCAAGTTTCTTCATTTTCTTGTACAGGGCTGTACGACTGCAACCGAGTTCCGCTGCTGTCTTGCTGACATTACCATGATTTTTACCAAGCAGATTTCGTATCCTTTCCTTTTCCTGAATGATACGAATATCCGGATTGTCATTACAATCTACATTTTCCAATCCCAAATCACAGACATTCAATAATGCATTATCTGCAACAATTACTGCACGTTTGATTTTTGCGTTCAATTCCCGTACATTACCCGGCCAGTCATACCCCAACATACATGATTTCGCTTCTTCGGTAAATCCCTCATTCTTGACACGTATTCTGCTGGAATGTTCTTTCCTGAAAAATTCGGCAAGCGGAAGAATATCATCTTTGCAATCTTTTAATGGCGGTTGAACAATTTCGAGTTCTGCAAGGCGATAATACAAATCCTCACGAAAACGACCTTCCTGCACAGCCTTTTCCATATCCTCATTGGTGGCAGATACGATACGCACGTCAATATGCTTGACTTTATCACTTCCAACAGGATTAAACTCCTTTTCCTGAAGAACCCGAAGGAGAAGAATCTGCATGGAATACGGCATATTACCGACTTCATCCAGAAATAAGGTTCCTCCATTGGCCGTTTCAAAATATCCCTTCCTATCAGCAACTGCTCCGGTAAAGGCGCCCTTGACCGCACCAAAAAATTCAGAAGCCTGTAAATCGTTAGGTATGCTTCCACAATTGACAGCAACGAAAGGTTTATCACGTCTGTCACTATAACGGTGGATCATCTGGGCTATCACTTCCTTACCGCTTCCGCTCGGACCGAGTATCAGAACTGAAAGTTCAGAAGATGCCACACGACGAGCCAGTGAAGCGGCTTTTCTGGCAGCTTCACTGGTACGTTCAACAAAAGAACGCTCTTTACGTACAATAACTGGCTGCTTAAGCATACTATGTACTAATTCTATCAGTAGCTCTTGATGAACAGGCTTTTGCAAATAATCCTTAGCACCGAGTTTGATAGCACGGACTGCATCCGTGATACAGGCATAATCTGTCATGACAATAAATGGAACTTCCATCTTAGAACGTATCATCCATTCCAGAAGACTAATACCATCACCTTCCGGCAGACGTACGTCTCCCAATACAAGATTGATTTCGTTTTTCTTCAGAATACTACGTGCACCGGGTTCATCTATAGCTGTCAATACTTCGTAACCGGCCTTCTGCAGCCATTTTTCAATCATTCCGCAAAGTATCATATTGTCTTCAACTATCAGAATTTTCATATCTTTTCAGTTCATTTTCTGTTTCATTAATTAATTTTTCAATCCACTCTATAATCTGGATAGCATTTTCACAAATAACATCATCACTAATATCCATATCGTGTAACTTTTCTTGAAAATCACGCAACAACTGTTCCTTTTCAAGCATTTCCCATACAGGCATCATTCGATGTATTGTTTTTCTCATGGATTCACGATTGGTTGTCTTTATGGCTGTTTTAAGTTCCTCAATTTCTTTTCTTGATTCCATGATAACAAGAGACATCATATGTTCATGATCATCTGTACTATCCAACAAGCAGGAAAAGTCAAAATCTCCAGTTTGAGAAACTTTTATTTGAGACATAATGGTTGATAAAAAAGTAAGTAATACATGGATGTTGAACGGCTTATGAATGCAACCCGCAAATCCTTCTTTTTCATAGATTCCGGAATTTCCGTCACCACGGGCAGTCATGACTGCAACAGGAATGGTTCTTGAATTTCCTATGTCTGAATTTCTAAGTAGTTTTAATAGAGCGAACCCATCGATATCCGGCATTTGTACATCAGTAAGTATCATATCATAATCTGATTGTCTAATAGCTGTTACTACATCCCGTACATTCATACAGGTCGTACAAGTTATACCATTACGCCCAAGCATGTCTTCCACTATTTTTAGCAATATAGGATCATCATCCACAACAAGTACATTTTTCGGCAAAATGGTTATAGACTCACTATAAGAATTACATTCGTCCACAAGCTCATCCGTTTCTGGTAAAAGAAATTCAAGTTTGAACACACTCCCCTTACCAAGCTTACTTTCTACATTTATTGTTCCATCAAGGACTTTAACTAGTCCCTTAGTCAGAAAAAGACCTAAACCAAAACCTTCTGAATTAACATTCTGCGCAGCACGTTCAAAGGGAGAAAATATTTTTTTAAGCGTCTCTTCATCCATTCCAATACCTGTATCCCTTATTTCAATCAACAGTTTCCCTTCTAAATATTCAGTATGGAAACAGACATTTCCTTTGGATGTAAACTTGATGGCGTTTGTAAGCAGATTGTCTAGTACTTGTTCAAGTTTGTCCGCGTCTCCTTTTACAGTTACATTTGAACCATTATGTTCCGAATATAGAATCAGACCTTTTGAAACCGATTTACGGGAGAATTCATCTGAAATGCGCAGCAAAAAACGATTTAGATGAAAAGGTGCATCATTACGTAAGCTACCGACGTCATTAATCCGGTAAGCATCCATCAGGTCGTTAACTAAATGTAGGACGTGTTGGCAAGAATGACGGATGTCATCTAAATAGATTTCGCGCTTTTTCTTTTCTCGCGTTTCCGAAACCAAATCGGCACAGTTATGTATATTACCAAGTGGGCCTCGTACATCATGAGAAATAGTTAAAATAATTTGCTTGCGCATTTCAAGTAAATCTACATTCTCTTTAATAGCCTGTTTTAATTTTCGTTTAATCGTTTCTTCTTTATTAAAATCCGAACGTATAATAAAAAAGGAGAGCAATAATAAAATAATAGCTATGATTATAATTATAGAGAATAAGCGAAAAGCCGTTTTTTGAGCATTTATAATTTCTTTATTATATTCAATAAAATTCTTTTGAATATCATCATCTAAAACACATAAAAGCTCGCTTAATTGATTATTTATCAATTTATTTTTCATGATTAAACTATCTGATTCCATCTCTATCTGAATCAGATAATTTTTATGATCTATATTTGTTTTTTTCTTTAATTCTGAATATTCTATCACATAATATGGTTCTTGAACTGTTTCGGTTTTTCCAAAAAATCCAGCTAAACCTTTCTTCTTTCTCGTTACTGTTCGTGTTTTTAAACTCTTTTTAGGAATTTGGGATTCAAAAAATAAACTGTCTGACTTCTCTTTGGACTTAATAGTTCTCATGATATGCAAAAGAGAATATTCTTTTTGCTCTAACATATTACATAAAGAATCAACTTGCTCAATCTGGATAAAACCATTACAATGTATTTTTATATCTTGTAAAATACTATCTGTAAACAAACGATTCCTTTGATATTCTAAATAGTCTCTATAATTCCATGTAAATACAGACTCGCTTAAAGATGATAATTTATTGACATATAAAGGTAAAACAAATATTTTGTTATGAACTAAATTTATTTGATATTGCTTATTATTTATGTCCTCTAGCTTAATCTTCTGATATATAAAAATTAAAGATATACATGCTATAATAAAAAAAACAATAATGTATCCAAATATAACTCTTCCATATAATTTTGAATCATTGATTTTCATATTTATAATATGTGTTTAATTTTCTGTATCGTAAATCAGCACAAATTATTCGTTTTCCTACATTTATGAGTATCAGCAAACCGTATCTCATAAAATATTATTATAGATGAGTCTCCTTTAAAAAGTACATTCTTTCAAATTTACCCCCTCTCAGTGGCATTTGTAAGGCGTTAAAATCTATAAAATACTTTTTGTAGTAGATAAATCAGTAATCTTCCAAGTCATGAATACTTGCAATATCCATAGAAAGGTATCTCTCTCCAGTATCAGGTAATAGTACAATTATCCTTTTCCCTTTATAAGAATCGTTTGAGGCAAGTTTAACAGCGGCTGAAACAGCTGCTCCTGAAGAAATACCAACAAGAAGTCCTTCTTTCCTTGCCAAATCTCGCATCATTTTAAAAGCATCATTATCATTTATCTGAATTATTTTATCAATATAACTCGTCTCTATAATTTCAGGTATAAATCCTGCACCAATGCCTTGTATCTTATGCGGACCAGCTACTCCTCCAGACAAAACAGGTGAACCTTTTGGCTCTACTGCTATTATTTCTATTTCAGGACTCTTCTCTTTTAATCTTTTACCAATACCGGTAATACTTCCTCCTGTTCCGACACAAGAGATAAAGACATCAAACTTTCCTGCATCTTCAATAATCTCATTTGCTGTTGTCATATAGTGAATATCAGGGTTGGCGGGATTTTTGAATTGCTGTAATATGACAGATCCTTTTATTTGAGAATTTAATTCTTCTGCTTTTGCTATCGCACCTTTCATACCTTCACTTCCCGGTGTCAAAACCAACTCACTGCCGAATGCTTTGAGAAGTTTCCTTCTTTCTATACTCATAGTTTCCGGCATGGTAAGAATGACTTTATATCCTTTTAGGGCTGCAATCCAAGCCATACCGATTCCGGTATTCCCGCTTGTAGGTTCAATGATTGTACCATCTTTTTTTAATTTTCCGGAAGTTTCCGCTGCTTCAATCATAGCATAGGCTGCCCTGTCCTTTACACTGCCTCCCGGATTGAAATATTCCACTTTGGCTATGATTTCCGTTCCGTATTCATCTTTATATATATTAGAAAGCCGCACCAATGGAGTCTTACCTATAAGCTGCAGCAAATTGTCCTTTATATTGCTCATATTTATCAGATTATTTTTTCTGTACTCTTTTTCCGTATGGTTCCACATCTTCTGTTACCCAGAGATTACCCCCGATAACAGCCCCCCTGCCGATTGTTATACGCCCCAATATGGTAGCATTTGAATATACCGTCACATTATCCTCCAATATGGGGTGGCGTGGTATTCCCTTTATCGGATTTCCGTTTTCGTCAGTCGGGAAACTTTTTGCACCGAGTGTGACACCCTGATACAGTGTGACGTGATTCCCGATGATACAAGTCTGCCCTATCACGATACCGGTTCCATGATCTATATTGAAATATTCTCCTATCTCAGCCCCCGGATGAATATCTATCCCTGTCTCAAAATGGGCAAGCTCACTGATAATTCTCGGTATGAGCGGTATCTCCATTTTATATAGTTCGTGGGCAATCCTGTGGTTTGAAATGACTCTGATGGCAGGATAGCAGGATATTATCTCCCCGATACAGGTCGCTGCCGGATCTCCGTCAAAGGCTGCATGAATGTCCGTTGCCAGCACCCTTCTCATTTCGGGAAGGCTCCGTATGAACCTCTCGGCATACTTTCTTGCCGTCTGGCAGCAGGGAGTTCCCTTTATCCTTTCCTTCATGTTCTCATTTCCGAAGAGCATACCCGCCTGTATCTGCTGCGTCAGGATATTGCTCAGCTTCTCCAGTGTCACCCCAAGATGAAATGTGAGTGTCTGGCTGTTTACCGTATGATTTCCATAATACCCCGGAAACAGGACTGCACGGCAAAGTTCTATTATCTCATGTATGGCTTTACCTGAAGGTATCGGGTCTCCTTCTTCATATTTGATGAAAAGTTCAGGGAATGATGAATAATCCGCCAACTTTTCAACAACTTCTCCGATGTATGTAATATGTTCCATGTGATTATATATATTTAAATCGTAAATATACGTTGGTTAAACCTATAATAAAAAGGATAGGTCATATCCTTTTTATTGTCTGCACTGTCTTTAAAATCCCAAAGCCTTGATCATCTTATGGTTCAGGTGTCTGTTCTTGCCCTTGAACGGATAACAGTGTATATGTATGGCAGGATTGAAGTTCATTTCAATGATCGCATAGTTATCCGGTGTGGCAGGAGCATGAATATCCTGTATCATCATATCCAGTCCGGTAATCTTCACGTTCAGAGCTTTTGCAGCTTCCACAGCAATAGCCTTGTACGAATCGTCTATATCGTCTGTAAAATCTATGCTGTCTCCTCCCGTACTGATATTGGAGTTCTCACGAAGATAGACCACTTCCCTCTCTTTGGGTACAGTGTTGAAATCCATTCCCTGCTGCTTCAGAAACATTTCTTCCTCACGCCCCTTTCTGATTTTCTCCAAAGGGGTGCGATATCCTTTACCTCTGAGCGGATCTTCATTCTTCCTGTCTATCAGTTGTCCGATATTCAGAACACCGTCACCCGTCACATTTGCCGGAACACGGTGAAGGATACCTACCACTTCATCATTGATGATGAATATCCTGAATTCCCTTCCCGGTATGAACTTCTCTATAAGCACCGTGTTGTCATGCTCAAAGGCTATCTGCAAGGCTGCCTTGAAGTCCGTTTCATCATAGTTGTGCTTCAGTATGGTTATACCCAATCCGAAATTGGTGGACTTAGGCTTGATTACCACAGGTTTCCCTGCATACAGGCGGTAGTCTGCCATACCTGCCTCCGGTGACGTGTATTCATAACCGCCCGGCACGCTTATTCCGGCACGTTCCAGCACCTTCTTCGTTACCACCTTATTTTCCATCATCAGTACAGACACGTATGAGTCCAGAGAGGTCTTGGTTGCCTGCATCACATATTCTTCCTTTTTACCGTCAAACAGACGTATGAAATTTTCCTTACGGTCAAGTATTTCAAAACCTATCCCTTTAAGTATTGCAGCCTTCAGCAGAAGCTGTGTGGACATTTCCATATCCTCCAGTCCATGAAATCTGTAACCTCCGCTTATGGTGGTTTCCCTATACTGTCTTGCCTTTTCCAGATGGAACGGTACAAACCCCACCCTGTTTATGTTCTCATACAGTACCATGCCTATACGCTTCTCAGGATTCTGTACAAGGTACAGATTATGCTGCATCTCCTGACGGTAGATTTCATCGTCAAGCACCCCATATTCTGAGAGAATTCTCTCCATATCTTCTAAAATAGAAGTAGCTTTCTGCTGTACAGTGGTCGAGCAGCATTTCAACTCCTTCTTTTCGTCTCTTCCATAGCATGAAGCCATATCCTGATTACGTGTTGCCCTTTGCAGTTCTTCCTCCGTAAGACTTCCGTTCTCCTCCTTCAGCAGAGAATAGACAAGCAGAAGGTGAGAAAAATAAATGGCACTTGCACATACCCCCGATTTTGTAAACGGGTCAAGATCCACAATTCGTACCTCAATATAAGAAGGAGAACCATTATCCTTTTCCAGAAACTTGATACGGACCGGAAGATAAAGCTCGTGAGGTCCGTCAATACGGTTTTCCCTTATCAGTTTGTCAATAGACATATTATAGGCTTCAAGTGAGGAATAATCGATGAAGAACTCCTCACGGTTACGATACCCTAATGGACTTGTCCTCAGACTGAGGCTTACCCCACACTTCATGGGCTGCTTTTCTCCCGTTTTAAGCGAAATCACATTCAGGGTTTCTTCTGCAAGCGGAGATTCACCGTACAGCCAGATAAAAAGCCAGCGGTATTTGAGAAAGTTCCTTACCACACGAAAATATACCGTTTCCCTGACCTCCTCCATAGAGCTGCCGCAAACACCGCTTTTTAGCAGAACGTCCATCAGTTTTTCCGAAAAAGAGAAATTGAAGTGTATTCCCGAAATAAGCTGCCTTTCCTTTCCGTAGGTTCCGGCAAGTTTCTGACGGTAATACTCCTTGTCCTTGAACTCTCCCGAATAATGTGCAATGGGTATCTCCTGATTCTCCTTCAATACAGGAGGAAGGCTCTGAGGCCAGAGAAGCTCATCGCCGATATTCTCCGTAACCACATCGTGCAGCGTTTCCATAAATCCCAAAGCCTCTCCTACACTTGGCAGCGGCGGAGTTATCATTTCCACCTGACTCTCTGAAAAGTCGGTGGTTATATAAGGGTGCTTCCCCTTGTCGCCAAATACTGCCGGGTGTGGAGTCAGGGCAAGCGTACCGTCCTGATTGACCCTGACATTTTCCTTTTCAAGTCCGAAACACCCCTCTCTAAGCAGATGGCTGTTCTGTTTAAGTATAAAGCAAAAATCCTGTGTATTCATATACTGCTATATTGTATGTTTGATTCTTCAAGTTCCTTTTCCCTTTTTCTATATAATAGATAAAGTACAATGCCCTTTATCACGCTAGTAAGCGATATGCTCCACCAGACACCATCTATTCCCATTCCCATACTTTTGCCAAGCAGAAGGGCAAGAGGTATCCTCATTGTGGTGAACACGATGCTCACGGTTGCAGGATATTTGGTAAGCCCCTGTCCGGTATAAGCTCCCGAAGTGAGTATTTCAAGTGTGGCAAACAGCTGTGAGAAGCCGACTATACGCAGATAGGCACTGCCTATTTCTATGGTGGCAGCCTCCTTCACGAAAAATGACAGTATGGTTTCCGGGAAAGCTAAAAATATGAATGTGGCAGGTATGGAAATACAATATCCAAGCCTGATGCTTGTACGATAGCATTTCCTAATCATATCCGTATTCCTTTCCCCGTAATATTGCCCTATCAGTATGGAGGTTGCCTGCATAAGACCGTTCATAAGAAGAAACGAAAGCGACTCTATCTGAAGACCCAGCTTCTGTGCGGCTATTGCATCTGTTCCCCATATACTTACTATACGCCCGATGGCTATACCGATAAGCGAGAACAAAATACGCTGCATGGCAGGTGCTGTGCCTATTCCAAGTATTTTCCTGAGAAACTTGCGGGGTACCGCTTTTATACTCAAGGTAAGTTCAAGCCTATGTCTGAGAAGATATATCGCATACATCATGGCACCCCACTGTGAAAATGCCGTAGCCCATGCCGCACCTTCCACTCCCAGTCCGAAATAAAATATAAACAGAGGGTCAAGAATGATATTGACGATATTCCCATAAAGTACCGCCCTGAACGAGAACTGTGTCTTTCCGTGTGCGTCTATAATGGCGGTAAACAAAAGGTTCATAAACATGATAAGAACAGTGATACTGCTTATCCTCAGATAGTTCTGAGCCATCGTGTTTACTTCCGGTCTTTCGATATTGAAAAGGGATATAAGAGGCTCTGCCAGCATAAAGACGAACAGGGCATAGAATATCCCCAACACGAATGTACTGCGTATTCCGCATGATATGAAGTGTTGTATTCTGTCCTTCTTTTCAGCCCCTATACTGTGTGAAACCGATACCATGGTACCAATGGTTATCACGCTTATCAAAGACCAACCCAACTTGATATAAAATCCGGCTGTTCCAACAGCAGCCACTTCTCCGCTTCCCAGTTTCCCGACCCAGAACATATCCGTAATATCGTATGAGATCTGAAGACAGGATGATAATATGATAGGGATTGCTATTCTCAGCAGTGATTTTCTTTTTTCTCTTTTTGCCGTTATCTGTTCCATAGTTTATTTTATATCGTAAAAATACGATGTTATATACCAATAAAAAAACTCTTATTCAAATCATAAGAGTTCTGAAAACAACTTCTTTGCCAAAAGCAGGCTTTCACGGTTAATACGATAGCAAACCTTTGGTGGAGCTATCTCGCCGTCTATCAGACCTACATCTTTCAGTACCTTCAAATGCTGTGATATGGTAGACTGCGCGATTGGCAATTCCGTTGTCAAGTCTCCACAATAACAACAGGCATTATGGTTAGCCAACAACCTTACGATTGCTATTCGTGCCGGGTGGCTCAGAGCCTTTGCAAAACGGGCTGCCAAAATATCTTTTTCCTCAAATTCTTCAGCTTTACTAAATGCCATAATATTTTCATTGTTTTATATCGCAAATATACGATGTGTTTTTTTATCAACCAACCCCCAGATATAAATTTTATGTATTTTTTAATGTGCAGACGCACGAAGCCCCCGGAGAGTTACCCCGCCGGAGGCTTTTTATCAGAAGAATTTTCTTGTATTGTTTGCAATCCGTACAAGGCTCAACATTACAGGCACTTCTACCAGAACACCTACCACTGTTGCAAGTGCAGCCCCGGACTGAAGACCGAACAACGATATGGCGACAGCAACGGCAAGTTCAAAGAAATTACTTGCACCAATCATACCTGCCGGAGCAGCTACGTTATGTGGCAGTCTTGAAGCCTTTGACCAGCCGTATGCAAGAAAGAATATAAAGAATGTCTGTATAATCAGGGGTACTGCAATCAATAGAATATGCAGTGGGTTTACAAGGATTGTTTCACCTTGAAACGAAAACAGAATTATCAATGTGAGCAATAGTCCGATTATAGTAGCATTGTCGAACTTCTTTATAAATACATTGTTAAAATAGTCTTCTCCCTTTTTCGATATTACAGTACGGCGTGTAATTACACCACCTACAAGAGGTATGACCACAAACAAAATTACAGAAAGTGTAAGCGTGTCCCAAGGAATGATTATTCCGCCAACACCGAGAAGAAAAGCCACTATCGGAGCAAAAGCCACCAGAATAAGCAAGTCATTCACTGCTACCTGTACCAACGTATAGGCAGCATCGCCTTTAGTAAGATAGCTCCATACAAATACCATAGCTGTACAGGGTGCAGCACCCAACAGTACGGCTCCGGCAAGATATTCACCAGCCAGTGCTTCCGGTATCCACTGTTTGAATATAACAAAGAAGAATATCCATGCTATGCCGAACATCGTAAACGGTTTTATCAGCCAGTTTACAATACAAGTGATAAACACTCCTTTAGGTTTCTTTCCAACATTCTTAATACTCTGAAAATCCACCTTCATCATCATGGGATAAATCATCAGCCATATAAGAATGGCTACCGGTATGGATACATTCGCATATTCAAACTTACCGAGTGTTTCGGGTATGGCAGGAAACCATTGTCCTATTGCTATTCCTACTACAATGCAGATAGCCACCCACACTGTTAGGTATCGTTCAAAAAAACCTATTCCTTTTTTCTCTTTTTCCATATCCTTTTTAGCAGTTGCCACCGCAAGAGCATTTTGGCAATTCTTCTTTTCTGATTTCAGTAATGTAGAAACGGGCAAAGGCATTTCTGATTTCGTCACGCACACGGCGAAACTCCGAGTCAATAAACTCCAGTGTACCTGTTGCGTGTGAAGGATCGTCAAAGGCGATATGAAGACGTTTTCCTACTTTTCCTATGAATGTAGGACAGCTTTCATTTGCATCTCCGCATACAGTTATTACATAATCCCATTCCTGATTGATATAGGCGTTTACATGTGTCGGAATATGTGAACTGATGTCTATTCCTACCTCTTTCATCATTTCCATAGCCTTGGAGTTTACCTGAACGGCTGGTTCCGTTCCGCCGGAATATACCTCTAAATGTTTGTCAAATGACTGCAAAAATCCGTGAGCCATCTGGCTGCGGCAACTGTTTCCTGTACAAAGTATCAATACTTTCATTTCAAATAGTTTTTTAATTTGTTGATTTATATTTTACATTCTATACTCATAAGCAGGTAGTTTTCACGTTTCCCACTTTTTGCCTTCCAACTTTGGTAGTTTGGAGATATTCTGACTTGTTTAATCGGAGCATATTCAAAACCTCCTATAATGGTATGTCCTTCCTTAACTGTATTTTGGTTTTCTTCGGTTGCGTCCAATAAGTCGAATCTTCCATACAGATGTATTTTTGAATTTATTTTTATGGTAGTGTAAACCGAATATCCGTTTACATCTGTTTCCGGTGAAAATTTATAGTTGAAAGCACGGTTATATTCTGCACCGAAAGAAAACCTGCTGTGGCTGTACCCCGCAAAGGCTGCAATTGAATACTGATCTTTCTGATTTCCAGAAACCGACTTCATATACTCCGGTGTATTGTATATGTCGCCATACAGTCTGAACATAAATCCTTTTACCGGTTTTAAAGTTAGTCCGGCTCCGTATTTGTAATTGTTGTCCATATTCTTAAACTTACGCCCCTCTCCGTTTGTCAGAGCCATATCAGCAGATATGACAGGTGAAAATTCATATCCTGCTACAATTCCTATATCTTCACAAAAGGCTATTCCATATTCTTCCTGAAAAGATTTAAAGATATACCTATGTCCCCAGAAATTTTCCTGTTCCGAGAACTGCTTCAGATTTACCAGTCCGGCAGACACAAAAAATCCCTTCCCTTTCCAGTCTATCTGTGCGTTCTTCAAATATCCGTTGAATTTGGTATTTCCGTTTTCATCTGCCATTGTTTCCACATTCATAAGAATTTTTGCAGAAAAACCTTTTGTAAAAAATCCTTCATATCCTACAAAAGCACGGTCAAGGTTGAATCCGCTATTCTCGTTGCAGTGTCCGACCCCTGCCTTGTAGTTGGCAAAGAGGGTTAGTATGGGTTTGCCGGAAAATAATTTTTCATCATTTTGTGCAAAAGTCGGTTGAATGAAAATGGCGGCCATCATAATTGATGAACACCATTTTATAATACTTCTCATATTCATTTTTTTATAAAATGTAATTAAACAGATAACCGGATAGTATAATGAAGAAAGCAACTGTGCCAAAAAAGATACCAATCAGTTTCCATGTCATTACTTTTTTGAGTAAGGTTGCTTCCGGTAATGATAGCCCGACAACGGCCATCATAAAGGCAATGGCTGTTCCCATAGGGATACCTTTTGCTACAAATACCTCGATAACCGGAACGATACCTGCGGCATTGGCATACATCGGTACGGCAAGAATTACGGAAAGAGGAACTGCATACCAGTTGTCTTTCGACATATATTGCTCAAAGAAACCTTCCGGTACAAAGCCGTGCATAAAAGCACCTATACCTATACCTATAAGGATATAGACAAGTACGCCGCTTACTATCTTCCACGAATCACGGATAATGGTTGGCAGTCTTTTTATAAAGGTTGTATGGTCTTTTTCCCATTCCTCGCTTTGTACTGAAGAATTGGCTTGTATTTGCTTTACCCAGTCGCTGAGATAGGGTGCAAGCTTCATTTTTCCGAGGACGAAACCGCCGATAACTCCAAGCAATATACCACTAATCACATAAATCAGAGTAACCTTCAGTCCGAAAGAACCTAAGAACATGGCAACGGCAACCTCATTCACCAATGGTGAGGTTATCAGAAAAGCAAAGGTTACTCCCAACGGAATACCTCCCTTTACAAACCCGATGAACAACGGAATGGAGGAACAAGAACAGAACGGGGTTATTGCTCCGAAAATCGAAGCCAACAGGTACTGAAGTCCGTACATTTTGTGTGTTACCAGATAATTTCTCAAACGCTCTATCGGGAAATAGGCATTAATAATTCCCATTAGTACGCTGATGAAAAACAAGAGGATTAAAATCTTTATAGTGTCATAAAAAAAGAAGTTTACGGCCACTCCTATCGGAGTGTCGGCACTCAGTCCGAACAGTCCGTAAACAAGCCAGTCTGCAAAATCCTGTATCATATTTTAATTGTTTTTATTCGTCTAAATACGAACATTGTTCCAGTTAAAAAAGCGGCAGATACAACCGTTATGGCATCTGCCGCTCATCGTTAAATAACTCTGTTTATCAGATACCAAGAAGTTTCTTTACATCACTTTCTGTCGGCACCTGTCCTTTCATCTTCACTACTTCGTCAATGACAACGGCAGGTGTAGTCATGATGTTGTAGTTCATCATTTCCATGATGTCGTCCACCTTGGTCAGTTTTGCATCGATGTTGTTTTCTTTCAATACCTTCTCAATTACATTATAGGTTGATTTACATTTGGCACAACCCGGACCTAATACTTTAATTTCCATATTCGTAAATATTTTATTTGTTATCAAATCTGTTTTACAGATACATTATCCAGCAATAATAGATGCCGATGATGATGAATACCACACCTACAATAAGGTTCATCCATTTCTGCACCTTCTGCATCTTACCGTAGAAACTTCCCATCTGCTGTACACTGAAAGCAAGAATCCATGCAACGGCAAGTACAGGCAGGGCTGTGGCAATAGCGAATACCACCGTTGCAGACATCGGTATAAGCATACCGAAATAGAAAACTCCGCTTGTCGGACAGAAAGCCAGGGCAAAGAGTATTCCAATCATCAGGGCACCCCATCCGCCTTTCCTGGCGAGACCTTCCGCATTTCCGTTAAACCCGAATTTCGGAAGATTAAGTTTGTCACCAAAGAGCATGAACAGGCCTATTACAAGCAGAAGCGGACCAAGAACGAGTTCACCCCATGTCCCGATAGTCTTCTGAATGCCGAACATGCTGGAACCTTCTTTCAGAATCATAATCAGTACCACTCCGAGCAGGGTGTATGAAAGGACACGTCCCAACGTATAAAGAAGACCGTTCCGGAAAATGCGTTTTCTGTTTTCAATGTCTTTCCGATAAATCCGATGGCCGCTATATTTGTTGCAAGCGGACAAGGTGATAGTGCGGTCAGCAGTCCGAGTAAGAATGCCGTAAGAACGGGAGTAGAGCTGTTATCCAGCAATGTCTGTAACCAATCCATAGCCCTTATATTATTTCAACATTTCATTTACAGATTTCACTATACCTGCCTTGAATACATCCGGTGACTTACGGGCGTTTCCGAAAGCAAATTCTGTCATATTCTCGTATGTCTCCTGTCCGTTCTTATACTTAACGATAAACAGTGATGACCAGGTTACCTCATACTTTTCAGCTATCTTCTCATTTTCTTTCTTGCTGATGTCTATTACCTTAAAAACGACCTCACCTTTTTTGATCTGCTCGGCAAAACTTTCTTCCATCGCAGCTTTTGTGTTGCTTTCGATAGCCATACAGGTTGCGCAACGCTGCTTTCCATGAAAATACAATACTTCTACATGGTCTTTTACTGTCACTTCTTTTTGAGTCTGTGCTTCAGTTCCGTTCTTTGCGTTCATGTTGCAAGAGATAAAGGCGAAACATACAGCAATTAAGAATAAAATCTTTTTCATGTCTTTCTATTTTTTGTTGTTAGTTATTCGCAAAACCACGAATCTTCTTGTCAAAAAAAGAGCTTACTTGCAGCAGCCCTCTTTCTTACATATAGGTTGGCCAAGAAAATCTGCAAACATTTTTTTTGCAGTTTCCCAGTTTTCCTTGTTGATATAGTATTTTACTTTCGGTGTTTCTATCTCCCCTTGGATAAGTCCGGCTTCTTTCAACTCTTTCAGATGCTGAGATACCGTAGCCTTTGCAATGGGAAGTTCCTCATGAATATCACCGAAAAAGCAACATTCCTGAGATGCCAGGAACTGGAGTATGGCTATACGTGCCGGATGTCCCATCGCTTTTGCAAAACGGGCTAACTTCTCCTGCTCTTCTGTATACTTCTTTTTTATCATTTCTATCCCTCTTTCTGTTTGTTATTCGCAAAAATACGAATATATTTCAATAAGTCGAATGAATTATCATATTTTAATCTTTAAAAACACTTGTTATCCCTTCCATCAAAAATAAACCCCAATCCTGATTTGCCAGCCGCATTTATTCCTTTTTTCA
>OGEU01001690.1_pt1 | contig 17757 bp, 19 predicted proteins | sample 1570651 | NCBI WGS metagenome assembly OGEU01 (sample SAMEA2582129, study PRJEB24529) | metagenome | biome: Human gut stool | place: China | collected 2011 | reverse complement strand
ATTCCAAATTTAAGTTAATTTTACCCTGTTTTTCTTCATAAAGCAAGATTTTTTTTGTTGTACCTTGTTGTCAACGCTTGAATTTACTCACTTCTACTCATATTTTACTTATCTATCTCTTGACTTTTTTCTTTACCTGCTCAAATCTCTCTAAAATATCATTACTTCCACTTATTCCATTAAAGTTTAATTTCTTTTCCACATCTTACTAATTTCCACTAATTTTATTTATATAAACCTTGTAACCACAATATTTATTAACTGCCTTTATACATCTTCCCCCCTTGTAACGACAACTATTTTGATTATAGAAACTGTTCTTTATACTCCGAATAGTACTCTCTATATTTATTTAAATTTAATTTTTTCTCTTTCATTAATATTGTATTTTTATCCTTATATCCCCTATTTTCTAAAACTTTCTCTTTAATTTTTATAATTTCTTGTATTTCCGTGGCAGCTGACTTATCGTTATATCTTCCAAATAAATTCTTTGGCAATTCTTCTAATTGTTTTTTATGATTTTCAATGTCACTGCTCCAACCTTTCATAAGTCTAATATCTTCTTTCAACGAATAAAGTTCAAACTTTAATTTATTTAGTTCATCTACAAATACTCTTCTAATGTTATTTAACTTATTTACTGAAGAATCTATAATCTTTCTATCTAACTGCCTCTTAACTATATTTTCAGCTTTTTTTATTGTTTTTTTCTTCAAGTGTTATAAATCTATATTTCTCTTTCTCTTCTTTATTAAGCTCATTAAACTCACTTATAGCCTTAACTTTTTCTTTCTCTATATTTTCTATTTGACTATTAAGTTCCTCAATTTTCTTGTTTATCTGACCTCAATCAGATTGTACCCCCTTTTTTCCATAGCATTTACATATGTTCCCACATGAATTTGGGGAATTCTTTCTATCCCTTGCTCTGCAAGAGTTCTATGATCTATTATTTCTTTTATTCCATTTCTTTCAAGACTTCCATTTACGTAGTTTGCCCATTGCTCTCTCCACTCTTCTAACTTCTCTTTTTTATTCCAATCAACTATATCTATCTTTCTTTACTTATATTCTCTCATATTATTTACAACTTACTTTCCGAATTATTTCTTTATAATTTCCATAGTTTGCAAGACATTATTGCTATACTTTGCCACTTAAAATATACTATTATTTAGAGATTATTTTTTAATGCAATATAAAGAAAAAATAGATAAAATTGAACAGAAAATTAATCAATTAAAGGCACAAAAACAAGCCTTACTAGCTCGTGAAAAAGAAAAGGAAAGAAAAGCTCGTACAAGGAGATTAATTCAAATAGTCGCTATTATTGAAAATATGGAAATTGATAATGTAGAATTAGCTAATAAATTTAAATCATACTTTAATAATAATTAAAAATCTAAAACTTGGCTTGAAAACTTTATTAGTGAAAATAACTAATTTATAAAAAAATAATTACATTATGTAAAAATGTAATTAAAAAAATCCATACTAAAATCAAATAAAATGTACCTTATAGTATATACTTTATAGGATACATTTTATTTAAATCATTATTTTAGCTTTATTTTAACTCTGAACATAAATTTCTCTAAGTATTTAATCATACAGTAACATCTACAGAAAAAACACTCTGTAGACCATTAATTTACTACTCTCTTAAAGTTATTCACTGATTTTAATTTGTTATAAACTCCTAAATAATACTTTAATTATACTTGATTAATTAATAAATGTAATATTATACTAGGTGTAAGTGATTTAGATTTTAAATATAGTTTTCCCAAAACATATCCCATTAGTATATGATAACTTAATCCCCAAAAAGAAGTTTGATAAATATGTATTAATCCAAATATTATTGATTGAATAATATTTATTTTAGTATTATTTAATTTAAAGGATTTTAATAAACTAATTAAGAATCCCCTAAAAAGCACTTCTTCAAAACTAGCATTAAATATTAGAGCATCAAATGAATCAAATATATAATCACTAATACAAGAAAATTTATTATATTTAAATACTGAAAATCCATCAATATAAATCTTAGGTATAAATAATATTATGAAAATCACACAACTAACTACTAACCACTTAAATGAGGTTTTCCAATTAAAATCTGTTAACTTAATTGAAAAGAAATAACATGTTAACATAGGTAATATAATAACGATAATTTGTATAATAATTAATCTTATTATTGATGATTGTATAGATACTATTTTAGGTAAGGTCATTAATTTCAAGTATAGCGTTGATTGAAAAAATATTAATATATATATATATATAAAAGGAAATATGGCTTTTCTTTTACTTGGTATATTCATACTCTCATTGTCACTAAGTAAGTTTAATAATACTATTATTATTATTAAGCTTACTATTAAATGACTAATGTATGAATATCTATAATACTGCCATAAAACTACAAACATTCCTATTAGAAATATCACTTCTAAAATTTCTTCTTTAATATTACTTTTTCTATAATCACTTAGTTTATGCATTCTCTATTCCTTTTTTAATTTATATATATTTTTTTTGCATTTAATTCACTAATCATAGAATTATCTAAACTTTTTTCATGAGATATCAGTATAATAATTTTATCCTTTTTGACTTCTTTTAATAGCTCAACTAATAAAAGTTTACTTTCACCATCTAATGCAGATGTTGGCTCATCTAATATCATTACATTAGATTCCTTCAATATCCCTAAGAATATAGCTATTTTTTGCTTTTCTCCCCCTGAAATATTAGAATTACTATTATCTATTATCAAATCATTAATATTGAATTCTTCATTTAAACCTAATTTTTTAAATAATTCTATTGATCTATTAGAATTTATATCTTTGTTTATAACACTTATTAGCTTCCTAAGCTCTCCACCTAATAAATTTGGTTCTTGTTCTACTACAGTAATATTTTTTTTAAGAATATTATTCATATTTATAGTTTTTATATTCTTACCATTAATATTTATCTGCCCGAAATAGCTATTTTCCATTCCTGTTATTAGCTTTATTAATGTACTTTTCCCACTTCCATTTTCACCTTTTAATATATATACATTATTCTTCTTAAACTCATATGTGAAATCATCTATAATTTTTTTGTTTTTATATGAAAAACTTAGATTTTTAATATCTATACTCTCTATTTCATCAATATCTTCTATACCTTGAATGGTCTTTGATATATTATATAGTTCCTGAGTTCTATCATATGATGCTTTAGTTGTTTGATAAATGCTACTAAAATTCAACATAGATGATGTTATTTCTAATATATACGTTAAATAATTACTTAGTATTGTAAAATATCCTATCTCAAGACTTCCATTAAGCACTTCATTAAAACCAATAAACAATATGATTATATTTACATATTGTGTTATTCCGTCTCCTACACTATTTAATTTAGCCGAAACCTTAGTGGATTCTCGTGTTGCTTTATACAATTTTTTATATTCATTTTTAATGTTATTCTTCATTATTCCATATAATGAGTTATATTTTATAAATGAGATTGCATTAAATTGATCTGTTACTACCGATGTATATCTACTACTTGCTTCTTTTAATAAATAATTCACTAAATACATTTTTTTCTTAAAATATAAATATATTAATATATATATTGGTATACTAAAAATATATACTATTGTAATTTTAGTGTTTATTTTATTAATACCTACTAATAACACTATTGCTGATATTATATAAATTACCATCATAATAATAGAATCAATTACAAAAGTAACTATACTAACTGAATCGCTATTTATTCTATCTCTTAAATAAGCCGAAGAATTCTTTTTAAAAAAAGATAATTCACATTTTGATAAATGTTTAATAATATCCATCGAAATTTCAAATGATATATTATTAACTAAATTAACCCTATTTAATTTATTTATATATGATATTACTATTTTAAATGTTGATATAACAGCTAAAATTATTAATGATTGTATAATATTAGAATAACATTTATCATATACTAAATTGTTTATAATAATACCTAACTGTAAAGGAATGCTAAATTGTAAAAATACCTCTGCAAAATTCCCTAATACATATAAAATAGTTCTTATACTCCTTTTTTTTATATATATTAATATAAATTCAACCATATTAAATACCTTTATTATCTTTAATGTATGTGCATGCTTTATTTAATGTATTCTCAATTAAATATTTACTATAATCACATACTGGTCCAGAATTTTTATCTATAGTTTGATATGGACAAGATCCTTGACAAATAGGTAATGTTTTGCATTCTCTACAAGCTTCATCTAGCTCTTTATTAAGCCATTTTAATGCTCTTTTATTTAATACAAATCCATTTTTAACATTTCCAACTGAATAATCTTTAATCCCTATTTCATTCCAACACTTAACTAAATCTCCATCTGGTCCTATTACAAAAGTATTAGGTCCCATTGCTCCACAAGCTAAAGGTATATATTGTGGTAAATTAAAATTATAATTCATTTTCTCATTAAAACGCTTTTGAATATTTGCAAAATCTTTAGGCTTATAGCATAAAGATTTTGTGCAACTATTCTCATTTTCATCTGTTACCGGAGCTATATATATGCTAACATTTTCATGATCTAGTTCTTTATTATAATACTCAACAAGACTATCTAAATCATCACTATTATCTTTATCTATGTTAACTCTTATTCTTATAGGTAAAATATCTCTAATTTCTTTTATATTTTTAGTTATTATATCAAAACTTCCTTGTCCATTTTTTAAATATCTTCTTTTATCATTTTTTTCATTTAACCCATCTAAAGTAATTTGTACAAATTTAACCATACATTCATCCACTAAAATTTCTGCAATCTCTTTATTTAATAAGCTGCCATTACTAACCATTTTAGCGGCATAAGTTATATTTTTTTCTTTGCATAATTTTTTAAATTCTAACGATAGATATCTTATAGAATTTAATTGTAATAATGGTTCTCCACCATACCATGTAATTTCTAGATGTTTATATCCATATAAATCTATATTATGTAATGTAAAATTAATAATATTATCCAATATTTCTTGAGACATTACCCCTGTTTTTTCCTTCTCATAACAATAAGGACAATCCATATTACAAGCTAATGTTGGAGCAATTGTCAATTCAAATACACTTGACATATATTTAGAAATATTTGCATTAGTTTTTATTATTAAAAACTCATCAATAGATTTATCTACAATAATTCCATTAGATAAAAAACTATCTACTATCTCTTTATTTTGAGTATCTATTGGATTTTTGGTAATATTTTCATAAATATTGTAATGATAATCATCTAATAGCAAAAAAGCTCCTGTAAGAGTATTATATATCATTTTTTTATTATTAGAATATTCATATATTAAATTATACATTGAATGTTTATACATTTTTAAACCACCCTTTTTGTTTAATTTTGCCAAAATTTATTTGATATATTAACTTTAATATGCTAATATATTTATATATTTTTCATTATTATATCATTTTATGAATTTTTTAACAATATTTTATTTTTTATAAGATATCTAAGCCTTATGCTTTGATATAAATATTTATACTAGGAGGTAATCGGGGATGGAAGTTTTAGTACAAGGAAATAATGCCATTGCACCACTTAATCATGAAATGGGTAGCGGTAGCGGATCATGCAGTAAAAACATAAACTCAAATGTTTGTGTTGGTGTTTTATCTAAATTTACATTATGCTCAAACGGTGGTTGTCTACTTAGAAATTAACCCTGTAAACTTTATATTTTATGTATTAAAAACTGCGCAGAATTAAGCTTCTACGCAGTTTTTTTATTTTTATATTTTAAATTTTACGGTTTTAAGCCATTTGTAAGGGGTAAAAACACCACTATAAGTTTAGCTCTAGTAAACTTTCATGTAAATTCGTATTTTCAGCCCCTTAATTTTTGATATTCTTGTTAATAAATTAATTAAATAACACTTTGTTTGCTAATTAATTTATTAACATTATTGTTCGTTAATTATTTTATGAACAGTAGCAACACTACAATTCATATCTTTAGCAATAGCTCTGTAACTTTTACCTTGTAATCTTAACATTTTTACTCTAGCCTTTTGTTCTTCAGTAAACATTTCTTTTCTTCCAGCACCACGTTCATTTTTTAATTTATTAACATAATTATTACTTTTTAATTCTTCAGTTTCCTTCAGCAATTTTTGTATGGTATCTCTATCCCTTTTAATAGTATCATCTTTAGATTTAGTGTTTATTTCATTTAATCTTATAACTGCCTTTAATTGTTCAATTTCACCATTCATTTGATGATACATTGGACTATTTTCAAATTTATCATCAGCAATCATTTGCATTTCTGATATTTGATTATGTAATTCAACATTAATTTTATTCTGTTCATTTAAACGCTTTTCTAAATCTGTAATTATTTCCTCTAATCCTTTAATAGTTTTTCTTGCCACTATAACCACTCCGTTAACTAATTAATTTATTAACTTAAATATAGCACTTTCTTTATTTTGTTCAATAATTAATTTTGTAACTTAATTGAATTTAAAACTCCCTAGTAAAAATAAAAAAAGTAAAATTTCATGTACATCACATAAAATTTCACTTTTTTATGATTCTATTTTACTGCTTTTAACTTTAATTTTGCTATGTCATAACAATTTGCCTTAGTTACTTCTTCAACCTCTTTCAACTCATTAAGCTTTTCTTCTACAGAAGTTCTAAATTCTAATAAATCTGCTGTCTGCTCTACAACTCCATCAAGCTTCTTTTCAATTCCATCTACTTTAGATTCAAGTCTTTCTTGACTCTCTTTTAACCCTTTTATATCTTGTTGCATAGCTTTTAAAATTTCTAATATTTCTTTTTCCATATACTATTTCTCCTTTAAATTTTTTTAAGTTTTAGTTTACTTAATCATTATATCATAAAAGGACACCTTTAAAGATGTCCTTTACGGAGCAAATCTTCTATGGAAAATTTGCAAACTAAAACTTATTTAAAGTATATCATTTTTATAAATAACATTCTATTAAACTTTTTAAAAGTTTAATTTAAAAAAGTATTTAAGACTAAATACTTTCTACCGCCTTACGTATTAACTTACTCATTACGCTACTCTCCACTCCGTTACTTAATACTCCAGTTGGTCATTAAAAAATATAATTAATACTCTCTATCTAAATCCTTGAGTTTTTTTACTTTAATATTTCTTATCTAAACCTCTTACTATTTTATTTTCTCTTCTCGTATCTACAAGCTCTATTGCCCTAGGTAATGCTGGTGCTATAATATCCTCTGTTGTTGCTAACCTTCCATACTCAGAAATTACAAAAAATCCATTAATTAATTCTAAAAGTATTTGAGTATTTCTATCAGTATTATTGCTAGAACTTTTTATTTCTTTCATATCAAATTTGATTTGTTCTGATACTTCTTTTGCTATTATTTTAATCATAGCTTCTGTTGTAATATCTGAATTTTGTCTATGCTCTCTAATTATTAAATCTAATGCTTCACTGCTATATTTTAAATTATTTTTCTCTTTAACTTCTTCTATGTACTCCACATTTTTTTCTGTCATTTTATATTCTTTTCTTATTCTTGCCATATTACTTAACTCCTTTTCTTTTTTATTTAAGGGCTTTGCCCTCGCTATGCTCACCCTTAAACTTTAAAAAAGTTTAATCAAATCCCAAAAAAGAATTATAAAATATCTTAACTGGAAATTATACCTGTAGATATTTTATAAGAGCATAAAGAGAAACTGCCCCCAAAAACTTTGTGGGACTAGGCAAAGCCTAGCGTTTCTATGGGTACAAAAAAATTTCCAAATATCCACCTTTGACGTATGAAAACCGTATTAAAACCGTATATAACCCGACGCTTTGTCGGTGGTTATTTTCTTAATTTTATCATATATTTCTTTAACCTCAAACTATTTTTTTATAAAAAAATGGAGCCACTGCTCCATAAATAAATAATCCCCCTAAAATATAAATAGTATTTTAACTTTCAATTTGTAAACATCATTCTAAAAAATTTTTTTCAAAAGGGGTTGGGCAGCTCTCCCAATAAATAAATTTAAAATTAAGATTTACTTAAATTTAAATTTATAGGAAGTGTGTACTCACTTCCTATGCTTGCTATTCTTCTAATTCTTTTAAAAATTTATTTCTAAAATTAAATAAATTTTTAAAAGAATTTTTCAATACCTCGTTTAGATGGAATATGATAGCCATTTCTAACTTGTATAAAACTACCACATCCACAACTACATTTTATAAATATAACTTCTAATTCTTCTGTCTTTGGAAGCTTAAGTTTTCTCCACACATTGGACATAAAAAATATTTCTTTTTTTCTAACTTCATAATTTTCCCCTTAATAAAAAATACTCTATAAATCTACTTTGAAAAAATCTTAAATAATTTTATTTTTTCATTTCTTTTTTGCTCCATTTTTTCTCTTAGATCTTGGAGCTTATTATCTACTTCTTCAAAATGTTCTGCTAAATATAACTGTTGTTCACTTTTTTTCTGCTCTTCCTTTAAAAGTATCTGACTATTTTCAATTAACTTATGCAATTCAGATATTTGCTTATCTTTTTCATCTAATTGCTTTTTTAAAAATTCATTTTCAGCTTTTAAACTATTTAAATATTCTTTATTGAACTCTTTTAACTCAAGTTTAAACTCTTTAAAGTCAGTATTTTTAATACTTATATCAACATCTTCTCTATCAATATTTAAGCCATTAGTAAAACCATTTAGTGTATCATCCTTAAAGTTTAAACCTTTAAATATTAAATTAATACCTTCATCTGAAATATAAGTAATACCCTTGTTTTTAACAACATACTTCTCTATTTCTTTTAACTTAATTTTATTATAAATACTAACTTTACTTAAACCAGTTAAAACTGATACTTCTGCAACACTCCTCAACATCCCTTAAACCCTCCCTTTTTAAATAAATCCCTATTTAAAAAATTCAATAAATCCCTTAAAAATCCTGTCTACCTATTATTAATCAATCCATTCTTTAATCATTTCCAATAATATTTTATCTCTATCTAATCCGGTTTCATCTACCTTCTTAATAAACTCATTATAAACCTCATTAGGAACTCTAAAATTTATTGCTTTTGTTGAAGATCTTCTTTTCTTACTAGACTGTATATTAACTTTTATTTTTTCTTTAATTGCTGGAATATCTTTATCATTAATACCACCTAAAAATTTTATAGCTTCTTCTTCTGTATAAAAAGATTTATATATACTAGGATAACCTAATACAAGTTCTTTACACTCACTCCAGGTTCTAACTATCTTATTTTTAACACCCTTACCTTCTTTAATAGCATAATATTTTTGTTTTTTCTTTTTACTCATATTCTTATACCCCCCATCGCTCGCACTAAATTTTCATATTTTTTTAGTTGACTTTTAAGTCAACATCAACTATGGTTTGGTGAATTAGGAAACGGCTCGCTCCCCCCCTTGCAATTAATATAACATAAAAATACTAATTGCAAAGGGGACAAGCAAACATGATATTATGGCTTGGAGCCATTGAGGTATCCGTGTCGCATTTATCCCGTGGCTTCCAACCACTATGTAAATCAATCTCGTTTAGGTCTGGTATTATCGAGCATACTACCATGTAACTTTCTACACACCCCTAGGAGCTAATGCAAACTCCACCAGGACAGGCACTCCACTACTAAAAACTAACTTTAATAGTTTGTCTAAAAATAGCACCTCCCCATCTAACGGCGCTATCCTCGGTGGTGAGCCGAGTAGTTTTTTATAGTGTTATTCCTTAACCACTTACCATACAGGATTTTTCAGTATTTAATTTATGAAACTTGTCTTAATTTTTATTTAGTTAAATAAAAAAGCCTTTCAGTAAGGTTTTACCATACTAAAAGGCTTGAAAATTCTTCTTTAATCAGTTATACTTTATTCATAATATTGAATAAAATATTTTTTATAAAGTAGCTTTCGTGCTTGGTTTTATGTGTGAGATATAACCTTGAACGTAGTTACTAACTAAATGAAGTTCTTTTCTAACAGCTTTCTAGGTATTGCAGTACCTTGTAAAGTTCGGCTCATATGTTAGTTTGCAGACTAATATATGAGAGTTGAATAAGAGCTTTTTTTATTTAATTTTAATTCCAAATTTAAGTTAATTTTACCCTGTTTTTCTTCATAAAGCAAGATTTTTTTGTTGTACCTTGTTGTCATCGCTTGAAATTACTCACTTCTACTCATATTTTACTTATCTCTAAATTCCTCTATATATCGATTTACTTAATTCTTTTTGTTGTTCAGACTCTCTATGTATTAATACTACTGGATTTATTTGCTCACTTTATTGTAGTATTATGCTATATTATTTACAACTTACTTTTAGAATTATCCCTTTATAATTTGCATAGTTTGTAATGAATTTTTGCTATACCTTTCGACTTACAATATACTATTATTTATAGTTGATTTTTTAATACAACATAAAGAAAAAATAAATAAAATTGAACATAAAATTAATAAATTAAAATTACAAAAACAAATAATCCTAGCTCGTGAAAAAAGGATAAAGAAAAGCTCGTACTAGAAGATTAATTCAAATATGCGCTATTATTGAAAATATAGGTATTGATAATGTAGAATTGACCAATAAGTTCAAATCCTACTTTGAAGCTAATGATAAATCCAAAACTTAGCTTAAAAAATTTATATCCAAAAATAAATAATTAAAATATATTTAGAAATTCTCTCTATTTATATAATGCTGAAGTAAAAAACAATTTAATTAGTGTTAATTTCTATTCTGACTTTTTATATGATATTAAATTTATAATAAAATTTAATATCATATAAAATAAAAAAGAGAGTTAAATATTCAACTCTCTTATAACTTGTAGCATTACCCCCACACATAAACTACTACATAAAAATATTGCTATTATCAGTTATTTAAATATATTTTTTCTTCCATTTCTATCTCATGAGAATGTGTATTATCATCATTACAACTAATACAAGTATCATTATGAATTTCATCAACATACTTAATATAACCTACTAAATATTCTGCATTAACATTAGGAAGATTTAATGTTTGTATTATAGTTTCATCATTTATTCTATGTCCTGATATGTTTTCTATTTCATTTCCATTATTATCTTTAAAAGTGACTATTGCTTTTGGAAGATTTTTATCACGTTTTACTGTAATTTTTAATTCATATGGTGTAAGTTCTATATCTTCTATTGATGTACCATCTGTTATTATATTTTTTATATCTATATTTTTACTTTCTGATAAATCCTTCTTTACGGGAACTTCAAACTCCCAGCTTCCATTATATTCTTTTGTTTTATTAGTTGAATCTATTTCATCAACCATAATTATTTCAATAGAGTTTAATTTTACTTCTAAATTAAATTCATCAACTGGTATTGGACCATTAAACAAATCACTTATTCTATATTTTTCCACTATAAGCAAAGTATTTTCATCAATAAATGAAAAATTATCCGTAAAAGTGGAAATACTGCTTTCTGAATCCGTATATTTTATCTGACCCTGTAATGATACTTTATGAATATCACTTTCTTTTATGTTAAATGTATCCTTATTTAAAACTTTATATGAAATACTTATATAATTATCATCACAAGCCACACTTTCAATAGTAATGTTTATATTATTAGAATTAATAGTTTGATTTACGTTTGTTTCAATATCAGATATTTTTGAATTCGATAATAACTTAGTTTCAAAATACTTAAATATACTTTCAAATGCATTTCCTTCACTTGCACTCGCTAAATTAGAATTAAAAAATACTCCTATTATAAATATAGATAGTATTGCAATCATACTACAAACTTTTAAATAATGCTTCTTCACCTTTTTCTCCTTCTCCCTTTTTAATTTATTTATACCTTTATCTATAAATTCATCTATATTATCAGGAATCTCTATTTTATCTAAATCTCTATTAATCATTTAAATATCCCTCCTTTAAAATCTTGAATAAAGCTTCTTTTGCTCTCTTTAGATTTGTTTTTACAGTATTCTCTGATAAATTTAATGTATATCCTATTTCTTTAATTGTTAAATCATTAAAGTATTTCATTATAATTATTGTTTTATAATTATTTTTCAGTAAATCAACCGCATTATATAAATCAAGTTTCTCATCAATGTTTATCGATTTATTATTAATAAATATATCATCATTATTGATAACATCATAATTATCTATATGTATTACTTTTTTTCTTTTTTTTAACTCACTAATAGTAATATTAACCAATATTCTAGTTATCCACTTTTTGAATGCTAATGGTTCTTTTAATGATTTTATATTTTTAAATGCAACAATTGTAGTCTCCTGAATTATATCTAATGCCATATCTTTGTCACGTGTATGGATATATGCCATTTGATATAAATGCCTTTTATGAAGTTTCATTAAATTTGCAAATGAATCATAATCACTATTAATTGATTTAACAATTAAGTCATATTCATTTAAGTTTATAGTTTTTATATTGTCATACTGATATATTATTCCCTCCATAAACTTAATCCTCCTATTAATTCTTATATACTTATAGAGTTATTTAATATAAAAAAGGTTTCAAAAATTTTTGAAACCTTTTAATTTATTTTATACTCAAATATAATTTGATTATATATGTCTTTATAGTAGTTCACTGCCTCAATATTATTAAATACTTGCTCATACGAATTTATCGTTTTATATATATCAATATCATCATATATTTTATAAGATATATCTTTATATGCTTTAGGAAACTTTCCTAAATATACATTATGGTAAACATATAATTCATCTGAATAATCTACATTATTCGCTTTATTTAATAATACTATATACTCTTTGTTTTGCTTCATAAAATTATATCCATTTATACTTGATACATAACTTAAATTACCTTCTTCAACATTTTCATAAAATTACCACGCCGATAGTGCTCCTCGTGCTGTTGGCTGTGCTGCTCTATATACCGCCCGTGCAAAACTGGGTGGTAAGAAAATTCTGTTCCGTTTGGGAGTAGCCGGAGGAAACTGGAAGAATATGTGTGCTAATTCTGCTTCTATAGCTGATTTCGTACGGAATATGAAGAGTGTAATGGATAAATATGACATCGATGGCGCAGATATTGATTTTGAATGGCCTGCATCGGATACTGATTTCACAAATGTAAGCAATGCGCTTATAGCTTTGAAGGACGGAACAGGAAGCCGTATCATTTCTCCGACTTTACACCCGCTATATTATAAAATATCAGCAGAGGCAATATCCAAGATGGATTGGATTTCCATACAATGTTATGGTCCTTCTCCCGACCGCTATCCGGTGGAACAGTATAAGATTGATCTGCAGACTGTAATCAGCAATGGTGGTATTCCGAATGAGAAGATTGTTGCCGGACTTCCGTTTATTGGAGCCACTAGTGATAAGTCTGCTACACAGGCTTATAGCTCTTTTGTTAATGGTAATTTGATTACCAGCCCTGACCAGAATACTGTGACTTATAATGGCAAAGAGTATCTGTTTGATGGGCAGACTAATATCAAGATAAAGACCCGCTATGCCCGCCAACAGAATATGCGTGGTGTCATGAGCTGGGATTTGGCTACGGATGTACCTTTTACAAACTCGCTATCATTGCTGAAAGCTATGAAAGAAGCGGCAGCAGAATAATCTGTTGCATAGACCATCTGCTTCATATAAGCAGATGGTCTATCAACTTGTCTTTAGATTATAAGAAAAAGTGTTATTCTATTATTAAGTTTCGCCCTTTAGGGTACTTCACTTTATAGCGTAAAGCTAAATCACGTTGTTCGCCGGGCTGTAAGGTTATTTGCCAGGTGATGATACCTTTCGCTTCATCCAGACTGCCGCCGCTGATTTCTTCTGCTGTTACGGTAATGTTATTGTTGCGTGATACAGGCAGTTGGTCGTAAAGCGTAAGGGTGACAGGTTCGGGACGCGTATTGCGGACAGAAAGTTTCCATGCAATGGATTGCGTCTGATTGGAACCCATAAACTTGCGTGAGGTATATTCGTTCTCTTTCGTACGTTGTATCATGATACGTTTATCACGACCTAAAGAGAAGGATAGTGTGTCGTTCTGTTGGGTGACATTCATAATGGACTTGCCAATGAAAGTATTCTCAAAGTAAACATTTGCTTCGCCTTCAAGTAAGTTTAGCTTTTCCCAATCGGTTACCTGGGCAATCAGGAAAGCATCTTTATCTATCTTCGGAGTACTTTGGTAAGTATAGGAAGCGGGTAATTCGTAATAACCGATTTCAGCAACTACAGGTTTGTTATCAGAAGGAATGGTGTAGGGCACTTTTATTTCAAATTCGTAGCCCATCTGTCCCTGGCTTTGTTCAACGTCAAGGGCCATGCTGGCTTCTTCTTCGTATTGAATATCTTTTTTATGGTTTACCTTAAGACCGGAGACAGCACCTGCCATAAGAGGTTTCCTTTCAGCGCCGTAACCTACTACCACTACTTCATCCAAAGCCTGTGTATCTTCCTGAAGGGTAACATTCATAATATTTCCTTGTATATCTCTGGTCTGAGTCTGATAGCCAATATATGAAAATTGAAGTTTGTTTTGCCCATTGGGAATAGTTATGGAATACTTACCGCTTATGTCGGTGATGGCTCCTATCGTAGTCCCCGGAATGGTAACGGTAGCACCTATTACGGGCGTACGTTCATTATCAAGAACGATTCCTGAAACAGTGTTTCCATTGAGATTCAAATTGTAGCGTGGTGCTGCAAGTCCGTAATCCAACCAGTAAGTAGACAGAGTGGGGGCTACGCTTCCGGTGGAAGGATTAGAGGAGGAAAGGGATAATTCTACGTTCTTCCACTCTTCCTTGGTATTCTGAAAGATGTTGGCTTTGTAAATGATGGAGATAGGCTCGGCCAGGCTACCGGAACGAACATCATAGGAAGGGAACCAACCGGCATTTTTTACATAATAGTTCAGAGTGAATGTAGCTTTGCAAGCTGCTGGCGCATTTACATTGACCACAATTTCACTCATAGGGGTTAGAGATTTACCGCTTAGTTGTGCCAGTTCAGAGTTTAGTTGTCCCTGTTTGATGGCAAGTTCGGCTATCTGTTCATTGATGGCAAGTTCTTTTGTTTTCAGAGTTTTCAATTGTCCGGAGTAATATTGATTCACTTCTTTGATAGTGGCCAGAGAAGTAGCGGTATTCTTATTGTTGACGGAGCAATTTGTTTTCAGCATTTCATATTCGGCATTGATAAGTCCAAGCTCGGCATTCTGTTCTTTTTGCTGTTTCTCTATTTTTTTAAGCTCCTTTTGCAGGCTTTGTTGTTTTTCGCTGACGGCAAGGCTGTCTATATAGTTGTATTGCCGGTTGACTGCTGTAACGGTGAGTTTTCCCTTGGCACTGACCTGCATACTTTGTGCATCCATATAGGGGGATAATCCGGTAAAGATGAGCGTTGAATTTCCTGCCGGAATATCTACTTGTTTGGTACGCGTCACTTGGGCACCGTCAATGAACAGCGTTACCTTTTCGGCAGTTGTTTTCACCTTGTTTTGTCCCATAAGGGTGGTGGCTGCACAAAGGCAGAAACATGCCCATAGTCCTAATCTCAGTCGTTTCATAGTCAGTCTTTTTAATGTTATGTCACAAATATATGGATATTTCATTAACAATTGCTTTTATATATTGTCTTTTTTGCTTGCATCTTTACTGAAAAGATTGTTCTTTTGTACAATATGTTTGTTTACTCAATCTATCTGGGCTTTATGAAAATCAATCAATGGATATTTTACTCTTTGTTTCTGGGACTCATCAGTTGTCAATCGCAAGAACAGACTTTTACTGTGCATTGCACCGGACTGGACGCTCACGAAGGAGATACGGTCTACCTGTGGCGATATGGCGCCGACCGTATGACGGGTGACCGTGATTATGGGAAAGCTCCTTTGGACTTCGCTATTATCAGAAACGGAGAAGTTTCATTTTCCGGAAAAGAAGATATGTTGCATATCTATGGAATGGAGCATTCCGGCAGTATGAATTTCTTTTATCCCGAAAGAGGAAAACTGACGTTGACAAATGTAGTCCCACCGACAATGCCTGTACCGGATAAAAGTACCAATCCCCATTCACAAAACGTACGTCTTTGGAAACTTTGGCATGAAGATGATTTTCCGCTGGAAGCTACGCGGCAATTTGTATTCGACAATGCCCGGAACGCAATTGGATGGATGGTGTTTGATCGTTGGGCAGTGATCTATCCGGATGAACTGGAGACATTGTATCAGAAAACTCCTTCACAAATGCGCGACAGTACATCTGTATTGATAGGACTGAAACGGATGCTGGATGCTACCCGTAGCCTGAAGGCGGGAGATCATTTTATTGACTTCAAACAAGTGGAATATGCAGAGAAAGACAGTTTGCTCTTTTCGGACATTGCAGGGCAGGGACATCCTGTGTGTTTACTCTTTTTTCTGAAGCCCAATGAAAAAGATGCTGTCCGTACAGAAATCAAAAATCTGCGAGAGCAATATCCTGACATACGTATAATTGTCCCCACTTATAGATACCCGGATCCGGAATCTAAAGAGTTCATTCATGAACTGGAGACCGTCTATCAGGCGACCATATTGGATGACAGTCACCGTTTTGAGAAAAGTGCCCGCTGGAAGTATCGTATTTACGGTTCCTTCAACTACGAATACTTATTTGATGCCCAGGGGCAGTTGGTGAAGATGAAGCCTGTTTTATAAAGACGCATAATAGGCTTCTGCCTTTGCCAGTGTCTCTGGCTTGCCCACATCAAACCAGTTTTTGCTGTCTATAGGAAATCCTTGAATGCGTGCTTTCGGGCAGATATCCACATAAAACGGAATAATGGAAAATTTCCCTGTCCAGCGTTCATCTTCCATATAACGGAAAATAGAGGGAGAAAGAACATGGACGCAACCAAAAGCTTGCAACTGATAATGATTGCTGGGATAATCGAGTTCTTTGGGGAGTACTTCGCCTGTAGAAAGATTCGTCCAACCACAAAGGTGGTTATCTTGATTCATCAATAGATAGCGGGATGTTTTCCGGTGATTGGTGAGTAGAGTGGCATCTGCATCACTTTCCAGATGGTGGTGGTAGAAAGCATTGAGATCCAGGTCTGTCAGGATATCGGCATTATGTATAAGAAAAGGCTCGTTGCTCTCCAGCAGAGGACGGGCTTTTTTGATACCACCACCGGTATCCAGCAGTTCACCCCGTTCGTCACTGATATGAATATCCACACCGAAGTTCTGGTTTGCACGGAGGAAGTCTATAATCTGACTTCCAAAATGGTGGATGTTTATGGTGATATCATGGAAGCCGGCATCTTTTAGTTTTAAGATGACACGCTCCAGCATCGTTTTGCCTGCTACGGAGACAAGTGCCTTGGGCATATTGTCTGTCAGTGGGCGCAGGCGGGTGCCGAGGCCTGCGGCAAATATCATTGCTTTCATTCTTTTTATTTCTTGAATTATCGGAAGTTTAGACCAATATTCTTATCCTCTACCTATCTGCTCCGTATCAAGTCCCTGTCTGGGCCGTACCAAGTCCGTCTGTATAGATACGGAGCAGGTACGGACTTGACAGGAAACGGAACA
>OGEU01001683.1_pt1 | contig 17810 bp, 15 predicted proteins | sample 1570651 | NCBI WGS metagenome assembly OGEU01 (sample SAMEA2582129, study PRJEB24529) | metagenome | biome: Human gut stool | place: China | collected 2011 | reverse complement strand
AAATAATCCGCTTTATTGCGTACATATATAAATCTCACATCATAATCACTGTCCGGTGACGCAAATCCCCACGCTTTTGATTGATATATCCATACTTTTCACCCCACTTAAACTTTTAATTGATTAAATTATATCACAAACTAAGTCCTATATATAGGATAATAAGTTGCAAAAACAAAAAAATGCCGAAAAAATTCGGCATTTTTTCTATTTTGAGGTCCTCATATATAAAACAATCGGCCCAAGGAAAACGTTGCATTTTTAAAAAATTTTTTTAAAGATTTTATATCCAGTTATCTTGCTGTATTCTTGCCGATAAATTTCTTAAATACACTCTTGCAGATTTATAATTCGGATAATATTTGCCGACCAAGCTCCAAAATTTCTTACCGTGATTTTTTTCTTTTATATGTGCGATTTCGTGCACGACAACATAATCTATCACATCAACAAGTTTCCAAGTGAAGTTTATACTGTTCTTTCCGCTGCACGAACCCCACCTTGTATTTGCGGACGTTATACCGAATTTGGTTGAATACAAGCCCATAATCTGCTCATATTTGTGCAGCCGTTCAGCTATTATTTCTTTTGCTTTTTGTTTATAAAACTTCTCTAAAACGATATAAACGTATCTTTCATCACTGTTCGAATGTACAAAAAATTTATCGTCACACATCCCCTCTTTACTTTCGGAAACAACAATTTCGTACTCCTTACCCAAGTACAAAATCTTACTTCCGTTGCCGAGCAACACACTCTTTCTGTTACGCATTAATTCAAGTTTTTCATTTATCCACTTTTCTTTTTCACAGATAAACCGTTCAATATCCGCTTTGCGTACACGCTTGTTACAACGCACTTCCACTCTTGCGTCTTTCGTTATATATATCGCAAGCGTTTTTCGATTTGTATATTTAATTTCATAATCCACCATTATAACTCACATCTTTTTCACATATTATTTACAGACAGTATAATACAAACTCAAAAATTTTGCAACAAAAAAGGTGTCATAGCGACACCTTTCTTGAATTAATATTAATTTTCACTTTCACCGCAATAAATTTCACGAAGTTTAGGTTTTTCGATTTTACCCGTAGGATTTCTCGGAACGTCTGCGAAAATAAACTTATGCGGTCTTTTATATCTCGGTAATTCTTTGCAGAAATCTTCGATTTCTGCCTCCGTACAGACGTGGTCAGGCTTTAATTCAATAATTGCCGCCGCAATCTCGCCCAATCTTGTATCAGGCAAACCGATAACGGCTACGTCCTTAATTGCATCATGTTTTCTCAAAAAGTCCTCAATCTGTACCGGATACAAGTTTTCACCTCCCGAAATGATAACATCTTTCGCTCTGTCAACAAGGTAAATAAATCCGTCCTCGTCCTCTTTCGCAACATCACCCGTCAAAAGCCAACCGTCCTTTAACACTTCATCGGTAGCCTTTTTATCATTATAATAGCAACGCATTACACCCGGACCTTTTACGCAAAGTTCGCCGACTTCGCCTTGCTTAACGGTATTTCCGTCTTTATCGACAATCTTAACTTCCCAACCGTAACCGGCTTTACCGATTGCACCGACTTTATGTATATTCTCAACGCCAAGATGTACACAACCCGGTCCGATTGATTCGCTAAGGCCGTAGTTTGTATCATACTGATGATTAGGGAAATACTTCTTCCATCTCTTGATAAGACTCGGCGGAACAGGTTGCGCACCTATGTGCATTAATCGCCATTGGTCAAGTTTGTATTTGTCAAGTTTTACTTCACCGCTTTCAATCGCATCAAGTATATCCTGTGCCCACGGCACTAAAAGCCATACTATTGTACATTCTTCTTCCGACACCGCCTGTAAAATCCATTCGGGCTTTATACCCTTTAGAAGTACGGCTTTACCGCCCGAAATAAGACTTCCGAACCAGTGCATTTTTGCACCCGTATGGTAAAGCGGAGGTATGCACAAGAATACATCATCATGAGTTTGTCCGTGATGTTTTTGTTCAACAATTGCGGAATGAACAAGACTTCTGTGTGCGTGTAAAATCGCTTTCGGGAAACCTGTTGTTCCCGATGAAAAATATATTGCGGCATTATCGTCGTCAGTTATTTCAACATCAGGCTTAATGCTGCGCATAAATTTAACAAGATAGTCATAGCTCTCCGCAAATGTAGGACATTCCGCACCCACATAAAACGTCTGCTTTACGCCAGGTATTCTGTCGCTTATTTCCTCAACTCTGCCGATAAATTCAGGACCAAACACAAGCACATCAGCCTCTGCAAGCTCAAGACAATACTTAATTTCGTCAGCCGTATATCTGTAATTTAACGGCACAGCGATTGCTCCGGCTTTCAATATACCGAAGTATATCGGCAGCCATTCAAGACAGTTCATAAGAAGTATAGCAACCTTGTCGCCTTTTTTAATACCACGGCTTAGAAGCAAATTTGCAAATCGGTTTGACCTTTTGTCAAACTCTTTCCAAGTTATCTCGGTACGACCTGCCTCCATAGGGTTTGTTTCAATAAGAGAGTATTCTCTCCATGTAACCTTTGCGTGTTCCATAGCCTTTGGGTTAATCTCCACAAGGCTTACCTCATCACCGTACATTTGTGCGTTTTTTTCAAGTAGTTCAGTAATTGGCATTTTTATAATATCTCCTTTTTAATCCTCGTCGGCGGTCTTTGCAAACACTCCGTCAAGGAATTTATCATCATATTTTTTTGTAAACATTGATACAACAGGCACTGTTGCAAGTGACACAGCCATTGCGGCAACACCCATTTCAGGTGCTTTCTTTGCGGCAAGCTTGAATGCTTCGTATACAGTATCACAGCTTGCGTTATTCATTGATGTAAGCACGATTGTTGTAACCGCAACAGTCAAAAATCCAAGAATCATACCTGCCCAGGCACCTGCTTTTGTTGTTTTCTTTGAATAAATACCCCATATGTAAGGACCGATAAAACAGCCTGATACTATGCCCCAACTGAATGACATAATATTTACTATAATCGTAATGTTGCCCGTTGCGAATATGTATGAAAGTGCAACGAACAAAAGACAGAGTGCTCTTGTTAAAATCATTTGATTTTTTCCGCTGTAATTCTTATTCCCTGCCGGAATTAAGTCACCCGAAATAGCCGATGCAGATGACAAAACGATTGATGAATTCAAGGTGTTGAATCAGGTCACGATAGAGGGGTTACAAGAGCGGTATTCTGTATTGTTATATAATCGTTTACAATGTACGCCGGTCATCCGGACTTCTCAAAATGACGAGAGTAATTTGTCCTACGTTTGGTATGCTTATACTACGACTACCCGTAATGAAGCAGACACATTAGGTCGGGAAAGGGAGTTGGATGTATTGGCAGAACCGTCCATTCTCACCCCTGGGGAAGCCTATACCCTGGCGTTGAAGGTAACAGATAATACAACCGGTGTTTTTTACCGGGAGGAAAGGGAACTTGAGGTGCGTACGCAGTTTACCAAAGGAACTGTTCTTTTGTGTGAAGAGAATGGTCTGGCGGAAGTTAATTTCATCCCAGATGATGAGAGTAATACGGTTCTTGAGGATGTATATGAAAGTGCCAATAAACAACTTTTGGGGAGAAATCCTACCCGGATATTCTCGGTGAATCCGAATGCTTATGCCACTTTTCTGAAACAGGAGTTGATTTTTTGCCGGGATGAAAACGGAGGTGTGGTGGCCAGTCCGCTTTCTTTTGAGAAAATCAAGACGATGAGGGAAGCCTGTGACCATCACTTCGAGGCATCGGAAATGAGTCCGGAATTGTATTATAAAGGGGGTATGATTGATTATATTATTGTGAATGGCATGGTTTGCAAGAGGGCTACTAATATGCAGGCAATCAATTGGGAACCGGGATTGGTATTGATGAACGAACCGCGGGAATATCAGGTAGCCCCCCATGTGTTGGCTGTCGGTTCTAATCCTGTGTTTTTCGATGAGCTGTACGGGCGTTTGATTGTGCACAATCCGTGGAATCAGGGGAGTCTGAAAACGTTTAGTAAAGCGGACAACGATCCGGGGATCTTTGATGGCAGCAATTTGGGGACGGGATTGGAGCTGAAATGCTGGGGTCCTCTTTCAGAAGCAAAGTTGGGAGCCTGGATGCTGTTGTTGAATAAAAAAGACGGCAAATACTGGATGTATAAGTTTTCTTTGTTGAATAACAGTTTCCGCAGCATCAGCAAGACGGAAGTCACTGCTGCTGTTGCACCTCATTTGCATGAAGCAATTGGATTTGCTGCGAATCCGGAATATGAGGATGTTTTGATGTACGCTACGGAAAATGCGGTCTATTCTTTTGCAGTAAATCAGTTGAATGCTTCTACAAGTTCATCATTGGAAGTTCTGCAAAAGGATATGCAGGCCATTGAAAATATGCAGGTAACCGGTATACAGTTTGTGGATATTACGGTGCCGGCTCCTACTGAGTCTGATCCTTCTGCAACTCGGATATCCCAACAGGTGCGTTTGGCTGTGCGGGATTTGAACCGTACGGAACGTCAGGGAGGGGTCGTATTCTACGAAGTGAATTCCACCGGTGGTATTCACTTGGACAGTGTGTTCAAAAAGACGGGTTTCTGTGATAAAGTCATCGATATTAACGAAAAATATGAGTAACGGAATGAAAAGGGTTTTAGCGTTATTGTATTTTGGGGTCCTGGCTATGGGGAGTATATATGCGCAAGGCATTGAATTTTTTCATGGAACCTATGAGGAAGCACTTCAGAAAGCCCGGGCGGAAGGGAAGCAAATTTTTGTAGATGTTTACACTTCCTGGTGCGGTCCATGTAAGATGATGGCCAAGAATGTTTTTACTCGTCAGGAGGTTGGTGACTATTATAACAATAAATTTGTTTGTTTAAAATTGGATGCGGAAAAAGAAAGTTCTCACGCTTTTTTTAAGCACTATCAGGCGAACGGTTATCCTTCCTTTTTTTGGTTGGATGCCCGAGGTAATTTATTGGAAACCCGTACGGGTTCTGTTTCTCCGGAAGATTTTATCCGATATGCCGAAGAAGCTGCCAAGTCTGATTTAAGTGCCCGGTTGGAAGTTGCCCGGAAACGTTGGGAAAGCGGTGAACGCTCTTTGGAGTTGGTGCAGGAATATGTGGTAGGGCTCCTCCAACGGATACATCCCGACCAGGTAAAGGATTGTCTGTTAAGCTATTTTTCTACCCTTACGGAAGAGCAGTTGCAGCAAAAGGAGAACTATTTGTTGATGCGGGGATTTATGCGTACGCCGGAAGACGATATTGTTTTCCGCTGTTTGAACCGGTATGCGGATATTTATCAGGGGTATGAAAAGGGAGATGATTTTTGGGTGAATATGTATCGTATGATGGTGCGTGCCGGCTCTGCCAATCTGAAGAATCCAGAAAAATACCGAGCCCACCTTGAAATGGTTCGTAAGACAAAATCGTGTTATGCACCGATGTATTTGGAGATTCTGGATATGGAACGAACCTTGTTTGAGAAAAACTTCCAACAAGGTATGGCTTTGGCCAGGAAAGTAGCAGATAAATATGGCGATAAACATCCTTATTTGTATCGTCAGTTTTTTTATACACTCATTATTGCTGGTTTTTTTGACGATTCTGTAACAGATCCGGAATTAATTGAACAAGCCATCGGGATGGCGGGAAAGGCGTTGGAGCATAGTCCTTGTAAGGAGACGTTGCTTTATCTAGCTGCTGCTCATGCCAAAAGTGGGGATTATAAGAAAGCTTATGAACTGATGGCCAGCGAGCCTTTTTTCCCTGCTCCTGTCCTTTCTACGGCACTTTACCCTTATCTGCATCTTCATGCCATTCACGGGCAATATTTAGATAAAAAATAAGGAGAACGAACTAATGCTTTGAAGACGTGTTTTCAGGAGAAGGTATTTTCTGAAACACGTCTTTATTTAGGGATATTCGAAAAAGTTTGTCCGATCAGGTCGGACGAGGGTGCTCCCTATGTTTTAATTGTAATTTCATAATAGATGATAAAAATTTGGCTGGTACTGTTTTAATCTTTAATTTTGTTTGGCTATGAGCGGTTTATAGATCTGTGCCGCTGTATGAATTCTTTTATTAGAATCGTTTTTGTTTTATGTCTAAATATTTTAGAATCAGAGGAATAGAAGAAGATGAGATTTTCCGTAATTTGTTTATAGATTACTATCCATCTCTGATTTCTTTTGCTTTATATTATGTGGGAGACAAAACTATAGCTGAGGATCTGGTACAGGAAGTATTTGTGAAGCTTTGGGAAACCCGGGAACGTTGGAGTGCTGTCGGTGATTTTTCTGCTTATGTCTATCAGATGGTCCGTTTTAAGTGTTTTAATTATTTACGGGCTGAGAAAATAAGAAATGAAGCAACGCGTTCTTTTACAGAAGAGGTAGATATTACTGAAATCAATAATTATATAGCAGAAGAGACTTTCCGTTTGGTAATGAATTCAATGGAGGATTTGCCTCCTGCTTGCCGGACAGTGTTTTCTTTAACATTAGAAGGTTATAGTGCTAAAGAAATTGCAGAAAAATTAGATATTGCAGTAGAGACCGTAAAAAAGCAAAAGCAGATAGCCAGGAAAATTTTGAAGGAAAAATTTGGAAAATTATTTCTTTTTCTTCCTGCTGTCCTGTTTTCTTAATTCGTTTGTTTTCCGCTATTTACTTTTATCTATCCAACGGTAAGAGCATTTATTTTCACTTTTAACAATTTTCTTTTACCTCCTTTTTGTTTTTGAAGTGTCGTATAAGTGTAATGAATAAATAAAGCTTCTATGGCAGAGTTTAAAAATTATAAGGAAGTTGCTTTTTTATTGTCGAAAGCTGTCCAGGGACAGTTGACCGAAAAGGAGGAGGAAATGCTTGGAAAGTGGCGACAGGAATTTCCGGAGAATGAACTACTGTATCGTCGGGTTCTGACTTCGGAGTTTATCATTTCGAAAAGTAAACAATGGGAACAGGTGGATTTGGTGATGGCCTATCTAAAGGTACGGCAAAAATGTGAACATCGCTTGAGGCGAGCCCGGTTGTTTCAAGTGACTGCTGTTGCTGTTTCGGTATTGTTGCTGTTGGTTAGCGGGCTTTTTTATTTTGTACTGCGGGATAAAAGTGATCGGTATCCGCTCGGGCTGATGACTGAAAATATTTTACCTGGAAATGTGAAAGCGGAACTGATACTTGCCGATGGAGAGCGGATTTTGTTAGGGGGCCCGGGCGTGGATTCGGTATTGATACAACCTGGTGCTGAAATACACACTGCTAAAGAACGTTTGAGCTATATCGGCCGGCAACAGACCGGGAAAATTCAATATAATATTTTACAAATTCCGAGAGGCGGAGAGTATTCGGTGACTTTGCAGGATGGTACGGTTGTGAATCTGAATTCGGCTTCCGAATTACGTTATCCGGTGCGATTTACAGGTACTGAACGGAAAGTATTTTTGACAGGAGAGGCTTATTTTCAGGTAGCAAAAGATAAAGAACATCCTTTTATTGTGGTCACTGGCGAGGCGGAGATAGAAGCATTGGGTACTAGTTTTAATATTTATTCTTATGAAGAGGAGAATCGGATCGAGACGACTCTTGTCGAAGGTGCTGTCCGCTTTGCTGTTGCCGATCAAACGGTTATTTTGATGCCGGGTGAACAGGGGGTGGTTGGAACCGATGGTAATTTGGAAAAAAAGAAAGTAGATGTTTTCCCTTACATTGCGTGGAAAGAGGGAAAGTTCGTGTTTCGAAAACGCTCTCTGGAAGAGGTTATGCATATTATTTCACGTTGGTATAATGTAGAGGCGGTATTCCAAAATGAATCCTTGAAAAAAGTGTCGTTTTCCGGGAATCTGAAACGGTATGATGACTTTGAACATATTGTCAGTATGCTGGAAATGACAGGAGGAATCCGATTCAAGGTGGAAGGGAGAAAGATCTTTATAACCGAAAAATAAACAGGACAGAGTATGTGGGTACTCTGCCCTTTCAAAACGGCAAAGAGCCGTTTAGTGTTTAACTTAATTGTACAAATTTATGAAAAAAAATGGAACATGTGATCTTCTTATGCCAGGAAGATTGCTGGAAAGGTGTAGAAAAATCGTGTTTTTTACATTTTTCCTGTTTTTCTTGACTTTTCCGATGTTGGCAAGTGCATATGCTCAATTGAGGAAAGTTTCTTTTGAGGTGCAGAATGTCAATCTGGCGGAGATTATTGCGATTCTGGAAAAATCTACGAATTACACCTTTTTGTATCAGGATGAACAGGTAGAGCGGGTAAAAAATCTCACTTTTCATTTTGTGGATGAAAAATTGAGCGATGTGTTGGAAAAATGTCTTGCAGATACAGATTTGGATTATTCGATTGTAGATCAAACGGTAGTATTGAGGCTAAAAGACACAAAGCCACAGGAACAACCGCAGGTAAACAGTCACAAGGTGAGTGGTGTGGTAACGGATAAAAACGGAGTACCGCTTCCCGGAGTGACGGTAATGCTCAAAGGGACGACTACGGGAGTCGCGACGGATATGGATGGGAAATTTGTCCTTGAAATTCCGCAAACCGAACAAATGGTACTTGTTTGTTCCTTTGTGGGGATGGAAACTCGGGAAGTGACCTGGCAGGGAGAAAAAGAGTTAACGGTTGTATTGACCGAAAAGATCGCTGAGATGGACGAGGTAGTGGTAACCGGTATTTACGAAAGGAAGTCCGAGAGTTTTACCGGTTCGGCAACTACATTCAAATCCGAGGAACTGAAGCGTATCGGAGGACAAAATGTGTTGCAGAGCTTGAAAACCCTCGATCCCTCGTTTACGATTATGGAGAGCCGGGATTATGGCTCCGACCCGAATCGTTTGCCCGATATCGAAATCCGTGGCAAGAGTAGTGTGATTGGGTTGAAAGAGGAATTCGGGACCGACCCGAACCAACCTTTATTTATTTTAGATGGTTTCGAGACCGATTTGAAAACAGTGGTGGATATGAATATGGATCGGGTAGCTTCGGTGACTATTCTGAAGGATGCCGCTTCAACGGCTATTTATGGTTCTAAAGCAGCCAATGGTGTGGTGGTGATCGAGACAAAGAAACCGGAGCCGGGTAAATTCCGGGTAACCTATAGCGGGAATTTGTATATATCGGTTCCGGATTTGTCAGATTATAATTTGATGAATGCGGAGGAAAAACTGGAGTTCGAACAGAAGGCCGGACGATATGTTTCGGCTATGGGGAATCCCGACGAACAACTTTTTTTGGATAGTTTATATAATATCAATCGTGCGGAGATTGCACGGGGGGTGAATACTTATTGGTTGGGTGAACCGGTACGGACTGCTGTTACCCATAAGCATAATATCTATGCAGAAGGAGGGGATGAGGCAATCCGTTACGGATTGGGATTTACCTACAATCGGACGAACGGGGTGATGGAACAATCCTGGAACGAGTTGATCGGAGCTAATTTTGATTTGACTTATCGGAAGGGGATTGCTTCTATCAGTAATAAAATGTCTTACGATTATTATAAACAAGAGGATCCCATTGTGTCGTTTGCAGATTTCGCGAAAGCCAATCCTTATTATAGAAAAGATGCGGGAAACGGAAAAATAGAGCGTTATCTGATAGATATGGATACTTATTCGGGAGTTTATCGGGTAGAGAATCCGATTTATAATGCAACGTTGAATAGTTTTAATTTGAGCGAACGGTCGAAGTTCGACAATAAGTTGAATGCAGAGTTACGATTTTTACCGGAACTGGTATTACGGGGACGATTTGGACTTGGTTTGAGCCAGACGAAATCGGATAATTTTATCTCACCCGGAGACCCGGTATATGATAATGTATCTTTCGATAAAAAGGGAGAGTATAAAAGTGGGGTGGGGAAGAGTTTTTATTATGACGGTGATGTTACCCTCAGCTACGGTAAAGTGTTAGGCGAAAAACATCAGGTAAATGCGGTACTGGGGGCACGTATGCGGTCGGATGAGGCAACTTCGGAGGAAAACACTTCACAGGGTTTTCCGATCGGAGATTTTAGACGTCCTTCTTTTTCAAGTGGTTACCTACAGGATGGCAAGCCGGTTTATGGTAAAACAGTCAGTCGTTCGAATAGTTTTTATTTTAACGGCGGATATTCGTTTGATAACCGTTATTTACTGGATGCGAATGTTCGTATGGACGGTACGTCTGTATTCGGTACAAACAAACGCTATTCGGAGACATGGGCTGTAGGGATAGCTTGGAATATACATAATGAAAGGTTTATGGAAAATTGTATTTGGCTCGATCGTTTGAAAGTGAGGGCTTCTATTGGTAATCCGGGTAATCAGAATTTTAGTTCTTATCAGTCTTATACTACATATGTGTTTAATAACGGGAATCAAAATCCATTTGGAACCAGTATGTTAGTGGCGAATTTTGGTAATCCTGATTTGAAGTGGCAAAAGACTCTGGACAAAAATATTGGTTTGGATTTGACTTTGTTGAACAACCGTTTAAATGTAAATTTGGATTACTATGACAAATTGACGGATCCTTTGTTAGCTGCAGTATCGGTGCCTTCGTCAGTCGGTTCGAAGAGAGTGATGACGAATGTGGGGAGCCAGCGGACTCAGGGGGTTAGCGGAACGGTGAAATATTCACCTGTTTATCATCCGGAAGAGCGGATAAATTGGACATTGAGTGCCAGTTTTAAACACCAGAAGGCGAAGTATGAAGATATTGGCAATAGCCTGGATCAATTCAATAAGGAGAATCTGAATACGAGCTTGGTACGGTATTATGATGGGGGAAGTCCTACGGCTTTGTGGGCTGTACGTTCGCTGGGGATCAATCCGTCTGACGGTCGTGAGTTGTTTTTGACCAAAGAAGGTACTTATACGTTTGAGTACGATACGGAGGATGAAGTGGTTGTCGGTAATTCCGAACCCAAATTAGAAGGTGTATTAGGTAGTACTTTATATTGGAAAGGTTTTTCGTTCTCGCTTTATTTCAGATATAGCTTGGGGGCAGATGTGTTTACGGAGGCTACTTATAATAAAGTGGAGAATATTTCGTTGGCTGGCTTGAAAAGCAATCAGGACAAACGCGCTTTGCATGACCGTTGGCAAAAACCGGGGGATCATGCTAAGTTTAAAGGAATTTCACTAACCGAAACGACACCCATCTCTTCACGTTTTGTATTGCGGGAGAATTATATCAAGGCCGAATCCATATCGGTCGGTTATGATTTTGAATCGCAAGCAGTACAGAAACTGGGAATCCAGTCTTTGCGTTTACAAGCGAATACGACGGATTTATTCCGTATTTCTTCGATCAAGGAGGAGCGGGGAATTGAGTATCCGTTTGCCCGTTCGTTCTCGTTTTCATTGTCTGCAATGTTCTAAAAATGGAAGTTATGAATAGAAAATATATATTGATAGGATTACTTGTTTGTATAACGGGTATATTTTCGGGATGTCACTCTTGGTTGGATGTGCAGCCGGAAGATCAGGTGACCGACGGGCAGCTGTTCAGTACGGAATCAGGGTTTCGCACTGCTCTGAATGGAATTTATGTGGAATTGAGCAATAATGCGCTTTATGGAGGTGAATTATCGGTAGATGCCGTAGAGATTTTAGCGCAACGGTATGATTTTTCGGGGAATACGACAAATGCTTATCGGTTGGGAACATATAATTATACCATAGATTATGCGAAGAGTAAGTTCGCTGCAGTGTGGGAGAAAGCCTATTCGCTGATTGCCAATTGTAATAAATTATTGGAATATGCGGAAAAAAATGAGGAAGTGTTGACAGGAAAAATGCGGAAAATGATTATCGGTGAGGCGATGGCACTTCGTGCTTTTCTGCATTTTGATATGTTACGTTTGTTTGGACCGGTATATGCTACCAATAAAGCCGATTTGTCTATTCCTTATAATACGGTATATTCAATTTCGGCAACCTCCCTTTTACCGGCTACTCAGGTTGTGGAGAAAGTACTGAAAGATTTGGATGAGGCGAAACGTTTGTTAGGTGAGTCTGATCCGATTATTGAAGAAGGACCGCAAAACCAGGATTCGGAAGATGGGTTGAATTATTATACTTATCGTACACAACGCTTGAACTATTATGCGGTAAAAGCTTTAAAAGCAAGGGTATATTTATGGGCGGACAATAAGGCGGAAGCTTATCGGGAAGCAAAAGCCGTGACAGCTGTACAAGAACAATGGTTCCCTTGGACCGAACGCCGGGAGATTATGGATAATACGAGAAATCCGGACAGGATCTTTTCTTCAGAATTGTTGTTTGCAGCTTATTATAATGCACGTGAAGAGATTTTTACGAATTATTTCAGTCCCACTCTGGAGCCTGCACAAGTGTATTCACCTAAAAAACATATCGATGATTTATTTACTTGGGATTTGCTGGATTGGCGTAACAGACCGATTTGGTTGGAAGGCACTACCCGGGACTACAGGTGTTTCCATAAGTATGAAGACGTGTCGTCGACTGAGGTATGGACTAAGTTGATCCCTTTGATTCGGATGACGGAAATGTATTACATTATTGCAGAGACAGCCACGGATGAGACGGAGGCGTTGGATGCGCTGAATACCGTATTGTTTAATAGGGGAGTGAAAGAATTGGAGGATAAAACACAATTGGCCGGAATGCTTCGGGACGAATACAGGAGAGAATTTTTTGGAGAAGGACAGTTGTTTTTTTATTATAAGCGTTTGAATGTAAAAGTATTACATTCTTATTCGGAAAATGCCGACCTGGATATGGATGCAGCAAAATACGTCGTCCCGTTGCCATTAAGTGAAACCGATTTTCGTTAAAAGATGAGTTATGAAAAAGAATGTTATTTTTATATTGCTTTTGACAATATTGAGCAGTTGTAAATCAGAATATGAGGAATATAGCGGTACTGATGCCATTTATCTGAATGAGATATCGGATACGGTACGTTTTTCTTTTACTTATGTCGACAGTGAATATGAAACACAGGCACAGGATATTCATCTGAAGGTGATAGGTAAGGTGGCAGATTACGATCGTCCGGTGAATATAAAATTTACACCGGTAAATGCGGTGGAAGGTGTGGATTTTGAACCGTTGGAGAAAGAGTATGTGGTTAAGAAGGGAGAGGTTTCTCTTGTGATTCCTGTAACTATGATCCGGACGAAAGCCTTACAAACGGAAGAAAAGGGAATTGATATGGAATTATTGCCTAACGGGCATTTTACAACTTATTACGATTATGGTTCCAGCGATTCGACCTCTTGGGTAAAGACGCAGCGGTTAAAGCTGATATTATTGTTTTCGGAATTTATGAATGAACCGCCTTCGCAGTGGAATCCATATATGTTCGGTGAATTTTCAGCGAAGAAGTTTGCTTTGATTTGCGATGAAATGGATATTCCACGGGAAGAGTTTAATAAAAAATCCGAGGAGGCGGGTTATATACTTTCCCGCATGGGGTATATCGGATCGTATATGAAAAAATATCTGGCCGACGAAAAAGCGGCGGGCCGGACTGTTTATGAAGAGGATGGTATTACGGAAATGACAATGGGACCACAGGCCCAATAAATGAAATATGATGAGAAAGAATGTATATTTAATTGTATGGTTGATGACTGTTATACTTTATTCGTGTTACGATGATAAAGGAAATTACAGTTATGAGGATATCGATGAGATTTCTATTGCAGGAATGCCGGACACACTGGTGACGGTATTTAAAAATACAGATACACTAAAAGTTGTTCCGGAGCTGAAACACACATTGGCTGCCGGAAGCGGAAAGTATGAGTATACTTGGGTGGCTGTCGCGAAAGAGAATAAAACCGGTAATGAGTTCGAATATGAGATTGGTAAAGAGAAAAATTTGAATTATTTTATCGATTTACCATTGGGAAAATACGCTGTTTATTTGAATGTGTTGGACCAAGAGACAGAAGTGACTTGGCGGCAACATTTCGACATGGAGGTGATTATTCAGACAACTGAAGGTTGGTTGGTGCTGTGCGACGAAAATGGCGAAGTACGTTTGGATATGATCTCTAAATACGGTAACCAGGAATTAATGATTCGCAATTTGCTCGACGATTATGCCCTGCCGAATAAAAAGGGACCGAAAAGTATAGTGTTAAATATAACAGGATCGGGAGATAAAATCATATTGATGACTGAAACAGGGGCTTGTTATTTGGATCCGGAAAGTTTGGCTTGGGAAGAAGCATTCGATTTGAAGTACGACATGGGGAAAATACCGGGAGTATTTGTTCCGACTGCTATGATTTGTCTTGATCCGATGTATGGCTCCGGTACATATCCTTGTTCGGTATTGTTGACAACGACCGAAGTGTATTGTAAAACATCGGGAAGAATTATTTATGAATTACCGAGAAATAATGTAGCTGGAGAAGAGAAGACCTTTAAGGTTGCTCCCTTTATCATTACATCGGCAGATGGAGTATGGGGATATTATGAACCACCGGTTATCCTTTATGATACGGACAACAGACGGTTTGTACAACTGGGGCTTGCCTGGAATGAAACATCCTGCCGTATACCCCCGGTTGCAAATGAGGTTTTTCCCATGGTAACAGGAAAAGAGTTTGTCTATGCTGCTAATACCAGACATGATGGTAACAGCTCGTATGTTATTTTGCGTGATGATACCGGAAAATTGTGGTTGCACGGGTTCGGTAATTTGTGGTATAATTCTTTCTCTCAGTTGAGTAATTATTATTACCGAATCGATGCTCCGGATATCGAACGTGCAGAATTGTTTGCTGTACACATGCATTATCGTTACCTCTTCTACGTTGTCGATAATATGATTTATCTGTACGATATGGCTTATAAAGAGTGGCGGAAACTGGATATATTGGACGGAGACGGGGAGAAAATAGATCTTTCCGGAGAGGAAATCACATTTATCAAATTTAACTGGTTCCAGTATGGTGAATACGGTAGGTTAGGATTGGATATGGAATACCGGTTGATCATCGGTTCGGACAAAGGTGGAGAGAATGGAGGTATGATTCGTATAGTGGATATTCCGGAGAGGATGAATGGAAAAGTGACCTTGTATAAAGAGTATAGCGGTTTTGCCAAACCGGTGGATATAGTTTATCGGGAAAGATATTGATGAGTGTGGCAGACAAGGTTGAGTGAACGAGGTTTCTTGTCCGTGTTTAGTTTAGAAAATCGCGATAAAGACATATTTTATCGCGATTTTCTTTTTCTTTTATCTGTTTCCGGCTTTCCGAAATCTTAAGGACTGGTGGGTTTGAATAGGTAACTTTCTGACAATCTTATCTTTTTTACAAAAAAAGTAGGAAGAACATTTGGTAGTTACTAGAATTGTAAGTACATTTGCACTCCATTTTGGAGAAAAGTATAATAATTTTAAAAGAGTACTTGTAAAATGCCTACTATTCAACAGTTAGTAAGAAAAGGAAGAGTAAAGATCGAGGACAAGAGTAAAGCTCCTGCTTTGGATTCTTGCCCACAGAGAAGAGGAGTTTGTGTACGTGTTTACACTACCACTCCGAAAAAACCGAACTCAGCCATGAGAAAGGTTGCCCGTGTTAGATTGACCAACGGAAAAGAAGTGAATGCTTATATTCCGGGAGAAGGCCACAACTTGCAGGAACACTCCATCGTGTTGATCCGTGGCGGTCGTGTGAAAGACCTTCCGGGTGTGCGTTACCACTTGGTTCGTGGTACTTTGGATGCTGCCGGTGTTGCCGGACGTTGCCAGGGACGTTCTAAGTATGGTGCGAAAAGACCGAAACCGGGTCAGGCTGCTGCTCCAGCTAAAGGAAAGGGCAAGAAATAAAAATTAGTGATTAACAGGAATTGTGTTTATGAAGCGTTCCCGAAAAACAGTTGAGTAAATGGTTGGGAAACCGTTGAAGACCAAAAAGGGCAGCTTGACGAACAAATTCGTAAACGAAAAGAAATGAGAAAGACTAAACCAAAGAAGAGAATCCTGTTACCGGATCCAAAATTCAACGATGTACTGGTGACGAGGTTTGTTAATGACCTGATGGTGGACGGTAAAAAGACTGTTGCGTTCAAAATCTTTTATGACGCACTGGATATCGTTGAGGAAAAAATGGCAAAAAAAGAAGAGAAATCTGCTCTGGAGATCTGGAAGCAGGCATTGGAGAATATTACTCCTCAGGTAGAAGTAAAGAGCCGCCGTGTCGGTGGTGCTACTTTCCAGGTGCCTACTGAAATTAATCCGGCCCGTAAAAGAGCGATCTCTGTAAAAAATATGATCCTTTACTCCCGCAAGAGAAGCGGACACAGCATGGCTGAAAAACTTTCTGCTGAAATTATGGCTGCCTACAAAGAGGAAGGTGCTGCTTTCAAAAAGAAAGAAGATACCCATCGTATGGCTGAAGCTAACCGGGCATTTGCACATTTCAGATTTTAATTTAGAGGCGAAAAATAGATGGCTAAGAGAGATTTACATTACACAAGAAATATCGGTATCATGGCTCACATCGATGCCGGTAAGACTACAACGACCGAACGTATCCTGTATTTCACCGGTGTGAACCATAAGATCGGGGAAACGCATGATGGTACTGCAACGATGGACTGGATGGTGCAGGAACAGGAGAGAGGTATTACCATCACTTCTGCTGCTACCACTTGTTTCTGGAAATATCAGGGAAACGAATATAAAATTAATATCATCGACACTCCGGGACACGTTGACTTCACGGTTGAAGTAGAGCGTTCTCTTCGTGTATTGGATGGTGCGGTTGCATTGTTCTGTGCAGTAGGTGGGGTTGAAGCACAGTCTGAAACCGTATGGCGTCAGGCAAACAAATATGGTGTTCCGAGAATTGCTTTCGTGAATAAAATGGACCGTTCCGGGGCCGATTTCTTCAAAGCAGTTCGTGAAATCAAAGAGAAATTAGGTGCAAATCCGGTTCCTTTGGTACTTCCGATCGGAGCGGAAGATAACTATCAGGGTATTATCGACCTGGTAGAAATGAAAGCTTATGTTTGGGAAAACGGTGCTATGGAAGCTACCGTGAAAGAAATTCCCGAAAATATGATGGCTGAAGCTCAGGAATGGAGAGAGAAATTGGTAGAAGCTGCTGCTGTGCAGGACGAAGCTTTGATGGAACGTTTCTTTGAAGATCCGGACTCTATCACAGTCGAAGACCTGAAAGCAGTGATTCGGAAGGCTGTGATCGCCATGGACTTCTGTCCGGTGATGTGCGGTTCTTCTTTCAAAAATAAAGGCGTGCAGAACCTGTTGGATGCTGTGATCGCTTATTTGCCGAACCCGTTGGATATTCCGAACAGTAAAGGTACTGATCCCCGGACAGGAGAAGATGTACATTTCCCTGTAGATCCGGAGGCTCCGCTGTCGGCACTGGCATTTAAGATCGCTACCGACCCGTTTGTCGGCCGTTTGTGCTATACCCGTATTTATTCTGGTAAGATCGAAGCCGGTTCGTATGTTTATAACCCGCGTACCGATAAAAAAGAACGTATTTCCCGTCTGTTCCAGATGCACTCTAACAAGCAACAGCCGAAAGAAGTACTGGAAGCCGGAGATATCTGCGCTTGCGTAGGTTTCAAAGATATCCGTACCGGAGATACCTTGTGTTCTGAAGATAAACCGATCGTACTGGAGAGTATGACTTTCCCGGAACCTGTGATCGGTATCGCTATCGAACCGCTGACTCAGAAAGATACGGATAAATTAGGTATGGCTTTGGCTAAATTGGCTGAAGAAGACCCGACCTTCCGCGT
>OGEU01001656.1_pt1 | contig 18011 bp, 16 predicted proteins | sample 1570651 | NCBI WGS metagenome assembly OGEU01 (sample SAMEA2582129, study PRJEB24529) | metagenome | biome: Human gut stool | place: China | collected 2011 | reverse complement strand
ACAACTGTAAAGGTGCCGTAAGGCAGAAAGGACACAAACATGAAGTACGATGAAAGAGCCTGCAAATTCAACATGGACACCGGCTGCGTGGAGCTGTTGCTCCGGGATGGGAGAAAAATTTCCATCGACTGCACCGGGGTCGAGGATGCGCTGGATGTGACCATGGCGCAGCAGACGGAGCTGGATTACCTTATTTACAATGACCCACTGGGCTATGCAGATTTGATTCTGAACGGTGATCCAGAGGAATACTTGAAAAACGCATCCGGGAGCCACGGGCTGGAAATCTAACAAACGCCGGACATCACCATTTTTGAGCTGGTGTTGTCCAGCATTTTTTGGAGCCATCCCAATAGTTGCATAAACCTCCGGAGAGGTGTAAAATTGAACCAATCCATAAAAAGTAGAAAATAGACAAAAAGCCTCCCCGTGTAGGATAATAGAACTACACGAGGAGGTTTTGCTATGTCCGGAAAATACGTAAATCGCTATGCCTCGCACGCCTCCCGGAGAGCAGGCAGCAGCTCATCCAGCCGCCCGTCCAGTCCGAAGGACTGCTCTTTGATATTGTCCGCAATGTAGATCTCCCCCAGATTGATGGTCACATAAGTGGCATTTGGCTCGCCGGCCACCAGGCGCATCTTCCATGAATTTTATATATCTTCAAAAGATTTTGAGCAATAGTAGAATCTTTTGAAGAATACTAGTCTCATCTCATTCTTACTGCTTCAAATAGGCCAGCAGGGCTTCCGCCGATGCCTTGGCCCCGCCCAGGCTCCGCATATCCTCGCTGAAGGCGTGGGCCGTCTCCTTATAAGAAGGTTCGGTCAGCAGCTTGACGATAGCTGCTTTCAGTCCCTCGCTGGTGATGGCTTTTTTATCCAGAAAGGCGCAGCCAAGGCCCAGCTTTTTGATTTGGCGGGCGGTGATGGCCTGCTCCTCCATCTGGGGGATGGCAATCATGGGCACGCCATAGTAAATGGCCTCGCCGGTGCCGCCCATGCCGGCGTGGGTGATGAACACCGACGCCTGGGACAGGATATCCAGCTGGGGCACCATCTGACCGACTTCCACGTTGGCGGGGATGTCCTTCAGGCTGGCGGGGTCGATGGAGCCGAGCGCAGCAAAGACGTTGATGTCCAGGTCCCGCACTGCGTCAAACAGGATGGGGTAATAATCGGACCAGTTGTTGAAGGCAGTGCCAAGGGAGGAATACAGCAGCGGCTTGCCGTTGTCGGGGGCTTTCCAGCTGCCGAAGGCGGTCCGCTTGCCGATCTGTACCCCGGTGAACACGAAACTGTCATCGAAAGTCTCGTAATTGGGAACCAACTTTTTCTGCATCATGACCAGGTTGAAGTCCCCGTGGCCGTCGAAGATCTCCTTGACGGTCAGCAGGCGGCAGCCATATTTTTCGGCATAGGTCTGGGCCAACTGCGCCGCGGCCTTGCGCAGAGGGTGGTCCGGCGGGCAGTTCTCGAACCCGGCGGCTACCGAGTAGCTGTCGTTGGAGGGGTAGCTGGTGTAGAGCATGACGTTGGCAACCTTGAGGTTGTCCGCCGCGATTGTGCCGGCAATGCCCGCAAAGTCGTGGACGACAGCGTCGGGCTTGTCGTTTTTCAGGGTGTCCAGCACAGTGTCGATGTAGGCTCCTGCCTCGTTTAAGAACAGGAAGGGCACCGCGGCGGCCACTCCGCCGTCATCCTCTTTCTTTTCGCCGTCCTCATTATGCTTGTCGTTTTCCGCCATCCAGGAGGGTACGGCGACGAACTTTGCCCCGGTGGGCTCAATGATAGTGCGGAAGGCTTCAGTGGTGAAATAAGTCACTCGAACGCCTTTCTTCACCAGTTCGGTGACGAGGGCCAGGGTAGGATTGATGTGCCCGAAGGCGCCCAGCGATACGAATGCGATATGCATACAAAAACTCCTTTCAAACAACAAAACAGCCATGCAGGCAGCGCAGGACGTTGCCCGCACGGCTGCGGGGAAAATAGGTGATGGCTTATTCTGTCAGGCCGTTGTTGGTGATCACTTTTTGATACCAGTAGAAACTGTCCTTTTTCATCCGGGCGCACTGCTTGGGATCGGTCTCGGTGCGGTCCACGTAGACTAAGCCGTATCGTTTGGCAAAGCCCTGGTGGCTGGACACCACGTCTACAAAGCTCCAGGGGCAATAGCCGAACACCGGCAGTCCTTCGTCAATCATGATGGCCAGCTGTTCGATGTGCTCTTTGAGGTACTCGATGCGGTAGGGATCATGGATCTGGCCGTCCGGGCCCAGTGTTTCGCTATAGGCCATGCCGTTTTCGGTGACGATCATGGGCAGACGGTAGCGATTATAGACCTTGCGCATCCCAATATGCAGGCCCATCGGGTCGATGCCCTTGTCCATCCACTCGGTTTTGCGCAGGTGGGGATTATCACAGATGTCGAAGGCGTCCGACACCCAGAAGGGCGGCTGGTCGTAGTTGACGGGACCCTCCTTGGCTTTGGCGCAAATGCTGAAATAATAGTTGATGCCGATGAAGTCGGGGGTCGAGGCTTTCAGCACGGCTGCATCTTCGGGCAGCGTCTGGGGGTAAAGTCCATGACTCTTTAAGTAGCTGGCCACATAGGGCGGATATTCGCCCCGGACACTCAGGTCGAGCAGGTAGAACTCCATCAGTTCTTCGGCGTTCTCGGCAGCCAGAACATCCTCGCTGCGACTGGACTGGGGATAGACCACCTGGATAGCACACACCGGGCCGATTTGGGCTTCCGGGTCAATCTGCCGCAGCAGCGAAATAGCCCGGTGCTCGGCCAGCGAGACATGATAGCTCATCTGGTAGATGTTCTGCAGGTTCTTCTGCTTGTCCTGCTCAAAGTTGCCGTTCATGATGCCGGCGGCGGTGGCGATGAGCTGTTCGTTCACTGTGACCCACCGCTTGACGCGGCCCTTGAAGTGGGTAAAGCAGACCTCGGCATATTTCAGATAGGCGTCGATCATCTTGCGGTCGAGCCAGCCGCCGAAGGCGTCCACCAGCGCCTGCGGACACTCGAAGTGATAGAGAGTAACGAGCGGTTCAATCCCTTTTTCCAACAGATAGTCGATGAGCCTGTCGTAAAAGGCCAGCCCCTCGGGGTTGGGGGTGCAGGTGGCATCCGGCATGATGCGGCTCCAGGCAAAGCCCATCCGGTAAACCTTCAGGCCCAGCTCGGCCATCAGATCCACGTCCTCTTTCCAGTGGTGGTAATGGTCTGCGGCCACTTTGTTGTCGGCGATGCCGGGGCGGCGTGCCCCCAGATCGGTGGTGGCAACGCCTTTGCCGCCTTCGTTGTAACCGCCCTCTACCTGAAAGGCGCTGGTAGACGCGCCCCAGAGGAAATTGGTGGGGAAAATCATTTGTTTCGTCAAGTCGATAACACCAGCCTTTTTGATTTTATGGTATCACGCAGTCAAACGCTCTCCAAATCTTTTTGGGAAAAGCCAAACAGATAAGTCAGAACAGCTGCCACGATCAGAGAAGCAAAGGAGGCTACCACGCCAACCACAATGTTGGCATTGGTACCACCCACATAGCCCAGCAGAGACAGGAAGTTGGGGGAGGTCATTGCATATCCCTTGAGGTCGAATATGCCGGCGATGGCGCCGCCCACAAAGCCGCCAACGGCCATCGTTACAAAGCAACGAGTAAAGCGGAAGCAGATGCCATACAGAGTGGGTTCGGTGACGCCGCCCAGAATGCCAGAAGCGAAGGCTGCAAAGGAGGTGCTGCGATCATCCTTATTTTTCAGGCGGAGCGCTGCGCCCAGAGCCACACCGAAGCACGCCCAAGTCGCAAAGTTGCCCGCATTCATGGGGCCGCTGATGATGCCGGTCTCGAAGAAATCGGCCATCATGGGCATCATCAGAGCCAGGTGCATACCGCTCATAACCAGGAACTCCCACAGAGCGGCGATGACAGCCACGCCGAACCAGCCGGTGGTCATGCCAAACCAGGCAAGACCGCCGCTGATGGCATTACCCACAATGGTACCCAGAGGTGCCAGCAGGCAGAGGATAAAGGGCATGGAAATAATCAGGCTGAAGAACGGGGTAAAAACGCTCGTCAGCAGGTCGGGCATGAACTTTTTGACAAGTTTATAAATCAGGCAGAACAGGGGCACCGACAGCATAACAGGCAGAACAGTCTGAGCGTAATTGGTCACGGTAGCAGGGATGCCAAAGACCGTGAACGTTTGACCGTTGGTGGCAAAAGCCGCGAAATCGGGCACCATTAGAACACTGCCGATGAAAGAACCCAGCATACCGTTGACACCCAGCTGTTTGGCGGCATTGTAACCCACCAGAATAGGCATAAAGTAAAACGCCGCATCGTACAAGAAATCAAACAGGATATATAAGTTGCTCTCCAGGGTGTACAGTCCCAACAAGTCGGGGCCAAAGATAGAGTTGACAGCACGGAACAAGCCTCCGGCCAGCAGCACCGGGATCATGGGGGTCATACAGCCTGCCAGATAGCCCATGATATTCTTACCCACCTGCTTGGGGGTCAGCTTCCGTTTGGTGATGGCGGCATCCTGGACGGCAGCAGCATCATCCTTGACGGCGGCGCTGGCGCTGATGCCTGCCAGCTTGCACAGTTCCTCATACACTTTCGGAACATTGGTGCCGATCACGATCTGGTACTGCTGGCCGCCGCGCACAACACCCAGCACACCGGAAATCTTTTTCACCTCATCGTCTTTGGGGAGGCTGTCGTCTTTCAGATACAGGCGCAGGCGTGTCATGCAATGGGTGGCATCCTTGAGATTGGCCGCTCCACCTACCGCCGCCAGAACCTGCTCGGCGATCTTTTTATTGTCTGTCATACTGATTCCTCCTATTTTAAGTCAAATCGTCGTAAGTGACGAGCTGAACATCCTGCTCTGCCAGCCAGGCGCGTACCTCGGGCCGGCAGAGCATAGAAGTTTCTCGTAAACGGGTGGTCGTCATGCTGGAATGGTCCAGCAGATAGGCATCGATATAACCCGGATGGAAGACCATCAAGTCACACCCGCCCTCGTGAGCATTTGCCACCGCATCCTGTACGCCAGTAAAGGGGTCGGTCTCGTATGCCTTAAAATCTCTAGGCATATAGGCGTACACTTTGGTGTGGCGGAAGGTTACTGCCTCGCCGGGACGGCCCATCGCAAAGTAGGGCAGGCCGTGCCGCTGGGCAACGATTTCCAATCCCTGAAAGAAATTGGCGCTGGCCACTGCGTGTCCCTCAAAATAGCTCGGTTCGCGGCCGGTCAAGGCTTTGAACTGGCGATACTGGGCCTCGATCTCTTCAATCACCTCGTCCAGCACCACAAAGTCACGGCCTTCTTTGGCGGCCTCTCGGTAGGCGCGGCTGGGTTTGAACTCTCCTTCCGGCGTACAGAGACTGGGGATGCGAGCGGGGTCAGTCAACGGCCGGCCCACACAAATGTTGGTGTGCTGCCCTAGACAAAGGGGGCGGCCATACAGCAGCCCCAGTCCGTGGACAGCTGCGGGCATATTGGTCATCACCCCCACTGAGCGCACCAGTCCGGCTGCTACCGCCGCCGCAATGCCGCAGTTGATGCCTTCAGAGTAGCCAAGGTCATCAGCACGGATGAGTAATCGTTTCATGGTTTTGTCCTCTACAAAGAAAAAGTTACAGTTTTTGCTTTTGGTTCTTGCTTCATTTGTTTCAATGCCAAGGTTTTCACGACTGGCCAGTCCGATTTCCTCTTTGCACTAAAATTATAACATGATTGGAACTCGATTTGGTTGCAAATACAAGTGCGCCATTTCAGATTGGTAGCGCATGTTTCAATTTCTGAAAAGCGAAAAACTTTTTTATCGTTTTTTGTGCGCTTTGACAAAATAAAAAGGCCGCAGGGCGGTTAACCCTCGCGGCCTTGCTGTATTTTTTGCTATGCTTTACTGGAACGCTTTATCGTATGCCTGCATATAGCCCATGACGATCAGGTCGTTGGCCATGAGGGCTGCATATTTGCCCACGTCGTTGCGGTTGGTGGTGCCGCATTGCAGGATGAAATCGGCGGTGTTCAAATAGGGGCTGGCAAGGTTCTGGGTGATGACCAGAACCTTGCAGCCGCTGGAAATGATTGCGTTACAGATGTCCGGGTAACGAGTCGGGTAGCTGCCGCCCACGCTGCAAATGATGGCAAAGTCGTTTTCAGTCAGGCTGCGGGCGCACTCCAGCTGAGCGGCATAATCCATGAACAGCTCGACATAGCGGCCCATAATCATCATTTTACTTTGGAAGTAGTGGCCGATGTCCCACAAAAAGTGGTGGGAGAAATAGGCCGCCTTGCCGCAGCCGTGCAACACCCGCACAATGTCGGGGATGACTTCGGCGTTTTCAGGCGTGATGGTAGCATAGATGTTGCTGATCAGCGTGTCGCGATAGGAACCGATGGCCATTTCCTGATTGTTGTGCAGCATGGTGTAGAACTGTCGGGAATAGTCGGTCCGCATGGTGAAGTCCTGCTCCAGCCAGGCCAGGAACGCTTTGAAACTGTCCATCCCCAGAAAGCGGCAAAACCGTGAGATGGACGCCTTGGAGGTATAGCACAGGTTCGCGATCTGGCCGAGAGTCATCCCTTTGAGCTGGGGGTAATGCTTGAGCAGAGTCACTGCGATATCATAGTTTGCGTCCCGTTCGGGTGTGGTGCTCACAAAACTGAGCAGCCTGTCTGCCAGAGAACCCATCATTCTTGCTTCGCTCATCGCTGCTGCCTCCCCTCGCTTTCTCAAAGTGTTTTTATTGTATCATATTTGACAGCGAAATGTCAAAGAAGCGTATTGTTTTGAAAGAAAGTCATACCAAAAATAACGGCGGGCAGCCGAACATCTGCCTTTGGTGTACAAGAACAGGTAGTGTTCAAAAAGAACACCACCAGACGGCACTCAAAAGCCTTGCAATAGGACACAAAACATGGTATATATTATACGAAATGTAATGCAGCTACATCCATCCCCATACAGAGCGAAGGGAGGCCCTCCTATGACCGCTGTAATCTACGCCCGCTATTCCAGCGACAATCAGCGCGAAGAATCCGTCGAAGGCCAGATCCGGGAATGCACGGCGTATGCCGAAAAGAATGGCATTATGCAGATTTGATTCTAAACGGCGAGCCGGAAGAATATTTGAAAAATACGGCTGGGAGCCGTGGGTTAGAAGATTAAGGACAAAATAAAAAACAGGGTGCGCCTTGCGGACGCACCCTGCCAAGATCCACAGACGATAACGACATGTACAGCAGGGCGCTCCCCGTCGGAACGCCCTGTTTTTCTTTGCTGGCTTTATCGGGATAAGGGGAAGTGTTTGTGGACTTTTTCTTTTTGTTCAAACGCACACTCCACAATCCGTAGACAGCTTAATGTGATTGTACCTGATGCATCATTCCTTTACGAATCTCGTAAGTTTTATCTGCTACGGCATCATAGTAGGCATTGTGACTGATAACGAGAATTAACTTTTTTTCCTTGAGCTTTAACAAGTAATGGATCAGGCTATGTTCAGTTTTTTCGTCAAGGTTGCTTCCGGGTTCATCCAGCAAGATGCAAGAAGAGTTACCCAAAAGGGTACGTGCTAGATAAATCTTTTGCTTTTCGCCCAGAGAAAGATTCTCAGGCTTGATCGTCACCTGCTTGTCAGCGGGGGGCAGCTGAAGAACAGTTTCAAGTTCTTGATACTGTGTATTGGAAATCTTTCGTCCACAAACAATGTTTTCTCGGACTGTACCTGGAAAAATGAAGTTAGGATAGAAAAGATAACTTAGCTCTGATTTGTCGCAGTTAAATCTTCCGTTTTCATTGAAACGGAGATGCTTTGCGTCCGGGGCAAACACACCAGAGATTATATTGAACAGCGATGACTTGCCGCAGCCATTCTCTCCATGGATCAGCACCAAACCTTTCCCATGGACAGTAAAGTCGTTCACATGGAAAAGCGACTCACTCTCCGATCGCATCAGGTCGATATTATGAGCCTCGATTTTTGGAGGGGCTACAGTTTCTGTATTCTTTTGCTGATCTGGCATGGCAAGAAAGTCTGCCACACGATCGAAGGATGGCTTCTGGCTGATAATCTGGGCATGAAGTTGAGAAATTTCTGACAGGGGATTGAACAGATAGGCAATAATCTGAATGGAGAATAACAGCTGACCGATGGTCATGTTTTGCAACACCACTTGGTTTCCACCAATGATTAAAATAAGCAGAGGTGCCAATGTGGTGACAAAAAGAGGGAATTCTTGCACGATCGGCAGAAGAAAGTGTTGACGATTGCGCGCATCAAGATATGACTTCAGAGCCTCATGATAGCGGTTCTGCATATAATTTTCGACCTTGTTTAGAGTAATGCTGACCTTGCCGTTGAGAATTACATCAAATTCCTGAAACCATAAATCTCCAGCTTCCCTCTCCTTGGCTACGAGTCTTTCCAATTTGCTTTTGTTAAGAAAACTGGGAACCATGTAGAGTGGTGTCTACATCTTATCACAGTAAAAACCGGTTGACCATATCGTCTGGTGTAATAAATAATTTTATAAGACGACAAGTCAACGAGAGAAGTGCTTGTGTGATGGCATAAGGCGTACTATAATAATGATAATATTGATTATTTGAGGTACGGAAGAATGCAGAACTATAGGCTTGGTGATTATATCCGCCAGCGACGGCAGGAGTTGAATTTGACGCAGGAGCAAGTCTGTGCAGGCATTTGCGAGCCTGTTACTCTCTCCAGATTTGAAAATGGAAGGCAGACCCCCAGCCGTACAAGGATCAATGCTATTCTACAACGCCTTGGCTTGCCAGATGATCGGTATTATGCACTTGTAACACCAGAGGAGCTGGAAATTGAGGCATTGGAAAAGGAAATCGTGGCATGCAATGCGCTGAAACACGTTCATGAAGGCTTTGATAAAATCAATCAGCTTGAAAAAATTGTAAAGCCGGATGATCAAATTACACGGCAATTTATTCTCCGATCAAAGGTTCTTCTTGGTGGGCTGGATAAAAGGTATTCAAGTGACGAACGAATCCAAATGCTGATGCAAGCGATTCAAATGACGATACCAAATTTTCGACTGAGTAAAATTGAAGACTATCTTTACACGTTGGACGAAATGAAGCTAGTCAATCAAATTGGAAATGCTTATTCCTTGGCGGGTGATAATGAAAAAGCAGCCGATATTTTTTATCGGTTGCTTCAGTATATGAGACGCCATCTCCAAGAAATGGTCACATCAAACAGGATGCTTCCTTTGGTTCTCTACAATTTTGCCAGATCTCTGGACTTGTTGGAAAGATATGAAGAAAGCGCAAGCGTTGCAAGAAATGGAAAAGAAGCTTGCATTAAATATGGACATTATCAAGTACTTCACTCTTGTCTGGAAATCGAAGCTGAGTGTGATTTCTTCCTTGGCAAAAAAGAAGAGAGTGCAGAGCGATATCGTGAGGCCTTTTACATTTGCAAAGTTATGGGATACGAGGATGACTTGCAGATTATTCGTAATGAGGCCCAAAAATATCTGGACATTATTTTCTAAATGTTAAGTAATATCGTCCTGTGGTGTAGCGGCATCTGCTGGTGTAGTGGGGTCGCCGTTTGACCCGAACGAAGTCCCTGCCCCTGTTTGTGCAGCGGCGTTGGCTGGAAAGCCAGTATCACGTTCGGACGGCTCATGCGGTTGTCAAGGTGCAGCTTTCCAGAAAAGAAAAATACCGCCCACGCAGTACAGGCGAAAGATTTTGTCGGGGTGAAACAGCGGCAAAATGAATCGGGTGTGTTGCGGAGCGGTTGATTTTTCAGGGATAATCCACGGTGAGGCAGTGTTCAAAATGAACACGACCACATCTTGTAGAGGGTTTCAAACCAATCCACAAAATCAGTGAGATTTGTGACAGAGAATATCATGTTTCGCAAGGTGTGTTAAGATGATTTTGAAAAATTTATGACGGTAAAGCATAAGAAGTCTTACTATTTTGCTCAAATTGAATTCTACTTGACTTTTTATTGAAGAAATGTCCGTTTTATGCTGCTGCATCTGTAACAGCCTGACGATAAGCACTTGCAGCGTTGTTATTTTATTCAACTGGCTGGGGGATGGTCCTCTGCACCGGGCGAAATATTCCTCAGTACGGTTTCCACCGCGCACAGAGCAATCTTGGCAAGATTCAGCGTGGTATGCGGATTCATGGCGGTATACCTCCGTCTATTTTTCTGTGTATAGAATACCACATAAACAAAAAGAGAACGGACGGTCGTTTTGGTTTACGAATTGAGTGCCTGCCACAACGCATCTGAAGCATCAAATACTGCCACGCTGTACCCGGCAAAGCGGCTCTGGATATCAACAGTCTGGCTGCCATCGGCGGCAGTGTTGTAGCTGCCCAGTTCCAGCGCGGAAAGGGCGGGCAGATCGCTCCACGGAATGAATTTTGTCTGCCAGTCGGCGCCCAGCTTTTCGCTCAGCGCCCCATAAGCCTGCTCAAAGCCCTCCGGGTCCTCTAAGATCCAGAGCCTGCTCTCGCCGTTGGCAAGGTCGGTGTTCATCTGGGTGGCACCGGCCATCTGACCGTTCATGTCGGTCAGGGCGGCATCGGCGCTCCATGTGTAGTTGTTCACCTGCACCACCACAGCCCCGTCGCCGTTGGCGTCCTCCGCATAGTCTGCCAGCGCAGTCTGTAGGCGTTGCACGGCCTCGTCCGGCAGAGCTTCTGCCGTGACCACGGCCACGGTGTAGTCCGGGTCTACGGTGGTCAGCAGACCGTGGGCCACATACGCCACGCCCACAATGACCATCGCCGCCACTGTCACGATGCCCCAATTATAATACCACCAGTTGGCGCGGGAGCGCTTTTTCTGCTCCTGGGCGGTCAGGGGCTTTTCCGGCGCTGCCGGGCGCGGGATGGTGCGCACTTCTACGCCGTACTCCTGCCGCAAAACGGGGAACAGGGTCTGCATGGCCGCCAACCCCGGCAGCCAGAAACCGAACAGTACCGCCCAGAACACGCTGACCGGGAACAGCAGGATCATACCGCCAATGCCGGCCAGCATCACTACACCGGCGGCGATGCAGCGGCCCGGCGCGGACAGCAGCAGCTTTCCCGCCCGGCGCAGCAGGGCGGGAAACGAAAGATGCCCGGAGCCTTCCAGCGGCAGCGCAGCCATGCAGAGGGTACCGCCTACGGCCAGAACCAGAAAATCCAGCGCCAGAAATACCAGCACAGCCAGACCGGGGTAGTACCCCTGCTGCGCGGCAGCCTCAAACAGAAAAGCAGAGACAAAGCAGAGCAGCCCCAGCAACAATGTGCCGACAGCACCCACGGCACAGGCAGATTTCCAGTGGGCTGCAATGCTCTGCTTTGCGCGGGGAAGCCACTGCGACGGGTCGTTCTGCAGGCTGCGCAGGGCACAGTCGGCAAGCAACACCATGGCAGGGCCGACCAGCAGGCCGGTCGCTGCGCTCAGCACAACGGTCAAGGGCAGGGAGAACAGCATCACGCCCAGCGAGACGCCCAGCGCAGCGGGCAGGCAGAGCACGCAGACCATCAGGTTCGTGCCCAGCAGCTGGCCGAGGTCGCGGCCGACCATCTGGCAAAAGCGTGCAAAGCCTTTTTTCTCCGGCTCGTTTGGGCCTACGCCGTGGCCGTCCCGCCCATAAAGGGCATTGTAGATGCTCATTTTACTTCACCTCGGTGCCAAAGGCTTCGATTTGGGTCAGCGCCGGGAAGGGGGAAGTCCCCTCGGCCTGAATCAGATCCTTCAGCACAAGGCTGCGCACCCGCTTGGGTTCAAAGGTCACACTCTGAGGCTTGGCGCTTTTTACCAGCGGAATGTCCAGTTGGCTGCCGTCGGAAAACTCCACCGTGGCCTTTACCCAGTAGTTGTCGTGGGGAAAATCTGCCCGCTCGGTGATGCGCAGTTCATCCAGCAATACCTCCCGGCCAAAATCCAGCGTCAGGGCAGCGTTCGGGTCGCGGTTGATGCCCCAACTCTGATAGGGGTACTCGCCGTGGGCACTGTTCTCAAAAATGCCGTCGATGGCGTTGCGGGCGGCAAACACCGCCTCGCCGCGGGTTTCCACGTTGGCGCTGGCGTGGGGATAAAAACCGGTGTCGCCGTGTTCATCGTAGCAGTTAAAGGCCAAGTTTCGCCGGGCGGCGATTTCCTCCGGCAGTGCAAGGCGTGCGCGGATGACATGACGGCTGCCCACAAAGCTCTTGGGGGAGTAGGTGATGGCCTGCTCCCCGAATGGAATGTGGAAATTGATCTCCCGCTTGACCACATACACAAGGGCTTCGGGCATGGTGTCCTCGAACTGGATAACGCAGTACTGGCCGGGATGGTCGATCTCCAGCGCCACCCGGTCGCCGGGATGGTATTCGTTGGTGTAGACAAGGGATACGGCGGTGTCGGCGTCACAGGTCATCAGGGTGTGACCCGCTTCGTCCAGAATTTTCAGCTTGATGGTTTCCATAGCGGTTCTCCTTAATACAGTTCAAGGTTCAGTATTTTTTGGAAATGCAGGGTGATCTTATAGATCGTTTCCGGCCATGCGGTGCGCAGACGCGGGTCGGTGATGGGCACCGGCGTAACAGCAGCCGTTGCGGCGTCCGGGTCAAAGCGGATGCCGCCCAGCGTGCCTACCGCAAAGCCATCCGCTGTGGGTACGGGTTTCTGCTCGGTGAGCAGGGTCAGCTCCACCGTGCCGGGATAGTCCGTTTCATCCCGCAGGGTGATGCCCTGTTCACTGACCGATACGCAGCGGTGGTAGGTGGTAAGCCCTGGTATAGGCGGGTACGCGCCCGCCAGTTCGCCGGTGATGCTGTTTTTATCGGTGCACACCTCCCGGGCAGCGTATTCCGCGCCGGGCAGCTGCTGCACGCCGTCAAAGGTAGGCAGATTGTGCCATGCGCTCTGCATGGTCCAGATCTCATACCGCTGGGGGCTGAAGGTCTTTTGGGTGTAGCTCTCCACTCCGATATCGATCAGGAACGGTTTGCTGTCCTTGTATACCGTGATACTGCCGGTATCGTTGTGGTTGTGGCTGTCGCCGTTAGAACCAAACTTTGCACCCAGCACCCAGCTGCCCTGCCGTGCGGCGTAAATGCCCACACTGGGGTACCACACCGCAGACGGGTGCCGGGGGACTGCGGCGCATTCCATCAGTTCCTGCTCTGCAAAGGCGGTGGTCAGACGGTACCACAGGTTGATGTGGGTGCTGCCGTCCGGGTTCTGCAAATGGTCGGGGTCGGCATCGGCGCGGAAGTCTGCCGCCGCAAGGGCTTGCAAAGCATCGCTGCCCACAGCCTGTCCAAAGCGGTATTCCCGCGCACCGCACCGCCCGGCAAGCGGGCTGCAATCGCCAAAGTTCAGGTAATAAGGCCCTTCTACATGGACGTTGCAGATGTACTCCGCAATGTTTTTGATTTTTGGCGCATGGAACAGAGGGGAGAAGGCCTCCGGTGCCACGGTGGACAAAATATCCAGACAGCCCCAGAGGGTCAGCCCGGCATGGCGGTAGTACTGGGCACCCTCGTTGCAGCAGCCGTCCGCGCCGTAGTCCTTCAAAAAGCAATCCAGACTGTATGCAGCCTGTTTGACAGCGGCTTTCCGCTCGGACTGTGTGGTGGGCAGCAGAAAGACCGTGAGCAGAACATTCTGGGTGCACCAGCTCGTCCAGTTGCACATAGGCTCCGCGCCGTTGCCCATCCACCAGAAGTGACCTGTAAAATAGGGCATCAGAATGCGGGTATCCAGCTCCTGTGCTACCCGCGCCGTGATGCCCGGCGCGGCAGTATCCAGCTCATCGGGCAGTAAGTACCGGGTCAGCGCCAGCAGGGCCCCGGTCTCGGCGGCAAACAGATCCACGATGGGGCGGGTGGTGTCTGGCAGGGGCAGCTGCGGCGTGTCCCGGATGTAGCTGTTGTGGGCGGGCAGCTGCCATGCGCTTTCCTCGCAGATCGCCCATACGGTATCTGCAATGGCACCCAGAAAGCGCCCGGTGTGCTCCACGCATTCAGCGCATACCAGCGCGCACAGCCGCGCCCGGCGGGAGAAATAAGCCGTCTCCCATGGGGTGCGCCGCCCAGTGTGGGTGAAATCCAGCCAGAGCGAGAGCGGCAGCGGCGCAATGGTCGCAGCCAGCGCAGCTTCGCCTGCCTTCAAAAAGCGGTCTTTGACCCGCTGGGGTAGGGCATTCCATACCGTGCGCTCTCTGGCAGGCGGAAAGGGATGAGAGTCGGGCAGACTGTCCGGAAGAAAAGAAAGTTGTTCAGATATCATAATGCCTCCTGATGATTTACTGCAAGGCCCTGCCGCTCATCGTTTGGTGAGCCCAACTCAGTTAGATGATTTCTGCCCGACCTGCCAAGGGCTCCCCTATCAGGGGAGCTGGCACGCGAAGCGTGACTGAGAGGTTTACAAGCTTTGCTGGTATTCCCGCGGGCTGAGCCCCGTGACCTTTTTGAACACCTTGGAGAAATAGAACGAGCTCTCATAGCCCAGTTTCTCTGCAATCTCGTACACCTTCAGGTTGCCCTGTTCCAGCATCTCCTTGGCGGCGGCAATGCGGGTCTCGGTGATATACTCCACAAAGCCGCTGTCGCCGTATTTGCCAAAAAGCTGGCTGAGGTAGTTGGGCGAAAAGTTGAACACCGCCGCCACATCGGCCAGCGTCAGTTTTTCCGAAAGGTGATTTTTGATATACTCCTGTACCTGTGCCACCACCTGCATCTTTCCAGCCGTAGCATCGCCGTCACCGGCCTCCACAAACTGGATGGGATTTTCAGCGGTCAAGATGGGCTGCAGGTGGGCATTTTCACGGCAGCGGCGGGCAAGGCCCAGCAGGGAATTGGTGGGCCGCCCCACAGCCCAGAGCAGCCGGACCGTGAAGTAGTTGTACAAGATCTGGCTGGCCCGCTCCAGCAGGGGAAGCAGCACTGCCCGGTAGTTCTGGCATTGGACATCGGTCAGGCAGAACAGCACATTGCAGCGCATGGCATCGGCTCCGGTCACATAGCAGGGCAGATAATTTTGCAGGGTGGTTTCCAGCATCCGTGCACAGGAAAAGCTCAGTTTCAGCTGCTGGGCGGGCGCAAGCTCGGTGTTGGCGCACAATTCGCAGGAAGCCACCAGATAGCTGTCGCTTTTCAGGTCAAGATCCAGGTGCCGCAGCGGCTGTTCCAGCTCACTCTCATCCTGAAACAGCCCGGCGTACAGCCGCACAAAAAAGCGTTCCTGATAGGTGCGCACGCTCTCGGCAAGGTTTTCCTGCACCGGCAGCTCCCCAAGCAGCGCCCGCTCCTTTTTGACGCGTTCTGCGGCGCGGGCCAGCGCGGTCTGCAGATTTTCCGGGGTCAGGTCCAGCTTAACAAGGTAATCCACCACCCCGGCCCCCATGGCCTGTTTGATGTAGTCAAATTCCTCAAAGCTGGTCAGCATAATAAAGGCGGGCAGCGGCCCCCGTTCCCGGCAGGTGCGGGCCAGGGTCAGGCCATCCATCAGGGGCATTTTTACGTCTGCCACCACGATATCCGGCTTTTCGCGCTCGATCATTTCCAGCGCTAGTTTGCCGTTGCGGGCAGTGCCGCAGACAGTATAGCCCAGCTTTTCCCATTCCAGCATTCCCTGCAGGCCGATGAGCACCAGCGGCTCATCATCCACAAGTAAGATCCGCAGCATGATCGTTTCCTTTCTTCTGATAGGGCAGTCGGATGGTCACCTCAGTCCCGATGCCCTCCTCGCTTTCAATGGTCAGGCCGTAAGCTTCGCCGAACGAATACTGGATGCGGCGGTTTACGTTCCACAATCCAACATGGCGGAACTTTTCGGCCTTTTCTTTTTCTCCGGTGGGCGCGTCCAGCAGATGCGCTACCTGCTCCGGCGGCATCCCGATGCCGTCATCGGTCAGCCGCAGCAGCACATCCCCCGTGGCCGGGTCGGTGGAGATATCCAGCAGAACGCTGCCGTGGCCGCCCTTGGGCTCCAGCCCGTGGAAAATGGCGTTCTCCACCAGCGGCTGCAGCGTAAAGCGGGGGATCATGCAGTCCCGGCAAAGCCGCTCGTCCTCGATCCGGGAAACCTCGATCTCCAGATCGCCGCCATAGCGGTACTGCTGGATGGTAAAGTAATCGTTGAGCAGAGCCAGCTCCTCCTGCAGGGGCACCAGCTTCTGCGTTTCCTTGGAGATGCTTTTGGTCAGCCGGGCAAAGGCGGTCACCATCTCGGCAATGCCGGGCGCGTGCTGGATGGTGGCCATCCAGCGGATGCTGTTCAGGGTATTGTAGATAAAGTGGGGGTTGACCTCGCTTTGGAGCATCCGGTATTCCAGCTCCTGTTTTTTGCGCTCGTCCTCCACCCGGCGGTTCATCAGGCCGTCCACATCGGCGGCCAGCTTGTTGATGCCCCGGCCGATGTCGCCCAGCTCATTGGGCCACTCCACGGCAGGGTCGGCAGTAAAGTCGCCGCCGCCCACAGCTTCGATCCGCTTCTGCAGGGCCTCCACCGGGCGGGTAATGGCCCATTCCAGCCAATGCTGCATCAAAAAGCTCAGTCCCCACACGATGGCAAGCCCCAGTCCCAGCAGCCACAGATAGACACGGCGCTGCTGTAAAAAGGTGCTTTCGGGCATCACCTGGATCAGTGCTGCACCCCGGCCCTCCAGAACGACCTTGATTGCAAAATAACTGTTGCCGCCCTTCCGGAAGCGCCCCTGCCATGCGGACTGCTTCCAGGTGCGGTTCTCCACCGTGGAGCGCAGTGTGTAGGAAACATCAGAAAAGGCAGTTTCCACCTGTGTCAGGCGGCCATCCTCGATCTGCCAGAGCTGATTGCCCATCTCCCAATAGAGTGCGCTGCCCTCGCTCGTGGTATAGCCCGCTGCGGGATCGGTGATGACCGATGGGTCCAACGCAAGGTAGGCTGTGCCGCGGTGCATCGGGCCATGGCCGGAACGGATAGGCCTGCTGATGGCAAGGCAGGCCGGGTGAGAGATCATCAGCGGGTCGGTGGTGAACCGCATCCCATATCCCTGCTGCAAAAACAGGGATACGCTGCTCTGGTTCAGGGCCGAAGAGCTGTTCAGCGGGCCGAACTGCAGGTGCCGGTCGTTTTCGTTGCTCATAAAGAACCGGATGACCTTGGGGTACAGCGGGTTGGAATAATACTTTTCCTGCGCCGCCTTGTAAGCTGCAATGGTCTGGGGGCCGTTGACCTCTTCCTGTGAAAGATAGCGGCGCACGGTGTCGTTGATGGAGGCCCAGTTCAAAAGAGCATCCGCATCGTTCAGGCTTGTCTCGATGCTGGTGGCCACCAGCCGCAGGTTGAACTCTGCCGCCTGCAGGGTGTTTGTACGGACATATTGGTTGGAAAGAAAAAACAGTGCCGCGCAGACAGCAAGGGAGGTCAGCACTGTAAAAACGCGCGTGCTCCACACAATCTGCCGCCGCAGTGAAAAGCGGTGCCCGGGGCGATCCATACGCATTCTCCTTTCCCTTTCATTGGACAGCTTCCAATTTATACAGTACTGATTTTTGCGGCCTTTGTCAACGGCTTTTTGCATGATTTTTGTATACATTGTACTGTTTTTATTTGTTACGCATTTGCAATCTGTGCAAGAAATCAAGAAAGTACAGATTTCAGCATAAGAAAGTGCATCTTTTTGAGAAAGGCCTGCAAAAAATACAGCCCCGCCAGGAATAATTCCATTCCGGTTGGGGCTGTTTTGCGGTATTCTAGTATCAACAAAAGCGAGCGGCTCCCCGGCACGGGGGAGGCCGCTGCACGAAATAAGCGAACTGCCCTGAAGGAGGACAAACTTATGAAAAAGATCTCTCGTCGTTCGTTCCTTACCGCTGCCGCCGCTTGCGGCGCAGCTGCTGCCCTGACCGCCTGCGGCGGCTCTTCCAGCTCTGCCGCTGCTTCCTCCACTGCCGGTTCCACCGCTGCATCCGCAGCCGCAGGCCCTGTTACCCTGCAGTGGTCGGTGTG
>OGEU01001641.1_pt1 | contig 18114 bp, 17 predicted proteins | sample 1570651 | NCBI WGS metagenome assembly OGEU01 (sample SAMEA2582129, study PRJEB24529) | metagenome | biome: Human gut stool | place: China | collected 2011 | reverse complement strand
CTTGATATTGTAGCAAAGATCATGAATAAATATTTGCATATAGAGATGGGAAAAGCTATGTCATTAGCCGGGATGTGTGTGGCATTGTCAGCGGCACTTGTGTACGATAAGAAGACGGTTGTTTTGAGCGTTCTTGGCACATATTTTAATGGCATGGTAGTGGATCATTTTATCTTTGGTCAAAATCTGAAGAGGCGAGTTTGTATTATTACTCAGTATGAAGAAGAACTTCGAAAGTTTATTATCCATGATCTGCATAGCGGGGCAACGATATATGAGGCTTTTGGTGCTTACAATAAGGAAAAGCGGCATGAAATTATCACCATCGTAGATAAGAATGAGTATCAAAAATTGATGAGCTATATCAATAAGCTTGATCCGAAGGCATTTATTACAGTTTATACAGTAGCAGACATGCGTTATCAGCCTAAAACAATAGGAGCTTCAGCAAAATGAAATCATTCAAATTTAGTCAGATAGATATCAGTGCAGCGGTATTACATATTATTGCAATGGCACTTATGTTAATGGATCATCTATGGGCGACACTTTTTCCAGCGCAAGATTGGATGACTTGTGCAGGAAGAGTAGCATTTCCCATTTTTGCTTTTATGACAGTGGAAGGGTATTTTTATACACATAATTTGAAAAAATATATTTTTTTGTAAATTTAATACATATAATGATTTAGAAGTTATTTAGGAAAATAAATTATGGAAATAAATGAAAAAAATGTAATTATGTATCTTAGAAAATCGCGTGCCGATGATTCTGCACAACAAGTATGTGAAGTGCTTGCAAAACATGAGTTACAGCTTCAGGATTATGCTGTAAGAGAATTTGGTAAAAAAATATCGGAAGAACACATATGCCGTGAAGTTGTTTCGGGTGAAACTATTGATGACAGACCGGTAATGAAAAAGGTACTTCATATGCTGGAGTCACAGATATATGCTGGTGTTCTTGTTATAGAACCGCAAAGATTGTCAAGAGGAGATTTGCTTGATTGCGGGAGAGTTATAAACACATTTAGATATACTAATACAGCTGTTATAACACCAACAAAAATATACAATTTATGTGATGAATATGACAGACGTTTTTTTGAAATGGAATTGATGAGAGGAAATGATTATCTTGAATATTCAAAAAGGATTATGAATCGTGGCCGGATGGCATCAGTAAAGCAGGGAAATTATATAGCGTCAGTACGACCGTTTGGTTATAACAAAATAATTGCAGGAAGTGGAAAAGATAAATTTCATACGCTTGAAATAAAACAAGAAGAAGCAGATGTTGTAAAAATGATTTTTGATTTGTATGTAAATAAAGGATATGGATTTGCCAAAATAGCAAAAATTCTCGATAGCGGCAGTGTAAAGCCATTAAAATCAGATAACTGGTCGCCGTATTCAATAAATTCAATATTATCTAATCCAGTATATATAGGGAAAATAAGGTGGAATATAAGAAAAACGGTTAAAATCTGGAAAGATGAAAAAATATTGAAAACAAGACCATTTAATCATAATAATGATGAAATAATAATGGCAGATGGTAAGCATGAGGCTATAATTGATGAAAAAATATTTTATGAGGCTCAGAAAAAAAGGGGAAGTATTTCAAGAGAGAAAAAAGATGTGACATTAAAAAATCCTTTTGCTGGAATTATGGTTTGTGGCAGGTGTGGTGCTGCAATGATTATGAAAAAGTATACTGATAAAAGAAATAAGAATAATAAAGATGCAACATACATTCTTTGCAGCAGGCAATCGGTATGTCATACAAAATCAGTTAAGTATTCAAAAATTTCAGAAATAATAAAAGATTCGTTATTGTGCATATTGCCGGAATTTGAAATTGATATGAGTGTATGCAGACAAAAAGAGAACAGTATTGATGTGGATATAGATAGTATTTTAAATAATATTCATTTAATGAAGAAAAAAGATGAACGGCAGAAAGATGCATATGAAAATGGGATATATTCCAAAGAGGAATACAAGTTGAGGAATGAAGAGTTGCAAAGTCAGATAAAAAAAGCAGAAGAAATGGTTGAAAATGAACGTGAAAAACAAAAAGAGCTTTTATTATATAAAGAGAAAAAATTATATTTTAATGATTGTATTAAACTTATAGATAATCAGAATATAGATGCAGCTAAAATGAATCATTTTTTAAAAAGTTTTATAAGTAAAATAGAGTATTATGATAATTCCTACAATGACATGAATAAGTATAATTTGAAAATTTATTTGAAAATATAATATGCAACATAAGTGTGCAGATTCTTCTGTTCCAATATCTGTAAGAAGCCCCGCCACAGCACGGTCGGGCATGGTATAACGTTGCGAAATATAACGCATTGAAGCCCCAAGCTCGCCGTCAGGTCCACCATACTGACTGATAATCATAGCTGCAAGTGCCGGATTTGTCTGTTTAATATTTATAGGATATTCAAGCCTTTTTTCATAATTCCACATATCAACAGCCCTCCTTTTCCCATGGAAGTGGTGTAGCCTGCCAGTTCCAGTAACCACATCCGTTAGTGCTGTCCGCAATGATTGCACCAAAACACTCCTCATAATCAGCAACGGCTTCGGCATATTGTGGTTTTATTGAATTATAATATTCAATAGCTTCGGCATCATCGGGATGCGTATCAAGATATAATAGAGCTTCTGTCATGGCAAACCCAAGTTCATATATACTCATAAGTCCTTTATTTTTATTATACGTCTCAACTGCCGGCATGGCATTTCGCTGCTGCATATTTCTGTTTTGCTGGCTGCATCCACAGTTTCGCATATTTGCATTTCTCATATAATTGTTATTCATCGACAGCCTCCTTTAAAAGGTTTATCCAAGGCTGCAAAAAGAGTTCCTCTTGCCAATGCCTTACATGGTTCATATATGTCGCCCCAACGCTGCCATGGAACATAAGCCATTCCAACAACCTGAAGCTGTACAGAATTTGGACAGTTCATAAAAACCTCGTAACAGTTAATGTTCTATTTAGTCTATGCTTTGAATATAATTTTGTGCAAATGATGTATATATATGAAGTGGCGATAATGGAAGAAAAATATCTGAAAATGAAAGAGATAGATGATATGGATGAATGGGTTATAAAGATATATACACCCGAAAATGCAAAAAAGAATATTATAGAAAAAATAAATAATACAGCAGTGGATTTGTACATGGAAAGTAAATGTGAAAATAAATTATAGTAATTGAAAAGCATTATGCGATATGATATTATTAAAACAGTTGGAATAAAAGAGCGTGATGTCATGGAGGGGGCATAAAAAAAGGTCTCATATGAGACCAATAAAATCTGCACCATGCAGAGCCACAAAGTGGCGATTTCGGATTAACCTTATTTGCACTCGCTTTGTTAATTCAATATTAAAATAACACTAGAAAAGATTTAAGTCAAGGGGGTTTTACGTATGGAGAAAGAATATTATCTTGGACTTGATATGGGTACTAATTCTGTAGGATGGGCAGTGACAGATGACGCCTATAATCTGATTAGGTTTAAAGGAAAGGATATGTGGGGAATCCGTGAGTTTGATGAAGCTAATCCGGCAGTGGAGAGGAGAACTCACAGGACATCAAGGAGAAGGGAACAAAGAAATGCAGTCAGAATGGGATTAATCAGAAGTTATTTTGCAGATGAGATTCAGAAAGTTGACAGTAATTTTTATCAACGACTTGATAACAGTTTTTTTCACGTTGAGGACAAGCAGGATAATGTAAAAGATAAGAATGGTATATTTAATGATAAAAATTATAAAGATGCCGATTATTATAAACAATATCCGACGATATTTCACTTGAGGAAAGAATTAATTGAAGATGCTTTTCAAAAAGATGTGAGATTGGTATATCTTGCGGTTGCAAATATGTTTAAGCACAGAGGGCATTTTTTGTTATCCGGAATCGGAAGTGAAAGCAGTAAACAGACGATAACAGATTTGTATAATCAGGTGTCTGGTCTTATTACAGAAGAGTATGGAATATCATTAAAGACGGACATTGCTGGAACAGATTTTGAGCAGGTACTTTGCAGCAGAGAATATTCAAGAACAAGAAAATTAGAAAAAGTTTGTGAAATACTTGAGATAAAAAACAGTGATAAGTTAAAAAAAGCATTTGTTAAGAGCATGTGCGGACTCAGTGTCAAAATTACAGATGTTATAGATGATACATTTACTGAAATATCAGATGAAGATAAGAAAATCACATTTAGTTTTGTTGATAGTGATTATGATGAAAAGGCAGGAGTGCTTGAAGAAAAGCTAGGAACAGATGTATATGATATTATTTCAAAATTAAAAGAAATACATGATAAGGCACAGGTGGCAGAGATAATGAAAAATTATCAATATTTGTCATTTGCAAGAGTTGCTGATTATGAAAAACACAAAAAAGATTTAAAAATTTTAAAACGAGTTGTAAAAAAGTATTTTGAACCTACCGTATATGATAAATTGTTCAGAAGTGGAGAAAACGGTACATATAGTGCATATGTCAATTCGTTTAACTCAGGAGAAAAGTCACGAAGAAATTATAAAGAGCGAAAGCAGGAAGATTTGTACAACAGTATAAAAAAACTGCTAAAATCTATTGATAATGTATGTGATACAGATATAGAATATATAAAAAATGAGATTGAAAAGGAAAATTTTCTGCCAAAACAGCTTACATTTAAAAATGGGGTTATTCCGAATCAGATTCATGCTTCTGAATTAAAAGCAATATTGAAAAATGCTGAAAAATACCTTCCGTTTTTGAATGAAAAAGATGAGTCGGGATATACAGTATCAGAAAGAATATTAATGCTTTTTTCTTTTCAGATTCCATATTATGTTGGGCCTGTATCACCAAACAGTAACGGCTGGGTAAAGAGACTTGAGCCGGGGCAGGTACTTCCGTGGAATATTGATAAAAAGATAGATTTAAAGGAAACATCTGAACAGTTTATACAAAGAATGGTCAGAAATTGCACATATATCGCTGGAGAAAAGGTATTACCCAAAGCTTCGCTTTTGTATGAAAATTTCAAAGTTTTAAATGAAATTAATAATTTGTCAATTAACGGTGAGCGGATAGCCGTTGCTTTAAAGCAGGATTTATATAACACATTATTTTTAAAGGGAAAAAGAGTTACGCGAAAACAGATATTTAATTATTTTCATAGCAGAGGTCTTGTTGAGGAAGATTCACAGATAAGCGGAATTGATATTGCTGTTAATAACAGTCTTTCTACCTATGGAAAGTTCTTGCCTTTATTTGGAGAGCATTTAAAAGAAGATAAATATAAAAAGATGGTTGATGATATTGTATTCTGGTGTACTGTATATGGTGATTCAAGGAAATTCTTAAGGGAACAGCTTGAAGAAAAATATTCAGATGTGCTTGATGAAAACCAGATAAAACGAATAACAGGAATGAAATTTAAAGACTGGGGCAACCTGTCAAAAGAATTTCTTGAGTTATTAGGGTGCTGTAAATCAACAGGTGAAATGATACCTCTTATAAGAGCAATGTGGGAAACTAATTATAATCTTATGGAACTGCTTCACAGTGAAGAATTTACATATAGTGAAGAGTTAGAGGAAAAGCAGGGGAAAATTGAAAAAGTCCTTTCAGAATATACTATAGATGATTTGAACGAAGAATATTTTTCTGCACCTGTAAAACGAATGGTATGGCAGACATTACTTATTATTAAAGAAATTGAGAAGATAATGAAATGTCCTCCAACAAGAATATTTGTTGAGATGACAAGAAAAGATGATGAAAAAGGTGATAACGGACGTAAATCATCAAGAAAAGACCAGCTGCTTGCACTTTATAAAAAGATTCAGAGTGAAGATAAAGAGTGGAAGAAAGAGATGTCTTCTCGAATTGAGGATTACGATAAAAACGGTGCATTAAGAAGTAAGAAACTTTATTTATATTTTATTCAAAAGGGGCTTGATATGTATACAGGCAAACCTATAGATTTGGATAATCTTATGAGTGCCAATTCAAACTATGATATAGACCATATATATCCTAGACATTTTGTTAAAGATGATAATATTAATAATAATCTTGTGTTGGCAAGTAAGCCTGCAAATGCGGAAAAGAGCGATATATATCCGATAAAGGATTCCATATACCAAAAGATGAAATATACATGGAAAGTTCTTAGGGATGAGGGGCTTATAACAGAAGAAAAGTACAAGAGACTTACCGGAAGAAATCCGTTTACAGATGAACAAAAAGCCGGGTTTATTGCAAGGCAGTTAGTTGAGACTGGACAGGGAACAAAGGGTGTAGCAGATTTACTTACGGCATTGCTTCCCGATACAAAGCTTGTATATTCTAAGGCTGGTAATGTTTCGGACTTCAGAAAAAGGTATGATATTCCTAAGAGCAGGCTTATTAATGATTTTCATCATGCACACGATGCTTATCTTAATATAGTTGTTGGAAATATATATTTTACAAAATTCACATCAAATCCGTTAAATTATATTAGAAAAGAGTGTTCATCGAAAGATAACAAGTATCAATATAATCTTGGAAATATGTATAAATGGGATGTGAAAAGAGATGGAAAGACTGCATGGATAGCAGCAAAAGAAGGAGAAACAGGAACGCTTGCAACGGTCAAGAAGATGCTTTCAAGAAATACACCTATACTTACAAGACTTGCGATAGAGGGACATGGTGGAATTGCTGATGCAACACTTTACAGTCACAAAAAGGCTAAGCAGGATGCTTATATTCCATTAAAATCCTCTGATGCCAGAATGGCAGATGTGACAAAATACGGTGGATATTCAAGTGTCACAACAGCATATCTTTTTCTTGTAGAACATGAGATAAAAGGGAAAAAGATAAGAACACTTGAGACGGTGCCGTTATATCTGAAAGATAGATTAGAAAACAGTAAAGAGAAACTTGAGGAATATTGCAGAGAAACTTTAGGTTATACTAATCCATCTGTAAGAATGAAGAAAATCAAATTGCAGTCATTAATAAAACTTAATGGTTATTATATGCAGATTTCGGGAAAAACAAATAAACAGTTTACTGTAAGAAATTATGTCCAGTTTTGCCTTAACAGTAAATGGGTTGATTATATTCATAAACTTGAAAAATATCAGGATAAAGGTGTTATAGATGATGCTATAACTGATGAAAAAAATGTGGAATTGTATAATGTTTTATGCGAAAAACATAGTGTGGGCATATTTACACTACGTCCGAATCCGGTAGGCGATAAAATAAAAAAAGGTTATGATAAGTTTGTAAATCTTACTACAGAAGAGCAAATAAAATTGCTTATTGAGATTATAAAACTGACGTGTGTTGGAATAGTTAGTGCTAATTTGACTTTAATAGGCGGTGCATCTATAAGTGGAAAAATGCTTATAAGCAAAAATATAACTGATGCTAAAGAATGCCTTTTAATAAATCAATCTGTCACGGGATTATATGAGAACAGAATTGATTTATTAAGAGTATGAGTTGGCGTACAGTGGTAATCTCAAGCAGTGCAAAGCTTGATTATCATATGGGATATATGGTTGTGCGTAAGGATGAAGAGATAAAGATACATATAAGCGAAATATCAAGTCTTATTATAGAGAGTACAGCCGTATCCCTTACAGCAGCATTGCTTAGTGAGCTTACCAAGAAAAAGATTAAAGTTATTTTTTGTGATGAGAAGAGAAATCCGTCATCTGAGCTTGTGCCATATTATGGGGCACATGATACAAGTGAAAAAATAAGGCGGCAGATGGCATGGACAAGTGATGTTAAATCAATTATATGGACTGAGATTGTACGTGAAAAAATATTAAAGCAGGCAAAACATCTTGATGAATGGAATCTTGCAGAAGCAGAAATGCTATATAATTATATTAATGAAATAGAAATTGGCGATGCAAGTAACAGGGAAGGTCATGCGGCAAAAGTATATTTTAATGCTTTGTTCGGCAAAGATTTTACAAGAACAGAAGAAAACAGTATAAATGCAGCTTTAAATTATGGATACGGAATTATATTGTCTGCATTTAACAGAGAAATAGTTTCTAATGGCTATATAACACAGATAGGACTTTTTCATGATAATATGTTTAATCAGTTTAATCTTGGTTCTGATTTAATGGAACCATTCCGTCCGTTAGTTGATTATATTGTAAGGTCATTAATGCCGCAGAAATTTGAACGAGAAGAAAAACTTGAAATTTTAAGAATATTACAACAGGAAGTTACAATTGCTGGAAGAAGGGAAGTAGTCAATAATGCCATTAAAATTTATTGCAAGAGTGTTTTTGATGCTTTAAATGAAAATGATACATCATTGATAAAATTTTATAAGGATGAGTTATAGATATATGAGAATAATTGTATTTTTTGATTTGCCTGTAATAACAGCAAAGAGCAGACGTGATTATTATAATTTTAGAAAATATCTTATAAAATCCGGCTTTGTTATGATGCAGGAGTCTGTATATTGTAAACTTGTACAGAATTCAACAATGGCTGATGCGTATATCAACAACATTAAGCAAAACAGACCACCGGCAGGATTAGTACAGTTACTCAAAGTTACAGAAAAACAATATGCAAAAATGGAATATATAGTAGGACGTGGGAAAAGTAATATTCTGGATACAGATGAAAGACTGGTGATTATATGAGTATGAGGGTTGTCTGGAGTGTTGGAAATCTGGATATAGAACTTCAGGAAAATAAAATTACGGTTATAACTATTGAAAATACAGAAGCATATGTTGATTTTTTAATGAATTTGAATCTGCAGGCAGAAGGACAGGCAGGGACAATAATAGTATCAGATGGAGTAAAGGAGCAGAACTTTGTAAAATCATGTGATGTTATATTTAATCCGTTTGCATTAGAGCTTAATAGTAAAAAGGTTTTGACAAAACTGTATCAGGAATTGCAGGAAATTGCTGATACAGTCTGTCAGGAAAAATACATACAGGTAAAATCTGATTTGATTGCGTTTATGGATGAACTTGCAGATAATAGTTCATATGCTCTTGAATTTGATTTGGAATTTGAAATATCGTCGTTGTTAAAAATATTTAATATGCATCTTTTAAATAATGCTCAGGGATTGCTTGAAAATATTATTGAATATATAAAGGCACAAAGTAGAATATGTAATATAAAAAATTTCTTTTTTATAAATTTGAAAGATTATTTGAATGAAAAAGATATTGACATGCTTTATGAATTTGTCAGATACGAGAAGGTTAATCTTATTTTAGCAGAATCACACCAGTCTCATGTGAATTTACATGAAAAACGCTGGATTTTAGACAGGGACAGGTGCATAATAGAACCAGATGAATTAACAGTGTAATCGCATTGCACATACAGCTTGGTGAGAACCTCAAATTTTGAATTTGAGGTTTGAGAGCTTTGTTAATTCAGAAGAGTATCAAACGTAAACAAGCGGATTGTAGCGTTTTTGATAGTTTGAGAGCTTTGTTAATTCAGAAGAGTATCAAACCCTTGGTGCTTGCTTCTTTGTCTTTTGGTAGTTTGAGAGCTTTGTTAATTCAGAAGAGTATCAAACTGTTGAGGCTATGACAAAAGCACTCGAGCAGTTTGAGAGCTTTGTTAATTCAGAAGAGTATCAAACTATATACCACTTTTCCAGACTTATAGTGTCGTTTGAGAGCTTTGTTAATTCAGAAGAGTATCAAACGCCATTGTGAATGATGATCTTCTTTTTTCCGTTTGAGAGCTTTGTTAATTCAGAAGAGTATCAAACTTCCTGTTTGTCCGAAAAATATCTAGTTGTGTTTGAGAGCTTTGTTAATTCAGAAGAGTATCAAACATTGAAATGTTAGAAAATAGGAATCTAAGGGTTTGAGAGCTTTGTTAATTCAGAAGAGTATCAAACCTAACGAGGTAAGCTCATTAGAACCTTTTAGTTTGAGAGCTTTGTTAATTCAGAAGAGTATCAAACAAACAAATTTGCCTGTGAACGTGTTGATAAGTTTGAGAGCTTTGTTAATTCAGAAGAGTATCAAACAACAGTAAGTTCTTCTGTTTCAGTATGTCAGTTTGAGAGCTTTGTTAATTCAGAAGAGTATCAAACCAATTTCTCTGGGCTTCTTGAATGTGTGTGGTTTGAGAGCTTTGTTAATTCAGAAGAGTATCAAACGGTTGCCTATGTCATTGCAATGGCGTGCGAGTTTGAGAGCTTTGTTAATTCAGAAGAGTATCAAACTCTGTATGTTCCGGATCCGGAAATTCGCTCAGTTTGAGAGCTTTGTTAATTCAGAAGAGTATCAAACTCAAGCGTTGAAATATCACTTTCACTTTCAGTTTGAGAGCTTTGTTAATTCAGAAGAGTATCAAACTTATATTTTGCAATACTGCCAAAAAATAGTGTTTGAGAGCTTTGTTAATTCAGAAGAGTATCAAACAATTTGTGACGGAATCCGTCACGTTTGTGGGTTTGAGAGCTTTGTTAATTCAGAAGAGTATCAAACCGTCCTTGCCTATCGGATAGATTCTTGTGTGTTTGAGAGCTTTGTTAATTCAGAAGAGTATCAAACAACAGAGCAGATGACTGCAGAGCGTTGAAGAGTTTGAGAGCTTTGTTAATTCAGAAGAGTATCAAACTTTTCGTCCGACACGAACATCTTTAGTCTGGTTTGAGAACTTTGTTAATTCAGAAGAGTATCAAACAACAGGGCGTGAGGCAGATGCGGAACTGCAGTTTGAGAGCTTTGTTAATTCAAAAGTAGTATAGATAGCTTGATTTTATGGCTTGTTAATAAAATATATACATCATGAGTGGGCATATGAACTCGCTCACTTTGAGATGATTAGCACAATGGTGCATCAGCTCACACGTAACATGACGGTTGAACAGCTTAAAGGAACGCCGTTTGAAGCATACTATGTTGACCATACGGCGGGAATCTGGCCGCAGGCTGCAGGCGGAATTCCTTTCAATGCGTGCGAATTCCAGTCAAAAGGTGATGCAATTACAGATTTAACAGAAGACATGGCAGCAGAGCAGAAAGCACGTTCAACATATGAGAATCTTATAAGGCTTACAGATGACCCGGATGTGCTTGACCCATTGAGATTTTTGAGGGAGAGAGAAATAGTGCATTTTCAGAGATTTGGCGAAGCACTTTCAATGATTCAGGATAGTCTCAACTCAAAGAATTTTTATGCATTTAATCCGGAGTTTGACAAAGGCTGCAAATAATCAGATAATAGCAATAATACATGTCAATAATGATGTGGATTAATTGAAAGGAATTTGCATGCAGATGAAAGAAAAAATATTTACAATACCGGTTAACGATGCTTTTGACAGTGGATGTGAGTGCCCGGTATGTTATATGAAGCGTGAGCTTGAAAATGCAGCGGTTGAATATACGATGGGTCCCAGCTATATGGAGGATGATATAAGAGCAAAGACAGATGAGCTTGGATTTTGTGAAAAACATATCAAAGATGTGTACAATTGTGAAAACAGGCTTGGTTTTGCACTTGTAATGAAAACTCATATGGATAGGGTTATAGCAGATATGTCAAAAAAGGCACAGGAGCCTGTAAAAGGTAAAAAGCTGTTTTCAAAAGTGCAGCCTAATGGCATATCTGATTATACGAAAGAACTTAATACAAAATGTTTTGTATGTGAGAGGATAGAAGATACATTTAAAAGATATATAGATACAATAATTTATCTTTACAAACAGGATGAATCATTTAGGAAAAAATACAATGAGTGCCAAGGATTCTGTACGCAGCATTACGGAGTTCTCATAGAAGAGGCATCATCAAAAATGAGTGGTCAGATTCTTAATGATTTTGTTGAACAGACCAATAGGTTATATCTTGAAAACATGAAGCGTGTTCGTGATGATGTTGAATGGTTTATCAACAAATTTGACCATAAATATGCTGATGAACCTTGGAAAAATGCAAAAGATTCGCTTACAAGAGCAATGATAAAAACAGCTTCTGTTCTTCCTGAAGAAGAAAAGAAGAAAAAGTAAATTAAAACCCACGGAGCACTGAACTGATGGTGTTTCGTGGGCTTTTATTAAATGATTTAATAAATAAAGAACTGTTTTATTCTTTTTCTTTGTGGGTATTGATACTTATTGATACATATTCGCGTGGGGTATCATTAGTCAGAGATTCAAAGTCTATAGTATCAATGTCATCATTTTCATTATCAGCCGTGATTTCATCGGCGGTTTTATCAGTATTTTTATTTTTTCTATATAAACTTCTTATATCATATATTTGCCTTTTAAAAGCATAATATTTTGGGTCATTTAAACATTCTTCTGTTTCAAATAAATATGTTAAATTAGGAAAAATTGAAATTATCGAAAAAATTTTTTTATAATTTTCCCTTTTTAAGTATTCTAGCTCTAAATTACTTGGATTTTTTATGTATATCGGAAAAACATTAGATATTTTTATTTTTTTTTCTAATTTTTCAGATTCTTTTGTGCAAAATATATTTTTTTGCATATGTTGATAAAATATTATTTTATTTTGCATTCTTGTAAAATCTTTCCATCAACAGATTTTAAGGTAATATTATCTTCATCAACTACAATATAGCTATGTTCACTTCCCCCTTTAGGAATTGAAATAGACCCAGGATTAGCAAAAACTAAACCTTCTTTCTCCTCAATAAAACCTTGATGGATATGACCATACATCATAACATCAAAATCATCATAAGGAATCTTCTCAATATTATACTTATGACCATGAGTAAAATAAAACATCTTACCATTAATCTCCATCGAAATATGATCATTAAACTCAAACTCAGAAATCATCTCATCAACTTCGGCATCGCAATTTCCTCTTACAACCAAAAGTTTATCTTTCAACGAATTAAGAATTTCAGCAACTTTCATCGGATTATATTCTTGACTTAAATCATTTCTTGGTCCGTGATAATACAAATCACCTAATAAAATAATTTTGTCTGGCTTTTCTCTTTCATTTATTTCCTTTATTTTTTCTGCATAATATCCAGAACCATGGATATCTGAAATAACTAAAACTTTCATAAAATTCTTCCTTTCTTTTTTCTAAAATTAAACTGTAATCTGCTTTTTATATCATCACTTATGTCATTTTCTTTTTATTTAACTATAAAATTACTGCCACAACAAAAGCAACTGTGACTAATACTCCATAAATCTTAAGCATATTATACCTTCTCTTAAGTCCTAAATCAACCTTTTTTCTCTCTTTTCTCTCTATAAAACTAACAAAACTTGCAAGCACACTTTCAGCTTCTCTTACAATATATCCATCATCTTTATTTTTTCCATCTATCTTTTCGTTTCTTGCATCAATACGTTCTAAACTTTTTGCAATCTTTTTAGATTTAACAACAACAAAAGCTTCCTCAATTAAATTAGATGGCAAGTTTCTTAATACAACAACATTTTTCATTTTACATTTTTCCATAAAACTTTCTCCTTAAAAATTGTTATATTAAAATTCTTGCCATCTTTTCCAAATTTATACATACTAAAATCTAATCTTAGCAATCTAACTAAATTTAACAAGCTAAAATCAATTCTCTACTGTTTATTTAACTTCATAGAAAGCAACTTAGAAATTCCTTTCTCCTCCATTGTAACACCATAAACAGTATCAGCAGCCTCCATTGTACCTTTTCTGTGTGTAATAACCAAAAATTGAGTACCAACTGCAAATTTCTTTAAAAACTCTGCATATCTATTAACATTAACATCATCAAGAGCAGCCTCAATCTCATCAAGTACACAAAATGGTGCTGGGTTCATCTTTAAGATTGCAAAAAGTAATGCTATTGCGGTAAATGCTCTTTCTCCACCAGATAATAATCCCATACTTTGAAGCTTCTTTCCTGGTGGTTGAGCCTCTATATCTATTCCACATTCCAAAATGTTTGTCTCATCTTCTAGCTTAATTCTAGCTTCTCCCCCACCAAATAATTCTTTAAAGGTTTGACCAAAGTTTTCATTTATAATTTGCATTTTTTCCTTAAATCTAACTTTCATATTATCTGTTATTTCACTAATCATATCTCTTAATTTTGCCATTGTATTTTCCAAATCTAAACGTTGTTCACACATAAAATCATATCTTTGTTTTTGATTTTTATATTCCTCAATTGAATCTACATTTACACTTCCAAGTTCTCTAATATCTTGTTTTAAGCTATTTACCCTTCTTGTCGTTATTGCAATATTTGCTGGCTTTTCATAGCCTTCAACACTATTTGGTGTAAGCTCATATTCATTCCATAGAGATGTAATTGGGTCATTTAAGTCATCCTCTATTTTAGATTTTTTAACCTCAATTTTTACAATTTGACCTTTTAAATCCTCAATTATCTTAAATTCATCAACCTCTTCTTTTTCTTTTAAAGACAATTTTTCATTTGCTGAAAGTCTTTCTTTCTTCATTTTTTCAATATCTTCATCACTAGATAAGGTCTTTGCCTTTAATTCTGCTATTTTGGAATTTGTTTCATTTATTTTATTTTCAAGCTCTTTTTGTTCATAATTAATTTTTTCAATTTGACTTTCTTTATTTTCAATGCTTTTGTTTTGATTTTCTATTTCATTTTTAAGCATTTCAGCCATTTCATCAATTGAACTTTCACTTTCATTAAATGATGATACCGATATTTTTAAATTTGTTATATCAAAATTCAAATCATCTACTTTTTTAGCTGTATCTTTGTTTAAGCTAGAATATTCATTTATTTTTGTCTTTATTTCTTCGTTTTCGTTATCAATTTGTATTTTTTCCTTGTTTTTATCCTCAATAACTTTTAAATATTCTTCTTTTTGATTCTCCAATTCTGCTTTTTCTTTTCTTAGTTTTTCTAAATGATTTGATATTCTATCAATATTTTCCTTAACAGTATTTAGTTTTTGATTTTCAACATTGTATTTTATTTCAATTGTTTGAAGTGCATTTTCTAATTTTTCAGCGTTTTCAAGTACTTGCTTATTCGAATTTATAATATCTTCTTTTTGCTTTTTCAAATCTTCTTGCATTTTTTTGATATTTTCAATTTGATTTGCTAAGTCCTCAATTTCTTTACTTCTACCTAAAATTTTAACAGTCTTTTTATTAACAGAACCACCTGTCATAGAACCTGTTTGGCTAATAATGTCACCATCTATTGTTACAATTTTAAAATTATGTCCATTTTCCTTAGAAACTTTGATTGCTGTATCCATATTTTCTACAATTACAGTTCTGCCTAATAAATTTAAAATTATTTGTTCATATTTTTTGTCATATTTTATTAAATCTGATGCTAAACCTAAAACACCTTGAATGTTGCCTTTTATTTTTTCAGGTCTTTTTCCTTGAATATTTGAAATTGGTAAAAATGATGCTCTTCCTAGATTATTTTTTCTTAAATGTTCAATCAATCTTTTTGCATCTTGTTCATTTTCTGTTACTATATTTTGAAGACTAGCACCTAATGCCATCTCTATTGCTGTTTCTAGGTTTTGTGGCACATCAATAAGCTCTGCTAATGCTCCTTTTACACCTTTTCCTAGTTCTTTCGTTTTCTCACATTCTAATAGTAAAGCTTTAACACTTCTTTGATATCCATCTTTTTCTTTTTCTGTTTCAACTAAAAATTTGTGTTTTGATTCTTTAAAACTTAATTCTTGTATACTATTGTTTATCTTTATATCAATTGACTTTATTTGTTCTTCTGCCTTATTTTTTTCAGTAATTATATCTTGAAGTTCTTTAGATACATTATTTTTTTCCTTTTGAATTTCAAAAAATCCCTTTTCAATTTCTTCCTTAGAAAATCTTGTATTATCTAATTCTGATATACTACTTTGTATATCATTTTGAAGTTGTACTTTTCTTTTTTCTATATTTGAAATATTTGCTTTTTGTTCATTTATATTTCCCTCTATTTCATATTTCAAATCAGTATTTTCCTCAAGTTTTCTTTTGTCATTTTCGATTTCTAATTCTTTTTCAGATAAAGTTTTATTTATTTTTTCTAATTCACTTTGCTTTTCCTCAAGCTCTTTTTCATATTTTTCTTTATTTTCTTTTAGACTTTCTTTTTTACTTAGTTTAAACTTCATCTCTTCTTCTGTTTTCGAAATTTTTGCTTTTGTTTCCTCAATTTCTTCCTTAAACCTTTTTATATTTTCCTCGTTGTTTTCAATTTTAGATTTTGCAACATTAATCTCAGAAGTTAAAGCTTCAACATCTTTTTGGCTTGTAAACCTTAAGTTTTGAGTATTTTCTATTTCTTCTGTTAAATCATCAATTTGACCTTTTAGCTCTTCTTTAAGAATCTTTATTTTCTCAAGTTTACCTTCCTCTAAATTGCAAGTATTTTGCATAATTTCGATGTCTTCTTGAACTTTTACCAGATCATTTTTATATTTTTCTATATTATATAAAAATAAACCAACTTCTATACTTTTAAGTTCATTTTTCAAATCCAAGTATCTTTTTGCCTTATCTGATTGTTGCTTTAATGGCTCTAAGTTAGCTTCTATTTCTGTTAAAATATCATTTATCCTTAAGACATTTAGTTTAGTATGTTCTAACTTCTTCTCAGATTCTTCTTTTCTTGTTTTAAACTTTACAATTCCTGCTGCTTCCTCAAATACATTTCTTCTATCTTCTGACTTGTTACTTAATATCTCATCAATTTTTCCTTGACCAATTATAGAATACCCATCTTTTCCGATTCCCGTATCCATAAACAATTCTAATATGTCTTTTAATCTACATTGTGTTTTATTTATGTAATATCCTGTTTCTCCACTTCTATATAATTTTCTTGTAACTATTACTTCTTTATACTCAATTGGAAGTTTGCCATCTTGATTGTCAAATACAAGAGAGGCTTCTGCAAACCCTAATGATTTTCTATTTTGTGTTCCTGCAAATATTATATCTACCGATTTTCCACCACGAAGTTCTTTCATACTTTGCTCTCCAAGTACCCATCTGATTGCATCTGCTTTCTTGCATTTGGACTACAGTTATAGCCCTATTACACTTGTTATTCCTGGCATAAATTCTAGTACTGTTTTATCTGCAAATGATTTAAATCCTTGTAATTCTAGTCTTTTTAAGTACATGTTTTTTCCTTTCTTTGCTTGTTCGTTTGGGACCAGTTCTTTTGTGAACATGTTCATTTGGGACCGGTTCTTTTGTGAACATTATTTTAGTTGTATTTTATATTAAAATGTCGTATTTTTCAAGGATCTGATTGACATAATTTTTAAAAAGTTATATAATATCACCATAATAAAAATTGAAGAAGTTAAAACTTAAAAAGAACTGCCAATCATTTGACAATTCTTTTTACGCATCCCTCTTCCAATAAAACAAATACTGCTGAGCCAATCCCTCCAAATCGCCAAATTTTTCCTTAGCAATTCGCTCCAGCGCCAGCTCGTCGTACGTCGCCTTATTCATAGATAATATTTTACCATTTTTTTATTATATTCGCAAAAAAGCATATAAATTGGATAATATAATTATAAATAACAAGCATTTATTAAACTTCTAATAGTTAATACTACTAAAAAACACGGAAAAACGTTTATATATTTATAAATGTTTTCTTTTAAACAAATTTTTTTATTATTAATAATTATAATAATGGTATAAATAATTGGTATAAAATACCTTCCTTGAACTCCTTCAATGTGATCATACCCTAATGGCGTCCAATAAATGCACATTGATAATAGTACTAAAAAGAAAACTATAGAATTTATACATATAAACAATATTCTCATTCTACCATCTATTTTATTTTCTTCTTTCTTTAATGCACTAATCAATAATAACAATCCCCAACATTTAAATAATTCAAACGGTAATTTAACAGTAAACCAACTTAAATCTTGTCCTAAACATGAATAATAATACCATTCTAATTTAAGATTTATAGTATTTATAAATAGTGCTATTCCTTCTATTGGGTGCGTAATTAGCCAGCCAATTGAATAACCTTCTGTCCCACTCCAAGAAATAATATGCTTAGAAACAGCAGTAGACTCT
>OGEU01001637.1_pt1 | contig 18151 bp, 16 predicted proteins | sample 1570651 | NCBI WGS metagenome assembly OGEU01 (sample SAMEA2582129, study PRJEB24529) | metagenome | biome: Human gut stool | place: China | collected 2011 | reverse complement strand
CTTAGAACTACAGGTTGTGCGAGTTCCTTTTGTACACATATTATCCTTCACTGCAACCGGAACACCAGCAAGCGGTCCTGTAAGAATTCCATCATCAATCTTCTTCTGAAGTTCTTCCGCTTTTGCCTGTATAGCTTCTCTTTCCTGTACAGTTACATAACAATTAAAGTTCTCTTCTAGAGCATTAATAGCATCCATAGCCGCATTCGCCGCTTCTAAAACAGATACTTCTCCTGCTTTAATCTTCTTACCCAGCTCAACAGCTGTATAATCCATAAGCCCCATATCTTTCCTCCTAATCAAAAGTCTTTGGAACTACAAACGCTCCGTCCTTCGCTTCCGGCGCATTCGCCAGAATCTCTTCTCTGTCATCTTCATTTGTAACAACGTCTTCTCTAAATACGTTATTCACTGGAAATACATGACTCATCGGCTCCACTCCACTGGTATCAAGTTCATTCAATGTATCAATATAGTCAAGCATATTTGCCATATCTTTCTTTGCCTGTTCTTTCTCTTCATCGGAAAGTTCAAGCTTGGCAAGAATACCGACATATTCGATTGTTTCATCTGAAATTATATTTGCCATATTTCAATCTCCTTATCGTTTTACAACTCTTTCTAATCTCTGAATTTATCATATTTATTATTCATAATCAAGTGAATAACCAGATAAATACAAATTTAATGCACTCTCAGCGTTTTTCTGTACTCAGGAATACATGAGCTTAAAAGAGAAAAATCTGACACGCAAAAAGAGACCCATTTTATAAATGGATCCCTTCTTGCATTTTATTATGTAACTAAATGGCTAATTCTTATTAATCAAATCAAGTCTAACTAATCTTCTTTTGCCCATCCGTAGGAACACTTAACAGCTTTCTTCCAGCCTTTAAGTAATTTCTTACGGTTATCATCGTCCATCTCAGGGTCAAATACTTTATCAATAGCCCAGTTAGCGATACCGTCTTCTTTACTGTTCCAATATCCAACTGCAAGACCTGCAAGATATGCAGCACCCATAGCTGTTGTCTCAACACACTGTGGACGATGTACAGGAGCATCAATGATATCTGCCTGGAACTGCATTAAGAAGTCATTCTTACAAGCTCCACCATCAACCTTAAGAGCTGCTAACTTAACGCCTGCATCAGCCTGCATAGCTTCAAGGATATCATATGTCTGATATGCAAGAGATTCTACTGTAGCACGAATGATGTGCGCTTTGTTACATCCACGTGTAAGACCTACAATACATCCACGAGCGTACTGATCCCAATGAGGAGCTCCGAGTCCTGTAAATGCAGGAACTACATAACATCCGTTTGTATCTGGAACTTTGTTACAGAAGAATTCAGAATCTGGAGCTGCGTCTACGATCTTAACTTCATCACGTAACCACTGGATAGCTGCACCTGCTACGAATACAGAACCTTCTAATGCGTAGTTAACTTCGCCGTCAAGTCCCCATGCAATTGTAGTTACAAGACCATTCTCAGATAATTTAACTTCTTTACCGATATTCATTAACATGAATGTACCAGTTCCGTATGTATTCTTAGCTTCACCAGGATTGAAACATGTCTGTCCAAATAAAGCTGCCTGCTGATCACCTGCTGCTCCAGCGATAGGAATTCTTCCCTGGAAGAGGCTCTCATCTGTCATACCATAAATTTCACTTGATGGTTTCGGTGTTGGAAGCATTGATTTAGGAATATCTAATTCTGCTAAAATCTCATCATCCCACTGAAGAGTATTAATGTTAAATAACATTGTTCTTGCTGCGTTAGAGTAGTCTGTTACATGAATCTTTCTTCCAGACAGGTTGTAGATTAACCATGTATCAACTGTACCAAACATTAACTCGCCTTTTTCAGCTTTTTCTCTTGCTCCAGGTACGTTTTCAAGAATCCAGTGAATCTTTGTTCCTGAGAAGTAAGCATCAATAACAAGACCTGTTTTTTCTCTGATCTTATCTACTAATCCTCTTTCCTTTAAGGAATCGCAGTATTCAGATGTACGACGGCACTGCCAAACGATTGCATGATAGATTGGCATTCCTGTTTCTCTATCCCAAACGATAGTTGTTTCACGCTGGTTAGTAATACCGATACCAGCGATATCAGCTGCTGTAACACCAAGTTTTTCCATAGCCTGACGTGCAACAGATAACTGTGTATGCCAGATCTCCTTTGCATCATGCTCTACCCAGCCTGGCTGTGGATAATACTGTGTAAATTCTTCCTGCGCTACACTACAGATCTCACCTTTTTCATTAAATAAGATACAACGGTTACTAGTTGTTCCTGCGTCTAACGCCATCATGTACTTAGCCATAAGTAAACCCTCCTTAAAATAATTCATTACGTTGTGGTCAAGCCCAATACCTTCCTGACCTCTGCTCTTATATTAACATAATTTCTGTGCGATGTATTTAGACAATTTACATTTTTTGTATGTTTCTTTTGTGTTTTTGCATGATAATGCACAATTTTTTTGTCGTTTTTAAAGCAGATTAAATAATTATTTTTTTAACAATTTTATCTGAATGGTCGTTTTGTCTACTTTATTGATTCTTTTTTATTTAATCATACTACATTTTGTATGACCACTTCCTTAATTTTCTTTACACAAATGGCTGTCGGGCTATTGTTCCGAGATAAAATAAAAATAAAACACAGAGAGACCCCATATATAAATCTGCACTATTTGAAGAACGAGGAGAGATTGTATCCAAGGGAAGAAGACAACCTCTTGTCTTACTGACCTGGACACAATCCGACGAAGTACTTCAACGAGTGTGGATTTATATATGGAGTCTCTCTGTGTTTTTCAATAATCTAAAGTTGGAACAATAGCGCGACAGCCCCATACTTCTACTGCACATCGGATATAAATTCTCTCTGACGCATTGTTTCGTACATAAGAATCGTGGCAGACACTGCTGCATTTAAAGATTCTACCTTTCCTTTCATCGGAATCTTTATCTTATGATCTGCTAAAGCAGTAATCTCATCTGTAAGTCCATTTCCCTCATTCCCTATAAGGAAAGCACTGCCGTTTCGATAATCCTGCTTATAAAATACATCTCCTTTTAAGTGTCCTGCATACACAGAAATTCCTTTCTGTTTTAATTGTTCAACTACTTGAGGAAGATCATCCGTAATAACAAAAGGAACTCGGAAAATCGCTCCCATCGTAGAACGAATTACCTTGGGATTATAAATATCCACCGTTTCTTTGTTCATGATGATTCCTGTTACTCCGGCGCCTTCTGCTGTTCTTACAATTGTTCCAAGATTACCCGGATCCTGAAGACTTTCTAAGAGAAAAAAGCATGGATTCTTTTCTTTATTGATGAGTTCTCCAATGTCAGGTTCTTCTCTTCGTACTACCGCGATGACTCCCTGCGGAGTTTTCGTATCAGAAAGATGTCTGCATACATTTTCACTGATAAGCTCGTAGTTCCATCCTCTTAGTTCTTTATCGTATTTCCCAGCAAATTCTTCTGTGAGATAGCATTCCATAACTCTATCTCTCGGAATCTCAAAAAACATTCTGGGACCTTCTACCAGAAAACAATTTTCTTTTTTTCTTGCCTTTGCACTCTTTTTCAGATTTATAATATTTTTTACTTTTATATTGGATGTACTGGAAATCATTTTTACCCTCCTATGCAGATACTTTATGCATACACTTTCTGTAAAAGCCACGACAGATGGGCGATGATATCTTCTATTGGTTCTCTGAAATCATTTTCTGCCCATTCAAGAACATATTGTGTAATTCCTAATGTAAAGAAATCATTGCAAAATTCTTCCTGCTTTTTCCCTGAAAACGCCTCTGTATTTTTTGAAAAATACCCACAGGATATACTCCTTGCAATCAGCGGATACATAGCTTTTTTTAAATATGGCAGCTCTGCATTTGTTAAAATATTTCGAATGATCACGCGATTATCTTTTATCCACTGTAAGAACCTGCTCATAGCATACTCCCAGGTTACTTCTTCATATATGTGGCTCTCATGTACCAGTTCATACTCAAATGCTTTTGACATCAGATCGTATATATTGTCAAAATGATAATAAAAAGTTTGCCTCTGTATTCCACAATCATCTGTTATATCCCTAATAGATATTTTTGTTAATTCTTTTTGAGACAGCAACTTCTTTAAAGATGTAGCTAATGCTCTTTTCGTAATTTCCGACATACTGTACCTCTTATAACATATTTCTAATATATTGTTTATACCATATTAAAATCTAATTTTAAAGCTTTATAATATAATTTCTATTATATCTTCCATTCTTATTACTTTACCATCATTCAATATGATAATGTTTTTTATATCATCAATCTTTTTTACTAATCCTGTTGTTGTTTCGTATTTTCCACCTTGCTTTTTAACGTCTTTCACAAAAAAAGTTATTGATACTTGTTGGCTGGGATTTTGTTTAATATACCTTAGCTTTTTATTTATATCATTTAGTATTTCATCTGTTACTTCTATTTGATTTTCAGTTACTCTAGCTACTTCACTTACTTCATCTTCATAGCCTGTTACAGCAGAAAATGGAGCAAACTGTGCAGACCTGGCCTCTAGACTCATTCGTGGATGTATTTTTGAAACATGGTGCTCCAATTTTATTATGTCATCGTATTTATGTTCAACCCTCATAGTTCCATACCTCCGCTCTACAAAATATTTTCATTTTACTCCTGATGTCCTCCAATTTGCGCATTTCTCTGTATTGTTGTAGCATCTTCTTCTAAGTCCATTCCTTTTATTATTGCATTTTTACCGAATCTATTTTTTAAATCTATAATAGTATTTTGAATTTTTTTCTCTTTTTCTAATTTTACTTTTTCCTCTTTTTCTTTCTCTGCTAACTTTCCATAATTAGTAAATAAATTTACCTGTTCATATTGATTTTCCTGTTTTAATTCTTTTTCATCTGTCAAATTTCCAACAGTTAAATATATCTTTCTTATTAACAAATTTCTATTTATTATTTCATCATACAAATGAACAAACCCTTCACTAATTATTCTCGTAGAAAATGTTTTTTTATCTAGTCTAAATGTTCCATGTGCCGGTTTCGGAACTTTTCTTCCATATCTATCTTCTTTTATCTCTCCATTATAATTCTTATTGAATTCTGCATTTTTTAAATTTTCCACATCATACTCTACCGTAAGAACCAACATGTCTGTAACAAAATGTTTCTGCACCATGTCTAAAACAATTTCATTTGTCATCTCCTTGATTATGAGCCTAGACTGCTCATAATTGTATGGGCAATGAAGTACCTGACCAGAACACAAGCTTCTATTTGCTGGCTTACATTCTTTAATACTCTTTATAGTAGCACATTCCCAACCCCAACTATGGTCAATTAATAATTCGGCGTTTACTCCAAATAATTTATATAATAATTCTTCATTGTCTACTGAGCATCTTGCTACGTCTCCCATTGTAAACATTCTGTATTTTTCTAATCTTTTTGCATAGCCTTTACCTACTCTCCAAAAATCTGTAATTGGTCTATGATTCCATAACTTTTCTCTAAAGCTCTTCTCATCTAATTCTGCAATTCTAACTCCATATTTATCAGGGTCAACGTGTTTTGCCATAACATCCATGGCAACCTTACACAAGAAGAGATTAGTCCCTATTCCAGCAGTTGCAGTAATCCCAGTAGTTTCGTATACATTATGTATTATTTTCGTAACAAGCTCCCTAGGAGTAAGCTTATACGTATTTAGATAACTCGTTAAATCGCAAAATATTTCATCTATTGAATATGGAAATATGTCCTCTGGAGAAACATACTTTAAATATATGTTATAAATTTTGGCACTGTACTCCATATATGAAGCCATATGCGGAGGTGCAATTATGTAGTCTAATTCTAGGTTTTTATTTTGCTTTAATTCTATATCGTCATAAGATTTTCCTGTAAAAATATTTTGAAAAGCCCACCTTTTTCTATCATTATTTATATTTTTTACTTTTTGTACAACTTCAAAAAGCCTTGCTCTACCAGGCAATCCATATACCTTTAAACTTGGCGAAATAGCTAAGCATATTGTCTTTTCAGTTCTTGTATTATCTGCCACCACCAAATTTGTTGTGAGTGGATCTAGATTTCTTTTTCTACATTCTACAGATGCAAAAAAAGATTTTAAGTCTATTGCAGCATATACCCTTTCCATAAATAACCTTCTCTCTTTATTTTCAGCTCTATCATTCTGACAAAAAGTATATCATATTTTTAGCCGTTTGTAAACATATGTTCGTTATTTTTTTTATGTCTTATTATGTCGAATTATTGTTCTTTTTGTGGTACGATTATCCTATTTTTTAGCGTTTTTCCCTTGTTTTTTATTGGTAAAATATGGTATAGTTTGTCATATTATGGTAGAGTTTGTAATAGGCAATTATCTATTACAAAAATTTCCACTCAATTAAGGAGGATTATCATGAAAATCACAGAAAAAACTCGCAGATTCATTCGGTCTATCGCACTTATAGTATTACCCATCACGCTCATACTATCACTTTCTTCTGTAATTCTAAAAGTGTACACTCAATATACAGAAGATAAACTTTTTAAAGAATTGTCCAAAAACATTTCTGTTGCAGAGAAAGTACACGATGAACATTCCATTGATAGCTCTGTATCAAGTACAAATTCCGAGAACGCAACCCCTGCCATTTTATCAGAGTATTCTGAATTGCACAATGAAAATCCGGATTTATATGGTTGGCTTCAAATTAATGATACAGTAATAGACTATCCGGTAATGTACTCTCCATATGACCCTCAACTGTATTTGTACAAGAATTTTTATAAGGAAGATTCGAAATCTGGTACTCCTTTTATTCTTACACCCAGCAGTACAAATACCATTATATATGGGCATAATATGAAGAACGCATCAATGTTCAGTTCTTTATTAAAATATAAAGATATTGAATTTTGGAAAACCCATCGATATATTATATTCAATACTTTAACATCTAAAGGGATTTACGAAATTTCCATTGTAGCAAACGAAATTGTTTATTATGATGAAGCAAAAATACCTGATGGTGCATATCTTTTTTATAAACATTCTAACTTGGATAGCAAAGGAGATTTTGATGAATATGTAAATGAATTAAAAAAGAATTCGTATTTTGATAGTAATATTTCATTGGAATATGGAGATGAATTGCTTACATTAGTAACATGTGATTATGTTCAAGAAAATTCTAGATTAGTTGTAGTAGCTAAAAAAATTAATTAATTTTTTATTATTGAAAGAGCCCAGTTCATATGAACTGGGCTCAGTTTGTATTATGACTCTATATTATTAGAGTTATAAGAGTTTTTATAGGTTACTTAGATTTCTTCTCCTTCTTAGTAAACGCCAATGTGCCAATGCCTGCGATAGAAATCAGCAGCAACACAACATCAGCATTGTTAGAAGCGTTGCCAGTCTTCGGAACCTCCGGATTAAACACAGGAGCCGTGGTAGGAGTCTTAGGAGAGTCGATATTCTTAATCGGCTCTTCAGCAGGTACTTCAGGTTCAGGCTCAATCGCAATCTCCGGCTCAGGATCGGGTTCGGGTTCAGGAGTAGGCTCAGGATTAGGCTCAGGATTAGGCTTCGGTTCAGGATCCAGGTCAGGATCGGGATCAGGGTCAGGTACAACCTCAATAATCTTGTTACACACGTTAATTGTCGTGTTTTCTTTAGACACGATATTAAACATGATATCTTCTTTACTGAGCTCATACCCATCAGGGGCCTTGAGTTCCTTCAGATAGTACTGATAGTCAGGTACCAGGTATCTAACTTTACAAGAGCCATCTTCCGTAATCAGGGCTGCTGCCTTGGACTCATCAGTGGTAAAATAACCATCACCATTTTCATCAATGGCATAATAATAGGTTACCTTTTCCTCATTATCGTCCACAGTTTCGACCTTGTAGTAATAAAGCTGGAACGTCGCCGACTCCTTAATAAGGTTGCCATTAGAATCTACCTTATTAATGGTAACATCACCATCAACCTGTTCCAAGGTAATGGAGTTATACCAGTTGTACTTATAACCCTGATAAGAGTTATTAGTCCAAGGGCCATCGACGCCAAAGGCCATAGAGATAGCCAACTTACTTGCCTCATCTTTATTGAGGCCTGCAGCAGTTGCCTGTTTCATATAGTCGTTTACCCTACTCCAGACTTCATTGGTATTATCCATGTAGTCTTTCAGTCCCATATCCTTATCGTTCCATTTGCCGTGGCTACCATCGGCAAATTCTTCCTGTCCGGCCTTGTCGCCAAAATAGAAGCTCAACAGTTCCTTATAGAAGAGCTCATAACTTGCCGAGGCAATCTCCTCTTCAGGCCACTTCACCTGAATAAGAACCTTGCCATTGTTACGTTCCATTATCGTAGAATACTTTCCGAAATAATCCGGATAGTCTTCCAAGAGTTTATTGTACTGCTCTTCAGTAATAGAATACTGATCATCAGCCATTCCTCCCTGCATATCAACAACCATCTCAGGATGTTCTTTTGCAAGGTCAGTAAAGTTCTCGTAGCTACTCCCAAGCTTTCCGTTGTAATAATCCAACAGATAGTCGGTAAGAGCCGTCTCGCCAGTATATCCAGCTTTTTCAAGATAGCTATACATGTTAAGAACATGATTGAGCTTTACTTTAGACGACGAACTTACTCCAAAGAGTTCCTGCATCGGAGCAGACTTTGCAATCGCGCCAATACTTTCGACAGAAAGCTTCTGCCCGTCAAAGCCGATAAAATCTGTCAGCTTTTCATTAGAAGAAGTATCTGCCGTTTCGAGTCTAAAAGACCCGTCCTTATACCGGTAAGTATGACCATTAGATGTGGTAATCTCAATATCAAACTTATTGGAATCGGATGGCACACAGGTGTACTCACCATCCTTGTTGCCAGTAACCTGTCTGTAATACTCATTGAGTACATCAATAACCTCAGAAAGGTCAATAACAACATCACCGTCAACATCCTCTCCAATGTCATAATAGACTTTGAAGACGCCATCTTCAAAAGTAATGTCGTACTTAGACGACACGCCCTCAGAAGTAGTCGGTTGATTAGACGGATCCACTTCAGGTTTGAGAGACTCTTTCACAGATGTTTCACCCGAACCATCTGCAAGATTTTCCGCAACGTTCTCATCAGAAGTCTCAGCAGATTTATCTGCTTCTTCCTCGTCAGAGGGCTCTGCGGGCTTACCTGCTTTCTCTTCGTCAGAAGGCTCTGCAGGTTTATCTGCTTCTTCTTCGTCAGAAGGTTCTGCGGGTTTGTCTGCTTCCTCTTCGTCAGAAGGTTCTGCGGTTTTTTCCACTTTCTCTTCATCAGAGGGTTCTGCGGTTTTTTCCGCTTTCTCTTTGTCAGAGTCCTCTACAAGTTTCTGCTCTACTTCCGTATCTTCGAGCTCAGAAATCTCAACGATGTAAGGTCCATCAGCGATGTTCCGTTCGAAAGGTTCAGCAGCCGAAGCAGAAACACCCACTACCTGTGCAAAAAGAGTAGCAGATGCAACAGTCAGTGCTAACATTCTTCTCGGACGTTCTCTCTCCCGGTTAGAAACATGTTCTGCCATGTGAATACGCTTTTTCATAAGTGGTACCTCCTTAACTTATAAAAATGTGAATGTTCAACCAGTGCTTCATAGCACCTAATTGCTAATATACCATTTTCTGGTAATCAAATCAATATACATTTGTAATTATTTTACATTTTTCATCTTCTTTTTTCGACATTATTCTACATTTTTCATTTTTATATATCATAAATATTCGCCTTTAATATAATTTTTTGAATTTTTGTTTTATCATCTAAAGATATATTCCAAGTACTTCCAGCAATACTTCTTTTTATTTTATATTCTTTTGCCGGTTCTCCTAATAGCTTATTTAACTTTTTCTGTAAATCTACTTTATTAGTACATATAGAAAGAATATTTTCACTATATAATACATTTATTGTTGTTTCTGTTTCTGATTTGTTTGGTTCTTTATATATCTTTTTCATAGTACTTCCTTTATTTAATAGTATTCCTAGGCTTAGATTATATCACATTTTTCTGGATTTGTAAGCTTTTTAGCTAAAAATAGCAATTTAAAATTATTTACAACTAACATTAAAAGTGATATAATATATAAGTTCGCAATTTACACATCTAATGGAGATATTCTCCAAGGAGGACAATATGAGTTTTTTCAAAAAGACTAGCCAGCCCGCTACCACTCAGAAAGATTCTGAGGAAGAAAAGAAGTACAATGCTGCTTGCATAAACATGGAAATTGCTACTGGCAATTTTAAAAACATGACACAAGCAGATATTTGTGCTTGTGTGGAAAGTTGCAGGCCTTCTAAGTAAAAGCTCATAAAAAAGAATGTATTCTTTTCTCACCCAATGAAGGGTGAGTTTTTCTTTTTTAACTGTCAAATATTTCTTTACAGTTAAAGCATATTAGTGAGCTTCTCGTTTTATAAATAAAATTCAACAATTTAGTAAAATAGAGTATATCTATTGGATACACTCTATTTATTCCATATTTTTATTTATGCGTTTTTTCCACAACAATTCTTATATTTTTTCCCACTTCCACAAGGGCATGGATCATTTCTTCCAACTTTTGGTCCTTCGTTTACAACTGTTTTGTTCATTCCGCCTTCTTTTTCTGATATATTTCCATCAACTAGGTTGATTGCTGTATCTTCAAGGCTTGCTCCTGTTACTTTTGTTGTTTCTGTTCTTTCTATTGGACCTTCTTTTTTACGAATGTTTAGCAATATTTTTACAACGTCCATTCTTATGTCTTCTATCATATCGTCAAACATTTCTGTTCCTTCAAGTCTGTATTGTACAACTGGGTCTTGTTGTCCATATCCACGAAGTCCAATACCTTTCTTTAATTCATCCATGTTGTCTATATGATCCATCCATTTTTGGTCAACTATTTTAAGCATTACAACTCTTTCAAGTTCTCTTAAATTTTCCTCACCAAATTCTGTTTCTTTAGAAGCATATATTTCGTGTACTTTTGCTATTAATTCGTCTACTAAGGCATTTCTGTCGAATTTTTCTGCCTTTAATGCAGCTACATCGCTTATTCCTAAGTTTGTTTCTATGTCTTGAGCAATTGATTCTTTGTTTACTTCTTCTCCGTCTACTATGTGAGAATCTACTATTAATTCAACAACAGAATCCATCATTTTTAGTATGCTTTCTTTTAAGTTCATGCCGTCTAAAACATCTCTTCTTTGCTCATAAATTACTGTTCTTTGAACATTCATTACATCGTCATATTGTAGAACGTTCTTTCTTATACTGAAGTTCCTTCCTTCAACTTTCTTTTGGGCATTTTCAACAGCCTTTGAAATTAATCTACTTTCTATTGGCATGTCTTCGTCTGCGCCTAATGTATTGTAAACTTTTGTTACGATATCTCCTCCAAAAATTTTCATTAAGTCATCGTCTAATCCAATGTAGAATCTAGATTCTCCTGGGTCACCTTGACGTCCACTACGTCCACGTAACTGGTTATCAATTCTTCTTGATTCATGTCTTTGTGTACCAATTATCTTTAGACCACCTGCTTCAATAACTTTTTCTTTTTCTTCTTTTATTTCGTTATCGAATTTTTTCTCTAATTCATTGAATTTTTCTCTTGCAGCAAGTATTGCCTTATCATCTGTCTCGTTATGAGCTGCAGCATCTTCAATTTCTTCATCAGTGTATTTTAGCTTTCTCATTTCTTGTTTTGCAAGATATTCGCTATTTCCACCAAGCATAATATCTGTACCACGTCCAGCCATGTTTGTTGCTATTGTAACAGCTCCAAATTTACCAGCTTGTGCTATAATTTGAGCCTCTTTCTCGTGGTATTTAGCATTTAATACTTCATGAGGGATTCCTTCTTTATCAAGTAATTTACTTAATTTTTCAGATTTATCAATAGATACTGTACCAATTAAAACTGGTTGTCCTTTTTCATGAGCTTTTTTGATGTCTGCTATAACAGCTCTAAATTTGGCATCTTCATTTTTATATATTATGTCCGAATTGTCTTTTCTAATCATTGGCTTATTTGTTGGAATTTCAACAACGTCCAATTTGTATATTTCTTGGAATTCTGCTTCTTCTGTCATTGCAGTACCTGTCATACCAGATAATTTTTCATACATTCTAAAGTAGTTTTGGAATGTAATTGTGGCAAGTGTTTTAGATTCATCGTTTATCTTAACATGCTCTTTTGCTTCAATTGCTTGATGTAATCCGTCATTGTATCTTCTTCCATACATAATTCTTCCTGTAAACTCGTCTACAATTAGAACTTGTCCATCTTTTACAATGTAATCTTTATCTTTCTTCATTATTCCATTTGCATGTAAAGCTTGATTTACATCATGAACTAATTCAGAATTTTCTAAATCGTTGAAGTTTTCTAGTCCAAATTCCTGCTCAGCCTTCTTTATACCTTGTTGAGTAAGAGTTGCAGATTTAGCCTTTAAATCTACTATATAATCATATTTTTCGTTATCTTCTTCTTGCTCATAATCTTTGTCATCTTCTTCAATTATAACTTTAGCTTGTAATTTTTTTACAAAATGGTCAGCCTTTTGATATAAATTAGAAGATTGTGCTCCTCTACCAGAAATTATAAGTGGTGTACGAGCCTCATCAATTAAAATACTATCGATTTCGTCGACGATTGCATATTTTAATTTTCTTTGAACTAATTGGTTCTTGTATATAACCATGTTATCTCTTAAGTAATCGAAACCAAACTCGTTGTTTGTACCATATGTAACATCACATGCATATGCTTCTTGCTTTTGCTTTGGATTCATTCCGGCAATAACAAGTCCAACAGAAAGTCCTAAAAATCTGTAAAGATTTCCCATCCACTCGCTATCTCTTTTTGCTAGGTAGTCGTTTACAGTTATAACGTGAACGCCTTCTCCTGTAAGTGCATTTAGATAAACTGGAAGTGTTGCAACAAGTGTTTTTCCTTCACCTGTTTTCATTTCTGCAATTCTTCCTTGGTGAAGTATAATACCACCAATTAATTGTACATCGAAATGACGCATTCCTAAAACTCTTCTAGATGCTTCTCTTACAACTGCAAATGCTTCTGGTAAAATATCATCTAATGTTTTTCCGTTCTTCAATTGTTCCTTAAAGTATGGAGTTTTTGCAACTAGCTCGCTATCAGATAATTCCTTCATAGCTGGCTCTAAACTGTTTATTTTTTCAACAATAGGCCTTACTCTTTTTACTTCTTTTTCACTGTATGTTTTAAATAATCCCATGAATAATTCATCCTTTCAAATTTATGTAATACAAGGCAAAATAGGTTACATTTTGCCATTTTTTAACTTTGTTATAGTTTACGTGGTTATTATATAACTAAATGTGGCATTTAGCAAGTAAAATCGTAATAAATTATTAAAATATATAATAAAACAGAGCACACTTTAATGCTCTGTTTTTTTCATCTTTATAAAGTTGCAGATGTTGGTACATAACTCTCGTCTGGCGGATATACATACTCATCATTTGGCGTCTTTGTCTCTTTTATTCTTTCAATTTCTATAACTGGAATTTCTCCGTGGTATTCACCTTTTGTTATTGTTCCTTCAATTTCTACCCAACATCCATCTTTGTATTTTTCTGCTCCATTCAAGTGACACAAAAATCCTACCACAACTGCCTGCAAATCTGGAGAAACAATCATCTGCCTTGCAAGTACAAATTGATCATTCGAAAAATCATATAATCTGTACACAAATCCTACAAATTTAATTTTTTTACCAATATACTGGTTCATATTATCATGAACTGTTTTTAATACATTTGTATAATTGGCTGCAGATATGGTATTTATTTCACTTTGTGGAACTCCTTCACTCTTTGATGTTATTCTTTCATTTGAATTAATTATATTTATTACTCCTATTGCAAACATTATAAATATTAAAATTGTTAAAATAACAAATATTATTTTAAATATCATCTTACCATTTAGCTTAAAATTGCGAACATACATCTTTCAATCCTCCCATAAGAATTGTTCTTCTTATGGTACATACTATGAAAGATTTATTGCTTTTATGAATAATCTCTTGAAAATATAGATTTTACAACTCCTTTGTCGAGTAAATTACTGAATATGTTTTTTAGAATTATTAAAGCTATTGGACCAATAAACAAACCGATTACTCCAGATATTTTAAAGCCAGTATACATCGCAATTAATGTAAATATCGGGTGAATTCCAATGTGATTGCCTACAATTCTTGGTTCTATAAATTGTCTTACAACAGACATTATTATCCATAGCACAAATATGCTTATTGCAAGTCTTATGTCTCCATTGCATGCTGTGATTATTGCCCATGGGACCATTACGCTACCCGACCCGAATATTGGGAGCGCGTCTACAAATCCAATCCCCAGTGCATATAGTAATGGATATGAAACTTTCATTCCAGTTAGTTTGAATATATAGAGTCCAATTAACGAAATTATGAATGACACCAATACTAATATTGCCTCAGCTTTTAGATACCTACCTAACACTTCCATTATTTCTTTCAGATGTTTGTAAATTTTCTTTACCCACATTTCGGGTAAATGGTGTTCAAGTTGGTCTATCATGTATACTTTATCTGTACAAATAAAGTACAGTGATAAAAATGTTACAGCCAAATACACTCCAATAGTTGGAATCGACGTGATCCATTCTAGTACACCTTTTAAGAATGAATTTAGCCATAATACTGCTGTATTTAGGAGTTCTGTTGCAGACCTTTCAATAGCCGTAACAACATTTTCTGGAATGTTCAACTTTTTTAAGTTTTCACTGCCAATAAATTTTTGTATCATCTGGCTCGCATTTGTAAAATACGTTCCCAAATTATCTAATAAATTTGAGCCTTCCGAAACAAGTGTTGCAATCCCCCAAGTTAATAATCCAAGAATTATTCCTAACACAACTACAATTACTATAATTGCACTCGTTTTTCGTCTAAATTTACATTTTCTCATAAAAAATCTTATAGCAGGCTCTAGCAAAAGAGATATTACAAATGCAATTAAAAAAGGCATATAAAAGAAAGCTAGTTTGAAACTTAGATAAATAGTTATAAAGCTTAATATCAATAAAACTAACTTTCTAAAAACCTTTGTCCAATAATTCATATCAATTACCATAATAGCTCCTAATAAATAATATATTACTATTTTATGGTAATTTTCCAAAAGTATACGTTATACAATATAATTTATTTTCAAAATAAAACAGAAATACTTATTATTTTGAAAAACAAGGGCAAGCTCGCCTTTTGAAGAGTCTGGAAGAGCTCCGACCAATAGTGCCGTACCGAAGTTTTAAAAATAATAAGTATTTCTGCATTAATATTAAAGTTGAAAAATTATAGAATTACTCTGCGTTATGCTCGTCTGTTCCACAAATACATTCTATTGTATCACACAATTCTTTTTGGTCTACTGATTGATTTGCGGCTAAATCTCCTAATGTTAAAATGCCGATAACTTTGTTGTTTTGTGTTACAGGTATTCTTCTAATTTGTTTTTCAGACATTAATCTTTCTGCCTCTGTAATTTCGCTGTTTGGAGTACATGAGCATGGCTGTGTTGTCATTATCTCGCTAACTGTGGTCTTGCAAGTATCTTTATCGCATGCAACTGCTCTTAAAAGAATGTCTCTATCTGTTACAATTCCAACTAATCTGTTTGAATCATCGCATACTGGAGTACAACCAATATGGCATTCGCACATCATTTTAGCACAGTCCTGTACAGATGTGTTTGGCTTTACATAATTTACATGATTACACATACAATCTTTAACTTTCATTTATATATCCACCTTTCAAAAAAATTTACAATATTATTATGCACATTTGAAAATTGAATATACAGTTTGAATTTTGCTGATTTGTCAAAATTTTCTTTTATAGTTGATTTAATACCAAAATTTGAATGAAATCCCTTTTTATATCATCTTTGGCATTTTTTTCATTTAATTCTTTAAAAATTTCATCAGTAATTTGGTTAATTAAAGTTTTTGTTGGTTTTTGTGTAATTCTTTTACATTTATTTATAACTATCGGATTGATTTTTAGATATGACTCTGGATATAAATCTACCGTCTGTAAAGTTGGCTCTTTTATGTTTATCTCACTTCTTGTATATGTATCTCCAATTATAGTTTTCATATACTCATCAGTATTTAACATATTTGTATCCTCCCTCGAACTATTCTGGAAGATATATTTTAATAATGTTCTTGCATTATTAAAACCTCCTCGTATACTGTATTATATGAGAAGGTTTTTGTTTTGTTAATTTAGTTCATTTACATACTGTTTGAATTTTTTTCCACGTTCTTCAAAATTTTTGAATGCATCAAAACTTGCACTTGCCGGCGATAATAACACTACATCTCCTGTTACTGCTTTTTGTTTTGCCATTTTAACGGCTTCTTCAAGATTTGTACAATGTATAATGTCTATTTTCTTATCTTGTATTTCTCCTAATGCTATGATTGTTGCATTTTCAATTTTTTCAGATGTTGGGCCAGTCAATATTAATGTTCCTACTTTTTGTGCTATTTTTTCTCCAATTTCTTTGTAATCTAATCCTTTGTCTGATCCACCTGCTAGCAATACAATATTCTCATCAAAAGCATTCAAGCCGGCAATCGTACTAGCTGGGCTAGTTCCAATAGAATCGTTGTAATATCTTACTCCATTTAGTTCTCTTACAAACTCTAATCGGTGTTCAACCCCATTAAAATTTTTTATTGCATTTAACTGTTGTTCTTGGGTAGCAACTGTTTCTGTTGCTGCAAGTGCAGCACAAATATTTTCGTAATTATGAATTCCCCTTAATTTTACTTCATCTTTTTTCAATAACTCTATGCATTTTCCATCTACACAATGTTTTATCATCTGGTCAGCTCTGTCATACACATATCCATCTTTCAATTGCTTTGTACTACTAAAGAATACAGCTTTTCCTACTACATCTTTTGCAAAGTTTCTAGTAATATCATTATCTTTATTTAAAATTGCTATTCCATTTTTATTTTGATGTAAGAAAATATTTTTCTTTGCTTCTTGATACTCCTCATATGATTTATGTACATTCAGGTGGTCTGGAAACATATTTGTTACAACTGCAATATCAGGACTAACATCCATTCCCATTAATTGAAAACTACTTAATTCAAGCACAATTATATCGTCTGGTCTCATATCTTTTACCTTAGTAAATATAGGCTTTCCAATATTTCCTCCTAAAAAGCAATTACGTCCTGTTTGCTTTAATATTTCATATATAATTGATGTAGTAGTAGTTTTTCCCTCTGTGCCAGTTACGCCTATGACCTTACATGGTGCAAGCTTTAATACCATTTCAATTTCAGAAGTTAATAATGCACCTCTTTCAACTTCTTCTACAAACTCTGGTATTGTTGGTAATGCACTAGGAGATCTGAAAATAACATCAAATCCATGTAATCTAGATAGATTATCTTCTCCTATTTCAACTTCATATCTATATTTATTTATTTTTTCCATAATTTCATCTGATAAATTTCTTTTGTCAAATACTGTAACTTTCGCATTTTTATCATAAAAATAATCTAGCAAAGGCACATTGCTAACACCCATGCCGATTATAGCAACCTTTTTACCATCTAAGAATTTATTAAATTCTTCTAACTTTTCATTTACAAAATCCATACTTAAACTCCTTTCTAGTTTTTCGCCCATTAGGGACGCCCCTTTGGGGGCGAAATATTTTATTGAGCAATCTTTTCTAATATTTTCATAGCCGATTCTTCTGCATTCTTGCATTCTGTTACATCAACATCAATTGTTTTGCTGTATCTCTTGTAGAAGCCGGCTTGCTCCTGCAACATATCTCTTTCTTCAATATGTTTTTTCAATTCTTCTCTTGTTATTGTTTCATTTTCATATTGATGCATTTTTCTATCTACTCTTGTATCTATATCTGCTGTTACGAAGAAATGATAATCTAGCTCAGAATAAATTTTCATTAAGTCTCTAC
>OGEU01001626.1_pt1 | contig 18208 bp, 22 predicted proteins | sample 1570651 | NCBI WGS metagenome assembly OGEU01 (sample SAMEA2582129, study PRJEB24529) | metagenome | biome: Human gut stool | place: China | collected 2011 | reverse complement strand
TGGCGGAGAGACGGTTGAAGATAAGCTCAAGGACGGTAAGGCTGTCGCGGACCTCGAGGCGGGACAGCTGCATACGGCCGTCAGGGAATATTCCGGCACCCTTGCCCGCGACCATAGAGTCGATAAACTCGCCGAACTTCAACAGAAAATTTGTGCCGTCCTCTTTATCCTTATGCAGAAATATTTTATCTATTTCTTTTAAAATATCCTTTATAATCTGCTTATCCGTATCAGACAATTCCTTCAAGGCATCCGCTATGCGCTTAAAGTTTCTTTCCCACTTTAAGCGAACATCGCGCCCGGTATCATTCGAGCCATTCCAAGGTACTATATTTTCAAACTTGGTATCCATCAACCCAATTCAAGTTCATTATCATTAAAAGACAGCAATAGAGGCTGCCAGCACATGCCATATTCCATGGTATCCAGATTGATAAAATTCAGCATATAATCAGCAAACCTATTGTTCTCTTTATGGCTCTGCTTACGCAGACGTGCATTGTTCACCGTTATGACCCCATCGCTTTTGCGACGCTCATAACTATAACTCATGAAAGAAAAAGAAAAGCTTTTTCCTTCGGAGGACAACTGCCTCATTTCATCTATTGCCTGGAATACATTCATGCCGCAAAATTATCTGTACCGGTACCATAAAAAAAGGACACTATCTACTGACATTACCCTCCAGGACTTCGAGCCTTTTTATGCCATCCCGCACCTTACGGGAGTCAACCACCAATTCTTTTTTTGCGAGAATTTCGAGCAACTCATTGTTGCGAACCAACAACCTCACGATCTGCGACCTCTGTTCCGGTGTCAAGCCAGATAAGACGTTACCCTTGCCAGACGACAATGCCATAGAGTAATCACCCGTATCAACGTAACCACCGCTATACTTGCCGCTACGTGTGCGAACCTGCTCCAATATCTGCGTCGTGTTGAGCATACGTATTGTCCCGTTTTTCTGTGCAATGTCAAACACATCCAAAAACTGGCGCACATGCGGGTTGGCCACACCTTCATGGTTAGCCACGAACTCATTCTTATGCACCGGAATAACACCAGCCACATCATCAGGATTACCGTTCTTGGTATAGCCCTCTACATACTCATCCACATAACCACCGGATTTCAACCCCTTCGCTTCATCACGCTGCTGCTTGGCGACAGCAATCTGAGCAGCACCACTGGCAATGGCAGCCGCAGCAGCAATGGCTCCCAATGCCGGTCCAACAATCGGGATACCGGCCATGGCCTTATATGCCTCCATAGCAGCAACCGCTGTACTGGCAGTCACCTGGAGAACCGAAGCTGCAAACTGCTTGTCCGCATACTTCTTTTTAACCTGGTTGATAGCTTCTTCCTTCTCCTCCTCAAGCTTGGTCGTATCTTTCCCGGCTTTTTTGGCAGCCTTGATTTCCTTATCATACTTGCGTGTGATTTTGCTCACCTCTGCATCCTGCAAGGCACTGACCACCTGACTGGCTGCAGATGCGGCCTGGCCAATGACATCAAATGCCGCCCTTGATGTATCTGCCCGTAACTGCTCCTGCTCTTCCGCAATACGAGTCTTCTCAGCCTGGTATTCTTCATACGTTATCAAATCGGCATCATACATCGCCTGAAGAATATCGTTTTTCTGAGAAAATGAAGAAGTGGAATCTATATCCCTGAATCCTTGTTCACGGCGGCTGTCCTTTTCCTCTTTTTGAGAGGAAAGCCCCATATCCAGCAGTTTGTCATCAACGGCTGTAGTATCGTCTCCATATTGCAACTGCATGGCACGTTTCTGCTCCAGGTAATCACGTTCAGCTTCGAGCAATTTCCTGCGATACTCTTCTTCGGAACGAATATCCCCATCAAGATAGGCTTGTTTTATCTGCTGCCGGTCCGACTTGTATGATGAATCAAGAGCAGCAAAGGCCCCCTGCTTTTTCTTACTTTCCGCTTCACTCTTAGTTTCATCAATACGGGAAGCTTCAGCTATCATCTTGTCATAAATCTGCCCTTGTATATCTGATGTGTCCTTGCCATAAGCCTCCAGCAAAGCTTTCCTCTCCAGCAGAAATTTCATTTCAGAATCTCGCAGGGCCTGGTTATATTCATCTTCGGTGTGTTGTCTATTCAAATATTCTTCTTTCCACAAATTCTGCTCTACCTGCATTGCCTGCTTCAACTTCTCTTCACGGGCCTTCAGTTCTTTGTCAAGGCCATTATCATCTACTCCATTGCTGTTTCCTCCTGGCACCGGATTATCTACTTCTTGTTCGGGCAGCTTTGCAAGAATCGCTTCCAATTCCTTTTTCTTCACAGCATAGCTACCATATAATTTTAGGCGTTCTTGCAGTTGATATTTTAACCCACCGATAACCGCCTTTTCCAAAGACTTGTCATCGCCAATCCATTTCATCTTTTCCGCCTTTTGTTCCTGGAACCATTTACGGTGAATCGCCATCTCTTCAGCCATGCGGTCCTTAAGTTCGCTGATAGCTGCTTCAGTCTCGCTCCGTGTACGTTGCTTCTGGTCATCATCCAGCAAATCCAGATTATCGGCTTTATTTTTTATACCAGCAATACGTCCCATCAGCGTTTCATAGCGCTCCATTTTGGCATTCAAAGCTTCTTGAGCCTCAGTCGCCTCATTGGTCCTGGTTTTGAATATAGCCAGATATGATACGACACCAGCCAATACCGAAGCTACAAGTCCCAACGGATTAGCCTTCAATGTCTTGTTGAACAATGCTGACGCAGCAGTAGCACCTTTGGTTATGGTTGTCCACAAGCTTTTGGCCATAGTGTCTGCCTTTACGACCAATGTATAGGCAGCAACAGCAGCCGAGGCTGCAACAATGGCCCCCTTGTACTTCCATAAGATGGAAATCATAGTTCCCAATCCCTTCACTGTCAGACTACCCGTCGTTATCATATATTTCATCACCGGCTGAAGCCTTTCACCCAGCTCCACCCGTACATCCTTGAAGTTCTTCTTCGCCTTATCCAGTCCAGCTTGAACCGTATTATTCTGCACATTGAACTCATTGATAATGCTGGTACCGTCTCGATACGCATTATTGGCCAAGCTCTGCGCTGTACGGATATCATCTATCTTGCCTGCCATCGTGCTGATGACGCCGGAAGCCCGTACACCGTCCAGTCCCATCTCCTTAAACATCGGTGCCAGCTGGTCAAGTCCTCCCTTCTTATTCAATGTATCCAGGAACTGAAGTATAGCCTCATTCGCATCCTGCTTGATAAGAGAGGTAAACTCTTCCACGCTCTGCCCAGCAATCTTTGCAAACTTGGCTGGTTCCTGGTACATCTTCATCATCAGTGTCTGGAAAGCCGTTGCCGCCATCTCCTGCTGCTGCATGTTCTGGTCAAGTACAGAGGCATATCCCAGGATATCACCCTGAGCAACTTTTGCCTGGTTCGCCGCCCCTGCCACGCGGGCAGTAAATCCCACCAGGTATGCTTCTGCCGCACTGGAGTTCTGTGCCACCTCATTAATGGCGCTACCGGTAGCCAACATCGCCCCACGCAACCCAAGTTTCTGGTCCTCGCCGAACATCTGTGCCAACTTGCCGATGTTCTTCACCGCATCATCCCCCAAATCCTCACCCAGTGCCACATTAATCTTATCGGCCGCATCGACAAACTCCAATACATCCTTCTTCCCGGTAATCCCCAAACGAGCAGCATCACCGGCCAGAGCATTCAGCTTCTCACGCGCTGTACGGGTGTCCATTTCCTTGAACTCTTCATTCAGTCCCTTGACTTCATCTCGGGTCATACCGGTGTACTTGATAACTTGCGCTTCGGCTTCCTCCATCTCCGCATATTCATCCACACATTTGCGGGCAGTCAAGGCCACCCCGGTAAGAGCCCCGACAACTCCTGCCCCCATAGCCGCATACTTGTTAACCCCATCCGCCATTTTGGAAAGAGAAAAACGGGTCTCACGTGCCTGCACCTCCACCTCTCTCATCCGTTGCCTGGTCAGCAGATAATCAGCCCGTAGCGCTTTCCATTTCTCCGTGCCGGGAGTGGCATTATCCATCTGCCTCTTGAGGGAAGCCGCAGCCTTGCGCAATTCCGAGTAAGACAATGCAGTCTTTCCAGCCTCTATACGTTGAACGGCGAGCGCGGCATTCAGTTTATCCAAATTCTCTTTCTGCTCCTTGTATTCCGCTGAATTCTCCTTCCCTTCTGCCCGCAATTTCGCCATTTCAGCCTTGACAGCATCAATCTGCCGTTTGGTCTCGTCAAACTTCGCTTTCGCCTCCGAATTATCAATCCGGATTGCCATTCTAAAGTCTTGTATGTTAACCGCCATATCTTTACCTATTAATCCAGGACAAAGGTATCTTCAAGCGTCACCTTGAAAAAGGACACAAAAAAACCGGCTATCCATCACGGACCACCGGCTTCTCAAATGTAAAAAAAATGTTTCTTAGAAAATATCCTCTACGGAAAAGTCATCCAGACCACCATCCTCATGCGTCAGAACCTTGCCGTCAGCATCTGTATTCGAACATATATGGCGCACGATGTAATCCTCTTCGCTCATGCCTCCAGTCAGAACCGATAAGGCATCCTCTCGAGAATAATATATCAAAGCCTTGACACTATAATGAATATATTTTTTCCCACACGGAAACAACACACAGATATCATCATCCGAAGGTTCTATACCCAATTCAGACCGTATTTCTTCAATCTGTTGGAACAATGGTTTCAACCCTGCTGATACCGGAACCTCAAGCTGGTATTCCACCCGGTATATATTCTTGCTATTCTTCATTGCTCCCCCCTTTCTCTTCTTTCTCAATATATTCATTCAAGAACTTGGCAAGGGTTTTGAGTTCTTCCAGTGTAATGTCGCTCGACTGACATTCAAGATTGTATATTGATTCTTTTGCTCCATTGCTGCTGACAGCTACGGTTTTCATAATCCAAGTCTCTTTCATTGCTCACCCCCTTTCCGGCACTTCTTTGCCTTATAAACGCACAATGCAACGGCGATGACCAACGGTGGGAACACCAGGCTGGCGCACGTCCAGCCGATGGCACGGAAATACCATTTGTCTGCTTCGGTCTTGACTTCGCAGTCGGGAGCCAGGCTACGATAGTAGCGACGTTGGAGGTTATTCACTTGCTCAGTAAGAGCATTAACGGATTCGCCCACGGCAAGAATGCCGGAAGCAGGCACGTTGAGGGTGCCAGATGTTTGATTTCTCATACTGTGATATGTTTTAGCGTATAGGCAGAAAAACGGCTGCCAGTTCCCGTTCGCTAAAACATATCACAGATTCCGCCCGAAAGCAAAAGTGTAATGGGAAAGGCAGCCGCCAATTTCGTATGTATCATTTTACTGACGTCAGTAAAATGGTCTATGTATAGGCATAAAAAAAGCCCATCATAATTCGTGAGCATTAACCGAAGCTCGCGGCACGGATAACATTCCGTGATATGTTTTAGCACTGCAAATATGAACATAATATTTGAAAGTGCAAAATGAAAAACGAAAAAACATTATCCGTCAAGCCAACGGCCATTATCCAGCCACACCCCTCCGTCACGCCAACGGCCATCAGCCAATATCCACCGGACATCAGCCTCAGTATCGCTGATACGGATGGGATAGAACGTACCGGTCCAGGCTCCCTTACGACCGAACGCATCCAATGTGAATTCCATCTCCTTGCAGACATATCGCTTGTTGCGTATCTCAAACACTTGGTAAGCAGCATATACATTCGGGTCATGGCTCTGGACCTTCACCGCTTTGGTGTAGTCAATATCATAGTTAGTCTGATACAGCAACCCGTCAAGCACATTCAGGCACAAACTTGCCCCAATACTGTTTGTCCTAACATATTGCCACCAAGACTCATCTCTGGATGTATGGTTTTTCGTATATTCATCTATATAAGGAACCGGATATTTCATAGAGACACCATTGTACACGACACTTAAGCCTTGCAATCCCGTATAGAGTGCCAGGCAGATACCACGTTTTGATTCCGTTTCTTCTCCTCCGCCATTTTGAATTTGCTCTTCAATACTCAGTGCCGGTTCTGTTTTATCCGCGTCGCCATTACCGGATAAGGAAGGAAGATAAATCCAAAGAGTAGTGTCCTCTCCCCTTCCTCCACCGCCGTAATAGTTGATTCCAACACTTTGAAAAGCTGTGGGAACCATCTCCAGTTCTACGGTATTGGAAACACCTTCGCGTTCAATGCCGGCAAATCTATCCACCATGACAAACACCGGAGATGAACGTCTTCCATCCTCATCCACCCAGTCACGCAGATACACATACTCCTTGCCATCAGCCTTGTGTGTATAGATAATATCCGGCTTTTTATGGGATTCGTCACTGAACCATCCTGTAATACTTCGCATGTCGGTCGGTATATCCTCCGGGATATTCTCTCTCTTCACTCCTTTTTTAACCACCTCCGGCAAGACATTCCATCTCCAGAACTCGGAATCCTCCACCTTATATACTACATTCGAGAAAGCTGGATCTTCAATATCCGGCTCTTCGACCTCCACCTCATACACATCCTCTACACTCTGTACATGTACGGAAGTGCCTCCGGTAAAATAGTTTCCTCTCAGCAACAGCCTGGCCGTACGCTTGCGGTTGTCAACCAGAAAAACAGCATTGAACAACCGCTCCACTTGCTCAAGGAAATCCTTCACGCTCCAGCCCGGCAGCATCTTGTTCCACAATACCGTTGGTACCGTATGACAGATATACACATCCTTATATACCGTATTCTCCAATTGGTTCTCCGTCAACCCATATCCGAGTGCCCTCATCAGCTCCTTGATATAAGCGCACAAATAAGGCTGCGGCGTCACATCGAACATGTCATCCGTACCCAGGTTCCGGTTATCTGCACCTGCCTCTGCCTTGACACACCATTGGTTATGTATATTTCCGGTACCCTGGTCAAGCACCGGTGCCAGACAATATTCCACTTCCGGATAGGTTTTCTCAATATGGGGAAACATATCCGTTGTCAGCACATCCGTCCGCTTCATTTCCAGAGTACCAATCAGCAAGTCACCGCCGATAAAATAATTCAGTTCAGAATTGCCGCTTGCAATCTGCAGAGACACCGTATCATCAGTCCAACCGGTAATAATCTCCGTACCATTACAATACACCCTATTGTCAGCTACCAATATGGCTGCGCGTTTGGTTTTCACCTCCTGCACGCTGTTCAACCGGTTCAAATGCGCATACAGTTCCGCATTGGCAGCATTAGTCAGTTGCAATGTTATCTCATAGGTATATTCTCCATTCTTGGTAATCAACGGATTCTCACGCTTCACCTGAATGGAAAAATCCTTCGGAAGTACAGCTTGCACACCGTCAATAAATAATTCAGTCATAGTCAACCAAGTTAAGTCCTATACTCATTCCGTTCCAGCCGCCGAACACATCGTACTCCCACTCCACTGTCATACTCTCCGCTCCATCCACTTCTCCGCAAAAGAAATCCATCTCCCGGAGTTTGGTTTTAAGCAGTTGCATGACCTGCTGGATGCGTGCATAATGCAGCAGTTCCTCTTCGTCGGTCTCCTGACCCGACGGAACCTTCTCAATCAGGAACAACAACAAGCTATTCTGTTCCCGATAATTATCCTCATTGCCCTGCGATACGGCATCCGGGTAATTGGCACACAGTATCAACCCCATACTGTCTTTCAATTTCTTGACAAGATGCTTTTCGCTGACGGCAATCACTGTCCCGTCAATCTTCGTCCGGCTGACCTTATTGACGCGTTCTTTCAGTTCTGCCAGCATCTCTCTATATCTCTGTATATTTATCATAGCCCTATCAAATTATTCTGTTCAGGATTCGCCATGGTGAAGCTGAACTCCACCGCTTTCAATACGCTACGCCTGAAGGAGCGTTCAAACTTCTGTTTTGTAATCACAATAGGCAGCCATTCGCCATCCACGAGAATCTCCACCTCTTGCGCATTCAGCATGTTGTGCCATAATTTATAATCACTCTGCAACATGATGCTGCCGGAGTTGACCGTGTATTCATCAGTAACCTTGACACCGAACTTGCGTTGCACCCCGTACATGGCTGCTGCATCACTCTCATTGTTTCCGGTCAGTTTCAGTTCACCGGTAGCCGTTAAAGTCTCAGGCATGTCATACACATTCTTGAAACGGAAACACCATATATCCACATACCTTGTACCATCAACGTAAAACTGCATGGAGCCTCCGAGCATGCCCACTGTATAACTGGCTATATCCGATTTTGAAAACTCGGGAAGCACAATATCCGGACTCACATCCACCGTGAAAGGCTCCGAAGAAGATACCGGGAATGATTTGCTCTCCTGGCTGCCGTCATTGAAAAAAGCCGTTATGTCATATCCTCCATTCTGCGGATAACCACTCACATACTCTTTGGCCCCCATACGTGTCACCTTGGCAGCCACCTCACTCAGTATTCCCGGAGAAGCGGCATCCTTCCGGGTCTGCATCCGGCTGAACATCACGTAGCTCTGCGCGTCTTCTGTCTCGTTGATAAGGAAAGTGAACGTCCCCGAAGCGGTACTCTGCGGTGCATAGTCCAGGCACCACACGCCCCACAATGCCAACTCACAGAACTTGCCCAATCCACGAATCCGCACCTGGTTGTCAGCATCCGGCACATACTCTTCATCAAGTATTTTTTTACCGCCATATTTCACGGCAAACGCTATGGTCACATCCGTGTCAATGATGTAGTCCTGCATGGTAGCACAGAACTCCCGCGCTCTGGGTCTCTGTATCACATTCATAATCGGCAATATTTGTTTTTACGGTCATTTTTCGGTAACAGCTCGTAATTGGATATGCTACCGTCACGCGCCCGCTTCATCTCATCTATCCAAGTGGCAGCATCATCTGCCATCCATCCGGCCACACGCTCCACATCATCGAGCGATGCCGGTTCACTTGCATTCATACCGCTTTCAGCCACAAACCTGCGGATCACTCCCCCCGGTATCGCTCCCAAAGACAAGCGACGCAGCGCCATGCTCATGGCCAACAACGCCACCGCCTTGCATGCTGCGAAATGTGCGTCCGTCTCCGGTACCGAGCTTTCCGCAAGCAGCTCTTCCCAACCGGCACCGTATGCCCGCTTCACCGTCAACTGCTGGGCTTCTCTGATGAAAGGCAAAAGCAGCAGGAACATACGCTCACTCCTATTTATCGGGAAATAGGTATCGAAAGAAACCCCATTACGGATTATCAACGCCTGAGTAGACTTATACATGTCGCTATCCGTCCACTCTTTCAGTTTCTTGTCATTCAGATAACGAATCAGCATATCCACCGCCTTGTAGTATTCTTCGAGGTGCAGCGCGTCATCACGGTCCAACTGCCACTCCCAGGGCAGTTTTTCGCTGCCGTCGGTAGCCACCTTGAACTTGCGCCCATCATCCTCATGGCTGAGGTCATTCTTCTGATACAGCCGCAATGTGGCCAACAGCGCAATCGGCCGTTGTACCTTGCGTACAATCCCGGTATCAGTACCCTCTTTCTCCGGATTGAGATAATAGTTCTCTGCCAGTTCTATCACCTTGCTACCGACCAACTGCGCCAGTTCTTCAGTAGCTAGCTCTATCTCACCGATAACCTTGGTGAAATCATTGTTAGCGTAATAGTTGGCGGTCAACTCACGCAACTCCTTGGCACCTTGGCCGTCTTTGTTGAATATCATAACATCATTTTTTAAGGTTCCTCATCAGTTCGTCTGCCCGCTGCCTGTCATCGAGCAACTTCATCATCACACGCAGCAGCAGCGTATCATCGGTAGCCCTCGCATTGCCGAACACTCCGCTTTCGGCCACAGAAAAGAGTATCGAGTTCATGCCCAGGCTCTGCACATCATTCTGCCGGGTATCCTTGTCCCTTCCACGGGAAAATACCGGTCTGAAGCACAGTTCCAGCCCGTCAATGATGAAAGTTCCGGAAAACAAGTATTCACAGAAGTAGGAGAACCAGGCATAAATCCCCCATCTCATCCACACCGGCATGTGCTCCACAAGCCCCATGTATCTGCCCATATATTGTTCACGAAAGGGTTCACGCTCTACACAGCCTTTTTTCTCCACCGGAGGACGATAGAGGATGGCACACAATGCCTGCAAGTCTACCGGCTCATATCCGGCATTATATCTATTGACCGCAGCCACCGCATGACGGAACTCACCAAAAGCCAAATCCGCCCCATGGCTCATCGGACCGCGCAGATAGCGCCATTCCGGTATCAGATTCACGGTCGAGTCATACGCCAGTACCACAGCGTCTCCCTCCATTCTCCACATCCATGCCAATGTTTCGGCCAAACGGTCTACCAGCAGCATATCCTGCACCTTTGAACGGAAGACATATCCCCTATTCTTCAGTACATACGCACACCACTCGCGCTTCACGTCCAGCAAGCTGATGCCAGGTTTCGTCATCAGTTTCTCCCGGTTCTTCAGCAGGTGCAGCCACTCCAACGGCTTCACCTCCTCCCAGCAGTCCGGGAATTCAATATCTGTCTGTTTCATGCCTATACTTGTTTTGCCGCTCTGTCCGGCGTCGATACATTCTCTTCCTTGTTGATAACCTTCCGGTAGATACCGAGGAAAATTCCCTTCTTCTGCGGGAAATTGATACGTATGGCATCATTGATTGCCTCCAGTACAATATCCTCGGGAATCTGCGTATCGGCCCCATAGAATATCTTCAGTGCATAAAGCATCTGGCTGCCGCTGTCACTCTTGCCGTCAATGATGATGTTGGCCAATGCCGGAGAAAGCCCGAAACCGCTGGTAGTGGAACTGTCCGCGATACGTGAAATCTTCGCCTGCGCCTCGATGTACTTGTCGATGTTCATCTCGATAGGCTCTATCTTCCAGCTCTGGGCATTACCGTCGGCATCCACGAAGTCGACACAGCTGAAGAACTTGCCGGCATTCTTCTTGCCAGCCATCACATTGGCAATAGTTTCGGTCAGTTCATCCTTCAGCCGCTCCATTTCTTTCTGAATTTTCGTCTCATCCCAATCCTCGTGCATGGCCATAATCAGCTCATGTTTCTGGTTCCAGTATTCCTGCGGAGAATGCACCACATACGCGGCTGCAATCATGTTCTCATTCAGGTGCTTGATGATTTCCGGAAGGTTGTTCGCGTTCTCCAGCCAGGGAACCGACCCATAGAAGCAGGAAATCGCATACATACTGCGGCCAAAACTCCGCATGCAATGGTATTTAATGGCAGTTTCGTGCCGGGTCGGATTCCATTTGTCAAAAGCCGGGTACTTGCGGAACGTGCGGCTCTTGAAGGAATCAAAATCACCAGTGAGGTATTCCGTAACATCCTCAAGCCTACGGCTGTCATTCTCCGGCCACACCAGACGGCTTTCTTCGCTGTGCAGTGACTCCAACCGCTGCACCCATGGGCGGCCGATACGCACTCCCTTGCCCATATAATATTTGGTGAAATGCCCGTTCATGTGCGTGTACTCAACCAAGTTATCACGTATATACCCTTTATAGTCCCAACTATCCAGCCATTCCTGAATCTCGTCATCCTCTATCCATTCCTGGATGCGTTCGTTATTTTCAATCTTCACCCGGTAAAGCATCGGCCCCTGACCATACAGCAGCCCTACCTTACGGTCCAGAATACCGGGACCCAGGTTGTTCTTCTCCAGCAAGTCACGGATGGCATTCGGCATATTGTTGTCCGGGCCCCATGGAACTACACGTACACCGGCCACCGATACCGGGTCACCGTCCCAGTCCTGCGAGCCAGCATTAAAGAACTGGCTCATGCTCTGGCTCCAGTTCATGTTAATGGCATATTGCCCGGCAGCCGTATCCACAAAACTGAAACTGCCTATCTTCTTTATCTCACTCATAACTATCTATTGATATAAATTCTCGTTGTATTAATGAACAGCGAACCGCAATAATCCACCACTATCTGCTGAAGTTCCGGTATATGCTGTTCAATCACGGGATTAAACCAAGGTTTCGGCTTCCGGTTCCAATCCTTGTTGCTTTTCTTGGTGATTACCCGTGTACCGCCCTCCATATTATATCCACGGCCTACACCCAGATGAACATAAAGCCCATCGGCATTGAATCCGAAGCCGATGCTCGTAATCTCCTCGCCTTTAGCCGGCACCTTGCCCCAATGCCGGTAATTCTGCCTAATGGATGCCGAAAGCTTCTTATCCTCATCAATCCATTTCGATACGCTCGCCTGCAACGCCTCGTTCACTTTCTTTCCCCAGGCGCGTATCCGACCGTTGAATGCCGCAACCGCTTTCGCATCCTGCTGCCGCTCGAACTGCTGCGTAATGCCGGTATCACCCTCTATCGTGATGTCCAGCGGAAACCTATCAGCCAGCCGGTTCTTCTTGCTCCACCAGCTGCTGCGGTTATTATTTTGCGATAATCGTTCTGCATGTGCTCCCATGCTGCAAAAGTACCCCAGACCACTTATCCGAAAAAGGACACAAAAAAAGAGGTCTCCCGAAGGAAACCTCTCCAACTTCATCACAAAGATGCTGTCAAACAATAACAATGAAATGAAGCTATATCAAAGCACCGATACGCTTGCAAGTTCATCCGCAAAACTATGCAGCGCCTTCTCTATGCGTTGTTTTTGTTGAATGCGCGGTTTTGAACGCCCGTGCATATATGCCCACAGTTGCTTTTGATGGATACCGGTCAGTCTCTCCAATCCGGCAAGCGACAACAGACTGCCGTAGTGAAGCAATAGGCTCTGTATGTCATAATGCCATATCAATGTATATTCCCCTTTTATTTGTTCCGGCCAACGTTCTTCAGGGAGATTTTTTTTAATCAAAGCAATGGCGACTTCCACATCCTTCTTGCACTCTTCTACGGTATCTCCAGCCGCATAGATGCCCTCACAATTTTCTGAATAAGCCCCAAAACTATCAGGACTTGCACAAATGTTCATAATAATCTTTTCCATGATTCAATGATTCTATTTGGATTAAAAGGGATGGGGATTATACCCCCATCGCCCTTGCTATTTTTCTTCTTAACGGTTCGGGAAACTCTTTGGCTCCGTGATAGGGAACCGGCTCCGAAAGCTTCCCATTCTTTGTGTAGAAGTAATGACTACCTTCTGCGTGACTGAACTTCCAGCCTGCCGCAATGATTTTCCGATGAAACTCTGAATACTTCATTTTTGATTTCTATTATTGTTTGACTCTGCAAATATAGAAATATTTCTATTAATCGCAAAGAAATAGCAGAAATATTTCTATTAACATATAAAAAAACCGGCTATCCATCACAGACCACCGGCTTCTCAAATGTACAAAAAAATGTTTCTTAGAAAATATCCTCTACGGCAAAGTTATCCAGACCGCCATTAGTATCAGTCAGAACATTACCATTCGTATCTTTACTTGCACGAATATGACGCAGAATATACTCATCCTCACTCATATTGCCAGCCAACACCGACCGGGCATCCTTTTGAGAGTAATTGACCAGTGCCTTAATATAATAATCCAGTTCTTTTCCACCAGTATCCGAATACAACACACAGAAATCATCATCCGAAGGTTTTATACCCAATTCAGACCGTATTTCTTCAATCTGTTGGAACAATGGTTTCAACCCTGCTGATACCGGAACCTCAAGCTGATATTCCATCCGGTATATATTCTTGCTATTCTTTGCAGCCTCATTCATTTCACGCCTCCTTTCTGTACCAATGCATAATACTTGCCTCCCTTTATGACTTCCATGCCCAGCCTAGGGTTGCACTCATATATCCCCATAAGCCTACCCTTAAGAAGCCCTTTTTCATAAGTAAGCTGCTGGATTTCTTTGTAATATCGTGCATTTTCGCTTTCCAAGAATGCGATGTATTCGTCTTTAGTCATACCTCACCCCCTTTCCGGCACTTCTTCGCCTTATAAACGCACAGTGCCACGACGGCAACCAGTGGCGGGAACACCATGCTGGCGCACGTCCAGCCGATGGCACGCAGATACCACTTGTCTGACTCGGTCTTGACTTCGCAATCGGGAGCCAGGGCACGGTAGTAGCGGCGCTGAAGGTTATTGACTTGCTCGGTGAGAGCGTTGATGGTTTCGCTTGCGGTAGGAATGCCGGAAGCAGGCACGGAGGGCGTGCCGATGGTTAGTTCTTTCATAGTGTCTGGGATTTGGAGAATTGATACTCGATGAACTCTGCTACTGATATACGCCCCTTGGCAAAGCAATAGTGCGCCATGGTGGCATTCCAGATATAGGAAGTACCATCATCCAGCGTCAACACAGTCTTGTCTAATGAAACTCTCTTTTTACAAATTAAATCGAATACCGATTCACACAAGGATTCCAAACTGTCATACTCCACGGAATACGACTCTTCCTTTCCACCTAAGGAAAGAGTGACTTTTGATTTTTTCATTTTTACAACGCATTTAAAATGAAACAATAGGTTTACTGTTACGGAGAGGGAACAAAAAAGTTCCGCTCCCCGTTGCGTTACACCTGATAAGGGCAGTGGGCGCATTAACGCTCCACACGGGACGGAACTATATGTATGGCTATGGACATAAAAAATGCCCGCAGCAAAACTTTTGGCGAGCCTTCTCGCCCTTATCAAATGTAACGCATTGCAAAGATGGGGGATTATTTTGGAATGGCAAAAAAAAGCGGAGAAAATTTTCTCCGCCAATCCCAATCAATTATAAATGTCATCCTGTACAATGCGCGAACGCTTTTTCTTTTTATCAGCGACATCCTGTTCTTTCGAATCAGCCGCCTCTTCTTTCTCCTGAAATGTACGTTTCGTATCAAATCCGTCATTAATCATTTCATCTTGTGTCACCTCTTTACTCAACAACCAATGATAAACGTTTTGATTACTAGTGGTAACGACGTAAGCCTGCTCAAATTTCCACCCACGCTTGCCCATATAGTTCATGGCGTCTACCATTGAATTAAAGATTATTTTTTTCCCATTTTCATCTACCAAAAATTCTTTAGAATTTCCTGTCCAAAATTTTGTTTCTTGCCCAAAATCCACAGTAACAGTCACCTTTGTACTAAATACCTTTCCTGTACCAAGCAATTCACAAAAAACTTTGTAAGGTTCTTGCCCCATCACATTCACACAGACAAACATCAGCATCAAAAACAAACATTTCTTCATACATTCATATATTTTAGTTAATAATTAGCCGCGTAAACATAGGGGTTGTTTTTGGAATGGCAAAAAGAAAGCGGAGAAAATTTTCTCCGCTTCCCGAAAAAATATGTCATAGTTACATACCTTTGTAACCAAATAGCTCACTCAATATTGTTCTTTTTATATCATCATAGGGGTTCTTTATCAGACTTTTATACTGTGCTTCGACATACAAATTTACACCTTCATTTCCTATGTTTGTAACAAGTTTATCTCTACAGGAATCACTTATATCCAAAATCTTATCATACAATTTTCTATCAACAGCAGACAACAAATTCACAAACTTCTCATTCAATCTCTTAAAATCAGCTTGTATATGGGATTCTATGGCTCTTTTATCTGCTTCCCGTTCATTTAACCCACTTAGATGTGCTTCAAGATTATCGAAAAATTCATATACAAACTTTAAATTATAATCAAGTATAAGAGTCTTGAGTAATGCTATTTTTCTATCAGCTTCCTTGAAATCATCTTCTTTCTTGTTTTTCAGTTTATGTATCGTATAAGCAAACCAAGCATTAAATGCGGCGATAAGAATCATCGCTATTTTATAGACTACATCCAAAATGCTCATCAATGAATATGGTTCTTGTGGCATTTGCTGTGGAACAACAGTCATAACCGTATCCTTAATCATTGTCAAGCTATCAATAATCGCTATATCCATATCCATTACTTATCTAAACCTGTCTTATGTTGAAGAATTCTTTCAATAGCTTCTTCCAACGGACTCTGCAAATCGTAACCATTTGTCTCCAGTTCCAATTTCTGTTCAATAATTGACCTTCCGTTTTTCTCCACTATGTTCCTAAACAATTCTTCCAAAAAAGATGGGGTGATAGAATATATATCTTTAGGTATAATAAGTTTAACCTTATCGTACTGCTCAAACAAGTCATTCAAACGGCTTCTTTCGCGAACGTCTTCTCCACGATCTCTTCCGGTAAACACTTTCGATTTTATGTTGCCGATTTGAGTTCTAAAATCCTCCAAATCAACGATGTTACTTTGTTTATTCATTATTCAAATCATCATCATTAATTAATAACTTTGCAAATATAGCAGTTCCAGGAAAATAGTAAGGTACTGCGCGAACATATTTTCGATCTGGAATATCCGTTAATTTTCCTGATTCATTAAAAGATATAATTCCTCGCGGCACTCCATTTTCATCTTGTACATCTACCAATTTATAGGTTCCGTCAAAATCTATTCTTGTATTGCCAGACAAGAGATACATTCGCGAAATATCATCAGCTTTATCATCGCCCTTCAACTTAAAAAAGCTGTTTATAAATTGAATTGTACCATTTCCTCTCTTACACACATCCTTGGGGATACAACTAACCCCTTCTTGCAATGAATATAATGTCCATAATGTTTCTTCCGTAAATGAGTTTCTATTAAACCAACTATGAGACTGAAAGTTATCGGATAAATCTTTCATTTTTTTCAAGCAGTCAGAATTCACAGGAATGCCTTCATCTGGATATTTGAATTTCTCATAAATAGTTTGTCCAAAGTTCAATATCACTAAGTTTAACATCCCAAAATGTCTGTTATCTTCTGTGCATTCCTCAAAATATCCAATCAAGTATCTATATCTCAACGACGAATGTTCTTCTGCATTTATCAAAGTCTCACCTACTACATAGCCCAAATCTTTCATCGCTTCTCTATTCAGTGATTTTTTCACCCTGCTTAAACAGCTATTTACATAGTCAAGCAATGTAGTAGTGTCTATTTCTTTTTGAGCTAAAAGACTTGAATGACTCAAGTTCTTTCCATCAAAACGTTTTAACCTATATGGAATAATATCTCTATACAGAATTTGTCTGTTAAGCAATACCGCAGGAGAACCTACGGAATTGAGTAATCTTCTTACCGAACTGTTGTTCATATTCTTACCGCCAATGGAAGCAAGCCTCACATACTTATCGTATATATTTGCTTTTTTGCAGTTTTCTATAAAACAATCTATTTCCAATAAGATGGCATCCAAAAAGATTTGTGTTACTAAATCCGTCTCCTGACAATTTCTATAATCAATCCATAAATCATCACACGTTTGATAAACAAATGCCGATATTATTTGTTTCAGAAAAAGAAAACTTTCTTTTTCATTTTTGATAATAGAGAAACAACTCGGCACATCAAAGGTTCGTACTTTTTTAAATTTTTCTTTCTCTAAGTTCTTTACATAGAAAGGACTCTTTTCATTTTGAGTAAGATATGACAGATTCCGAGGCATAAAATAGAGCAAAGCATCTTCATAAGAATGAATTAGTTTTGCAATTTCCCTATATTTTCTGTTATTCTCTAATGTAAAACTTCTCTGTTTTTTCCTCTTATTTCTCTTATTTTGGCTTTTTATTCTTCTCCTAAAACGTCTTAGTGTCAGATATATGCTTACTTTGTTATTTGCCATATCGATTCTGATATATGGCGAATCCCTTATCATCGCATGCCCAAAGGTAATAGTGAAACCTTAATCCGGCTTTACGGATTACGCGATGAAAAGGGATTCATTTTCTATATTAAAATTGGGCACTACAAACATCGGGATAATATTTTGAAAAAACAAAGCAAACGTGCAAAATCACCCACATTTTGCACACGAAATTCGTTTCATGTGCAAAAAGCAACTGTTTTCGCACATACCCCCTCCGTGGTTGAAGGAACGGTAATACGACCAGTCATTCCGCTTTTCGGGCCCCATTCCGTTTGCGAGCGTGCGAGCAAACGGAATGGGTGCGCCCTGCACCCCTCCGTCAAATCAGCCCCTCATCGCCAAAACTGTAATATTCACCATTCGTTATAATCACGTGGTCTATCATTGTGATATTGAATAACCCTGCCGCCTTTTTAAGCTGCTCCGTCAGCCTCTTGTCCTCATTGCTCGGTCGGATGTTGCCACTCGGATGGTTATGCACCGCTG
>OGEU01001622.1_pt1 | contig 18265 bp, 9 predicted proteins | sample 1570651 | NCBI WGS metagenome assembly OGEU01 (sample SAMEA2582129, study PRJEB24529) | metagenome | biome: Human gut stool | place: China | collected 2011 | reverse complement strand
GACAGAGACAACGTGAGCAAAATATTAAATAATCTATTATCCAATGCTATTAAATTCACTCAAAAAGGACATCAAATAACCGTCTTTATCGCCAAAGAAGAAGATCATATCTTCTTTACAGTTGAAGATAATGGTTGTGGAATATCAGAACAAGATCTTCCACACATTTTTGACCGCTTCTATCAATGCGGTACTCAACAATCGAGTGGAACTGGCATTGGACTATCGCTTGTATATGAACTAATACAACTGCATCACGGAAAAATATCAGTAACGAGCACCATAGAAGTTGGTACAAACTTTAATGTTTCTATTCCTATCACTCAACATTATTACAAGGAAGAAGAAATCAACCAATCACATATACAAGAAGAACAACAATCAAATCTTTTACAGGAAGAATCACCTGTACAGCTTTCTGCCTCCAAACAAATCATTCTGGTCATAGAAGACGATTATGATATGCGTAAATACTTACATCAATATCTCTCCCCACACTTCGAGGTATTAACCGAAGATAATGCTTTTTCCGGATACGAAACAGCATTAAAATATATCCCGAATCTAATCATTACCGACATCATGATGCCTGGAATGAATGGATTAGAATTGTGTAACAAACTTAAAAACGATTTCCACACAAGTCATATTCCTGTCATTATACTTACCGCCAAAGCAGCAGAAGAAGACTTATTAAAGGGATATCAGAGTGGAGCTGAAATCTACATCACCAAACCTTTCAACCCGGATAGCCTGATACTTCAGGTAAGAAATATGATTTCACTCAAAAAATATCAAGAGAGAAATACACTCAATACGAATGATGATGACACTAACGAAAATAAAGATTATATAGCATTAGACGAAAGAGAACAGAAATTTATAAACAAGCTTAATAATTGGTTAGAATTACACTTAGAAGAAACGGATTACAATATAGAAGATATTTGTAAGGAGATTGGAACAAGTCGTATGCAATTACACAGAAAACTTACAGCCCTTTTAGGCCAGTCAGCATCCGAATTTATACGTTGCTTTAAGATGAAACGAGCTAAAGAATTATTAGAATCAGGTAACTTTAATGTCTCTGAAGTTGTTTATAAAACGGGATTCAAAAATAATTCCCACTTTACTAAAACATTCAAAAAGACTTACGGGCACCTTCCTTCTGAACTATTATGATCAATTCAATATTCTACTGAATATTCCTTGAAATCAAAAGCAGAAGGAAGAGCCGTACTCAATTCTTGGAGCAATAGAGAATAATCTAAATGACAAATGAACCGGAGAATAATTAAAATGACTATTTCACTTCAAACTTCCCTTGCAACCTAATATCTTGTGAAGAACTTCCCACCATTACCGCAAACGTGCCCGGTTCTACTACGAAATGATTATCCTTATTCCATAATCCCAACTCTTGCGGGGTAAGCACGAAATCAATCACTTTTTCTTCGCCCGGTTCCAGATGGATACGTTCGAAGCCACGCAATACTTTTACATATGTAGTCACAGAACTCATCTCGTCATGCAGATAAAGCTGAACGACTTCATCTCCCGCAACTTTTCCTGTATTCTTCACTTTACAACTCAGCTTCACACTACCTTGTACACCAATGACCGGATTCTCTATCTTTAAATCACTATAAGCAAAAGTAGTATAACTCAAACCATATCCGAAGGGATAAAGCGTACCGGTAACACGTACAAAACCTTTTGAATCGGAACCCGGTTTAAAAGGAAAAGCAAAAGGTATCTGCCCTACCGAACGGGGAAAGGTTACCGCCAATTTACCACCCGGATTATAATCACCGAAAAGTACTTGTGCCACAGCATCTCCCATAAATTCTCCCGGGAACCAAGCATGTACAATACCCGGAATATAACGCTCAGCCCAGTTGATGGTGGCGGCGCGTCCGTCTACCAGTAACAAGATCACAGGTTTGCCCGTTGCGTATACAGCTTGCAACAGTTTTTCCTGTCGTCCGCACAAATCCAGATTGGTACGGGAATATTCCTCACGCACTGTCTTCTCATTTCCTCCCAGTACCATAATGGCTACGTCCGATTCCTTTGCCAAGGCTACAGCTTCATCCATCATAGCCTGTTCTTCCTGATCCAATGGTACTTCGTAAAGCTCGCTCTCCGGAAAATATTTATCAATAATGTCTGTTCCTTTTGCATAGCGAACCTCTGCATCAGGCAAATACTCTTTTATTCCCTGATATACCGTCTTTATCGGAGCATTAGCCGGACCATAACGACAAATCAGGTTCTGCACTTCATTCGCATTAGGGCCAATCACTGCTACTTTCTTCAAATCTTTGGAGAGTGGCAGGATATTATTCTCATTCTTCAATAAAACGATAGATTCTAAAGCCGCTCTCATGGATACTGCCTGATGTTCCTTGCTATGTACCACCTTTTCAGGATGTTTGGCATCTCCCTTATAAGGATTATCAAACAACCCCATCCCAAACTTTACCCGCAACACATCTGCTACACGGCTATCAATCGTCTGCATGGAAACCTTTCCTTCACTAATAGCCTGCCGAAGCGGACGAATGAAGTTCTCGGGCAAAGTAAAGTTAGTACGCACATTCAGTCCCGCATTTACTACCTGGGCAGCTCCATCTACAGCATCGGCAGCCACCTGATGCTTGGAATAAAGAAATTCTACCGCTTCACTGTCAGACACTACATAGCCTTTGAAGCCCCATTCGTGGCGAAGTATTTCAGTAAGGAAATGATAGCTTCCGGTAATCGGTTCACCATCATAGTCATTATACGAACTCATGACTCCCAATGCTCCGGCTTCACAGAAAGCCTTACGGAAAGGTTCGATATAAAGAGTCCGCATCTCGCGCGGTGCTACGTGTGGATCGGTACGGGTACCGGCATCACGCCCACCAACAGGGATACTATATACTGCAAAGTGCTTGGGAGTGGCAACCAGCCCTTCTTGCTGAAGTCCTTTAATCATCCGTTTTCCAAGTTCTCCCACCAGAAAAGGATCTTCTCCATAACATTCTACTACACGTCCCCAACGCGGATCTTGTGCAATATCCAGAATAGGAGAATAAATATTAGTATAACCTAACGCTTTTGCCTCTTCAGCGGTGACCTGAGCTATTTCACTGATCAGTTCCTTATTCCAAGTAGCCCCCTGTCCGCATTGGGCAGGGAACATGGTGGCCCGGTCATGGCAAAGTCCGCGAATTCCTTCATTGGTAAAATCGACAGGTATTCCCAGACGGGTCTGCTCCACAAACCATCGCTGAATGGTCTGCCGATTCTCTACACTATTTACATAAGGATATGATAAAGAAGAACCGAAACGTCCCAAGCCATTGGCTTGTTCATCTATATTGGCTATACCGTCCTTCCAGATTTCATCTTTCCACTTCTCAGTAGGAAGAGAATCTTTCAGTACACGGCCGGACCCGTACAAGGTAGCCATCTGGCAAGTTTTCTCCTCCAAGGTCATCTGCGACAGCAGGTCTTGTACTCTTGCCTCTATCGGTGCCGAAGGATCTTCGTAGATATCCTTCACACCGTTCTTGTTAAAATCAATCCAGCCTTTCTTATATATACCGGGATTATTACCCGCATACACACCCGCACAAAGCGATACAGCAATACATAAAGCGATTCTTCTTTTCATAGCATCTTTTTAGTTTTCCATTTCAAATATTAGTTCTCCACCCTTCATCAAGTCGAAATGAGAGAATCTCGGTTTCGCCAACTCCTCACCATTCAACTTCATGGAGCGAATATACTTATTTTCCACACTATTATTCTTCGCTTGGATTACAAAATCTTTCCCATTACTCAAATGAATAGTCACTTTATCGAATATCGGACGGCCAATTTCATAAACCGGACGGCCCGGACAGAACGAATAGAATCCCATAGCACTCAATGCATACCAAGCAGACATTTGTCCAACATCCTCGTTTCCGGAAAGCCCGTTAGGATCATTATGGTAGAGTGTACGAAGAATATGGTCTACTAAAGCCTGTGTCTTGCGAGGTGCACCGGCATAATTATAAAGGTATGGAATATGATGACTTGGCTCATTGCCATGTGCATACTGGCCAATCATTCCGGTAACATCGGCAGCGGCATTCGGATCACCCGTCAGTTCGGAACTTGTAGTAAACAGCGTATCCAGATGGGCCTCGAAAGATTTCTGTCCTCCAACCAGTTCCATCAGTCCTTCTACGTCCTGCGGCACAAACCATGCCCATTGCCATGCATTTCCCTCTACGTAATTACTGGGACGTTGCACGGATGCCGGATCAAAAGGAGTAATCCAACTGCCATCACTCAGACGTCCCCGCATCAGTTTAGTTTCCGGATCAAAGTAGTTCCGATAGTTCCTGGAAAGCTCCATATATTTATCATAAAGGTCTTTACGATTATGCTCCTTCATCATCTGGGCTATCAGCCAGTCATTATAAGCAAATTCCAGCCCTTGTGAAACAGAACCACCTACCTTATCGCAAGGAATATATCCCAGTTCATTCTTATATTTAATGGATACAGGCATCAGTTTCCCATTCAGAATCTGGCGATCCATCATCGGCGTAACACCCGTAGTATCATATACCGATGAACGTATGCATGCTTCCAGTGCCTTCTTTACATCAAAATCGCATTGTTTCTTCATCATAGCGTCGGCTATGACAGAAACGGCGTGGTAACCGATCATAGTACCGGTTTCATTAGAAGCCAGTTCCCATTTAGGCAAGATGCCACCCTCATCATACTTACGAAGCAGTGAACGAATGAAAGCCTGATTCTGCTCTGGTGTAACGATGGTATAGAGAGGATGAGCTGCACGGAAAGTATCCCAGAGAGAGAACACCGTATAATTTGTATAAGAAGCATCCTGCTTAATCTCATGTCCCATTGTACGGTAACGTCCATCTACATCGGATGCCAGGCTCGGCTGGATAAATGCGTGATACAGTGAAGTATAAAATACAGTACGGCTATCATTGTCCGAAGTTTCGATATCAATCTTTCCAAGGGCTTCATTCCAGGCAGTATTCGCCTGTTTCATGACACCTTCAAAGTCCCAATTGGGGATTTCGGCCTCTACATTCAATCGGGCGCCCTCTTCGTCCACACTTGAAATACCTACCTTTGCCAATACGCGTCCGTCAGCAGGGAGATTTCTAAAACTCATCACTGCCTTAGCGGTATTGACTGTTACAGATGTACTATCCGATTGATACTCAGTTCCCGAATACAATTTATAATCAAACGGACTGGAAAACACTGCATAGAAATATACATAGTGACGCTTAGCCCAACCAACAGTATATTTCATTCCTGCTATGGTAGAATCATTCACCACACGAATCTGAGTAACAGGATGCTGATGACCATGAATGGTAGGTTCCATATCCACAATCAGACGGGCATCACTTGCCTTAGGGTAAGTATACCGATGCAGGCCTGCACGCAAAGTAGCGGTCAGTTCCACATTGATAGAATCATCCTGCAACAGTACTTGATAATATCCCGGCCGGGCACTCTCTTGTTCATGCGAGAAACGAGAACGATAACCTTCATCCGGGTTTTCTGCTGTCCCGGCAATCAAAGGTTTCTCGCCGACTACGGGCATAAAGAGTATATCGCCATAATCTCCAATACCCGTTCCACTAAGATGGGTATGGGTAAAGCCCATGATGGAAGTATCGTCATAATAATAGCCGGAACAGGCATCCCAGCCAAAGAGACGGGTATCCGGACTCAACTGCACCATTCCATGAGGTAAAGTTGCACCAGGGAAAGTGTGGCCATGTCCACCAGTCCCTATAAATACATTCACGCTATCGGTATACTCCTTGGGGAGATCCTTTTCTGCACAGGAAAACAATCCGATTCCTGAGGCCAACAACAGCATGCAGAGTTTACTCTTCATAAAATTATATGTTTATGTTTTTGTTATAAAAGCAAATATTTATATGTTAACAATCAGTCGTTACTTGATACGTGTAAGATTCCAATTAGCTTCAACCTTCATAGCCTTCCCTTTCATACGGATAATCAGTGGATAACAAGGCTTTACTGCTACATCTCCCGCACCCGGTCCATCTTTAACGGTTGGATTGGCCGGTATTCCCGAAGCCTCGCCCAATACCACTTCCACCACTTCTCCCTCAGGAATATCGAATTGTACGGAAGCAGAAGAAGTGCGGCAAGTAAAACCAGATTTATGAGGATAGGAGAAAGTATTATGAATCCGTTCATGTACCTCACTGCCTGTCAATGTAGTTGCTGTCGGCTGTCCATCCATAAGCGGTTTCTCATTGAACAGGATGACATATTCGTATAAATGAGAAGAATCGGATGTACAAGTATATACATCTTGCAAATGTGTACCTTTTAAGTCCAGGCTCCGTTTCATCCTGACTCCGGGATAAGCCGTAGTGGTTTCTGCCTCAGCATATCCTCCGTCAGAAAGGGGATTGAATTTCAAAAGTTTACCCACACTCCTTTTCTGATCCTTAGCATCCACAGTCACCGTATTGTGCGAAAGAGTACGCTTATACCATTTCAAATAATCCGGAACTCCATAACCGGAAGTTCCGAAGTCAGATACCAGCTCATTCTTACCATCATGAATCGTAATGGAAAGTTTATCCGGATGACCGTGTCCGATACCTTCTCCACCAAATTTCAATACAACGGTACGTGCATCACTACGTAACAAGCAGAAACCGGAAGTATCAAACGAATAACTCTGCTGTAACAGACTCTCTCCGGATGCTTTTATCAACTGGTTACTTAGCAAAGCTTCGGGATCCAGTCTCTTTTTCTGGGCATAAGTCAGTTCCAGTACACGTTTCAGGAAAGGATCGTTATACCGGGCATTTGCTACTTCATACAAAGCTGATTGAGACAGAAGATTAGCCCCATACCATCCATCGCTATGTGCAGGGAAAGATAAATCTGGATATGTACCCTTTACCGGTTCCACAAACATATCGTGCAAATCCTTATCAAACAGTTTTATCCCCCGGCATTTTACTGCATTAGCAGTGAACAGCAAGGCTTCCAGCGGATAATAATGATAATGGGGAGATCCCTCATTTATCCAGCCATCGTTATTTTTATGTTTTTCAATCAGGTAGTGGTAGCCATACTTATCCTTATTGATTGCTACATTAACAATAGAGTCATTTTCCAAAGCAATGCCTAAAGCAGCCAATCCACTATTATGCCACATCTGCCAGTTAGCCCCGGCCGGACGATGCAACAATAAAGTAGCGGCAGGTTGCAGATATCCTTCTTCTATCGCTTGAACTTCCTCTTTTGATAAAACTGGTTTAACAGCCATATAGGCCATTGCCACTTTAGTAGCCCAGTTGGCTTCATCCAGACTCTGAGCAAATGCTTTCCCACTATGTTGATCAGTAGCTTTCCTGCCTGAGTTATGCTCGAACCAACCGACATACTTACCTGCATAATCCAATAACATGGTACGGATATAATCAGCATATTGTTGTTTTCCGGTGGCCAGATAAAGATACATACACTGATACATATAATCTCTGTTCAGCATGTGTACTTCATAAATCCACGCCCAGTCATAACGGTTGTTTCCAATCCACTCTTTATCGCAAGCCGAGCAATATTGTGCCACAGGCTTATCCCAACGGAAAGTAAATTGCAGATTATGTACCGGACAGAAGTAATCATGAAAATGTCCTCCTTCTTCTTTAGGCACTTCCAACGGATGCTTACGTCTTTCTTTCACTTTCTGTTCCAAATCGGCTATGATTTTCTTTCCCCACTGTGATTTTGCCGATGAGCGAATAGCAGCAACATCTTCATCAGAGAAGAAATAAAAACCTTCGTTGCCTTTCTTAGCTATAATTGACCAATCGCCAGAATAATAAGCTTGATTCAACAAACGGAGCTTGGCAGCATCACCCTGACGGATAAACAGATTCTCCAGATCTTTGTATAAGTAGAATTGCAACCAGTAACCACGGTTATATTTCTCGCGTGTGGTTGAAGCTTGCATCCATTTAGCATACCACAAAGGTTCTACTCCATATTGGCGTGCCACCTGAACGGCTTGCCCGGCATTCTTCCAAATATCTTCAGACATCCGTTTGCCTAAAGCAACATAATCATTATAAGTAAACTTGGAAATATCAATCACCTCACAGGCATCGTCAATACCCAGTTCTTTAAAGTCAATCACGGTCTCCATCTTTGTATCACCATCGAGGTCATATTCAATATGATCGAAGAAACCATTATTGTCACGGTCGCTATAAAGTACTGTAGCAAACTGTTTCGGATCGCGGAAGCCCATCCACATACGGTCCCATCCCTGGAAGTATTCCGCATTCTGATCAATACGCCAAACTCCGGTTTCTGCCCCATATAGGTGCAGACGACCGTCAAAACGACTGATATAGAGCTGAGCATTACCCGAATTATCCATGTCCCACTCACCGCGGTCACCGGCAGCATCACTCTGTTTGTTGTTGTCGATACCACCCTTATTCCATCCTACTTTAAACGGATCTTTGGGATCATAGAACTCTACACGTTCCCAACGACTGCAATCATCATCTTCATCATAGATAAAGTTGATACGGTTCCACTTGCCACGCTGGAAGATCAGTTCCTGGGCACTGTCATGATCCGGATATATTAATTCCGTCAGTTGACGATAACGGGGATCCATAAAGAATTTATCAGCCTCGGGCATTCCACGCAGGTTTCTGATAGGGTGAACCTGATCCATATAATCAAACCCTTCACCCTGGAAACCGATAGTGAAATCAAAGTCAAACTCATTACCGGTAGCATTGTCGTTATCAATATCCACAGAGAGCGAAACCCAGTCTATCCGTCCTTCTACCTGACGATTCACATAACTGTTAGAGGGAGCATTCGGATCATGAATTTTCGGAGAATCCAATAAACGAATAGCCATTTCTGTCCTATTGTCTTTATCCGGATCATAGAACAAGAAGGGATTTTCCCAGTTCAAGCGCAAATCCTTCATATCATACGTAGAAGTATGTATCTTCATGAAAGCAGACTGACCACTATAGTCCTCATAGAAATCGGACAAACCGCTACGATCCCAACATTGAAGAGTAAAGTTATTCCAATTGATATAATTGAAAACATTATCATGGTCCAGATCGAGCATTATCATATAATGTCCGTTAGGCCATACTTCCCCTGTACGTTCTTTCGGGTATTCAATGACAATCTGCATATCTGCTTTTCCATCTCCGTCTGTATCTACCCAGTCGATAATCAAATCTCCCTGACCTCCGTAAATACCATCCCGGTTACGGTCAATCAACAGGCAGTCGTTTACCATATCACCTTCCAAGTCACCTTCCTTCATATTGCCATCATCGTCCAGCCACAGGATAGGGATGTTATTGTGGGTAACGGACTTTATGGCATCCGGCTTGCCGTCTCCGTTCAGATCCAGGTACTCCGGTTTATAACCAACCGGTGGAGGAGGGAGACGCAATGGGGTTAATTGGGTACGTATGTTCCAATACTCTTTGGGAGATTCTTGAGCCCGACTATTTTGGGGTAATCCAGTAAACAGGAACAATGCGGCACAAGCTATTCTAAATAAATTCTTTCTGTTTTTCATACGTAAATAAATTGCGCTCCCTATCTAGAGAGCAGTTTTTAAACCATTAATCAATTGATCTGTGCAGTTCAGACAAAACCAAAGAATCACTTGTTGAAAAGGTACTGTACTCACAGCATTCTAGGTTTCGGTGAATGCTTTTAAGGTAAACAATACCCACCAATTTACATGATCCTGGACGAAATTCATTTCATTATCCCGGAGTGAATCTTATTCAGTCGTATACTGAATGCCATTCAGTCCTATACTTAACCCTATTCAGTCGTATACTCATTATTCCCCCTCCCAGAAAGTATTCCGAGCAGGGATTAAAGGGAATTCACCACTATAATAAATTATATATACATCCGAATTAATTATTCACTTCCAGCACATATACCGGTTGAGGAGCAAATTCAACCATACGTTCACCATCACCTTGTTTTGTATGCTGCACAAAGAGATGGAGCCGGCGTTTCTGCTTCCATAGTTCCGTGTCATGTGAGGGTTCCCAGGCGTCTACTGCAAAGTCTGTCAGGTCTATAAAGGTCCATTTACCAGTTCCCACAGCCTGAGCATGTGCCATCGACACTCTACTTCCCCGTTCTTCATCACGGAAGATGTAGAATATCTCACCACCTTCCACTACAATACGCGGACGGGCAATTGGAATCATCTTGGTGCCACCGCCTTTCAGAGAAAAAGGAGTATGACGATCGGAAACCTGACGGTTCTGCCACATTTGTCCATCGTACCACACAATACGGTATTGCGGAACATCACTATCAGGATCGCGCCAATACGTGGCAATGTAAGGATTACCACTTGCATCCGCACTCATACTGGTCTGGTTGATGAGTTCTGAGTTTTGTGGAATGCGGCAAGCATACTCTGCATTATTGTAACGAATAGGCAAATCATATTTCTTGCCATTCGCCTTATACCACGTCACACCGTTATCATAGGAGCGGGCATAACAAAGATCATGATTAGTCTCCACATGCCATGTTTCACGCCATACCCACGACAGGTGTATGGTTCCCTGCTCATCTACATAAAGTTGCCAGTAGGCATTCCGCTGGTCTTCACCATCTATCAGGACATCTTGTACGCGATACCACTTTTTCTCTTTCACAGAATAGCGGTTCATCACCAGATTTCCCCTGCCGGAAGAACCGGAACGATAAACAAACAGCAGATCGCCTCCATTCAACGGATAGAACTCCGGATAAGTCACATTTCCCTCATCCACTCCGGTCATAGGCTCTTTATCACCCAGTTCCAGAGAATACGGAGCAGTGCTGCGACAATAATTCAGTTTATGTCCGTGATGGTCAAATGACAGATGCAAATAACCATCTCCGTCCAGCATCATACTGATTATATTATGGGCATCCTTTACATTTCCCTTGTATTGCGTCCGTTGTAACGTCCATTGATCAGAGTTCAACTTCCGTTTGCCGAGCACCAGATAACCGTCCCCGTCATAATAACTTATATACTGTTCATCTCCCTGTGTCACAAGCGAGTTGTTTCTGAATACAGTCGTATTGACCGACGTTTGGCTATATCCGTTCCCCACTTCCACAAGCCGGGACTGTTGTGCCCGGAGAGCGGAAAATATCAGGAGAATCAGAAAGAAAAAAAGAATGCGTTTATTCATAATAATTATTCGTAATATGCGTGATCTTTCGGGAAGTCTTCTCCTCCCCATGCTTTCTTTGATGTCCAGGGCTGTGGTGCATCTGTCCAGAAGGGATCATCAGCAGCCAAACCTAATGGCAAGAAAGCAAGCGAAGCCAGATAAAGACTACCATTATTGGTATACCAGTCTGAAATATTGGGTTGAGAACCATTAAAGCCTAATGTCAGATAACCTTCCGCATTGAAATTGCGGTTATCACCAAACATGCGTTGAATAACAGCCGTCATTGCTGCACGCACCTGTCCGGCAGGCAATTCCTTCGGTAGCCAGCCACGTAATGACAACAAGGCAAGCGGCTGTAGTACGCCGGTACGATAAGTAATTGAACGACCAAATACGGGGAAAGCACCTTCGGGAGAAACAAAGCGTTCCAATATCATACCGAAACGCTGCATACGCTTCAAAGCTTTCGGAAAGTTTCCGCCTTTCACATTCCAGATGTTTCTTTTTCCTCCATCCGTCATCACGTCAAGGCATTCCACATACATGGGGTGAAGCACAAAACTGTTATAATAGTCAAATGCAAAATCTTCTCCATCACTGTACCAACCATCGCCCACATACCACTCGTCTACTTTACGTAAAGCAGAAGTTATACGATAGTAATCGGTTTGGGCTCCTGCCTTTTTCAGGAAGCATTCAACAGTTGAAGAGAATAACAACCAATTCGTATATGGGGGATCTACCCGGCGTAATTGTTGGAATTCAGCAATATATCGCTGCTTTGTCAAATCATCCAATGGAACCCATAAGGCATCATATCCACGCAAAAAGCTTTCAGCTATATAAGCAGCATCTACGAGAGGTTGTCCTTCCTTGCGCCATAGCAGGTAATCTTTACTTTCCGGGTCCACTGATTGGGCATAACTCTTCAATGCCCACTCACGCAATTGTTTGCGCTGCTGACCTTCTGCCGTGTCATCATCAGGCAATGACAACCACGGGGCCAGTCCGGCCATCAACCTGCCGAAGCATTCCATATAAGTCACTCGTTTATCACGGCCATCCCATGTAGGACTTAACTCTACCAGCATATTTTCCTGCAATTTACCTTCGCTCATATTGCTCAGTACAGGTGCAGCCATCTGATAGAGAATGCCTGTCCATAATTCACGATCAGTCTTTACTTTTTCAGGTTTCTTTTTAGCCGATACATTAAGAGGTATCAGCAATGCTACGGTCAATAGTAGCCAAAGATATTTTCTTGTTTTCATGATATTCTATATAAGTTGTTTTTCATTGTTGCAAATATATCCGTTTCATAAGAAAACGAACTACTACAAATATTGCAAAAGAGGATATTTATCGGTCATTTCCGTTATAAAATGCATAGTTTTCAGGAAAATCAGGTCTTTTCCATCTTTTCTATTGCTTCTGATATACCCGTACATAGTCTATTTCATAGTGCATGGGGATTCCTTTATCATCAATCTCTCCACCGTTTATGCCACCAAGAGCCAAGTTCAACAAAAGATATTGAGGCTTGCGGAAAGGATTTGTTCCCATCCCAATCGTTCCGTTTATAGTTTCACTCAAAGGTATTTCATTCAGTAATTCATCATCCAGATAGAGTTTAATTGCAGTTTCATCCCAATCCATACGCCAGACATGAAATTTATCTGCCCATAGGGGATCTTTATCCGTAAAATGAGTAAAAGGGATTGCTTTACTTTTCCATTTTGCACTCCATTGCCGGTCAGTTCCCCAAGCAGCATTTGCCAGAATATGCGGTTCACCTTTAATACGATAGTATTCCATGATGTCAATTTCACCACACGAAGGCCACTCCATACCGCTGCCCAATGTCCAGATAGCAGGCCATGCCCCTCCACTTACAGGAATCTTGGCACGAACTTCAAATCTGCCATAAAGAAATTCTTTCTTACCGGACGTAGTGATGCAAGAGGAAGTGTACTCGATAAACTCCCGCTTCTTCCGCCAGTCGTTACTTCCGGGTTCGTACCATGGATTTCTACGCCCTTCCTCTTTTCGCACTTCGATAATCAGCTTTCCATCCTTGCAGTAAGCGTTGCCTTCCTGATACCACTGGGCTTCTTCATTACGTGCAAAACCATTATCATAACTCCACACAGCCGTATCCGGAAGGCCGTCTGCGTTGAACTCATCACTCCACACTAATTGCCACTCCGATTGGCCGGACAGACCTACCGGAATAAGCAAAAATAGCAGGAACAGACTTCTTGTTACTATTTTCATTCAAGTTCACATTTTACAGATTTATACTACCGATTCTTATAAGAGATACGAATATAAGAAATTTACCACTTATCCAACCATTCAATAAACGGAATTCCTTTTTCATCAAACTGGATAGGTAACCAAATGTGTCCGGAATACATCAGACTCTTCGGTTTCCAAACATCAGCCATAAATATAAAGCGGTTCTCCGGCAACTCCAATACGAACGTACTTTGTCCACCAAAGGTTTTCTCACTGTTCTGTCCGCGGCACGGATTAGGATATTGCTCCCATGGTCCCCAAATGGAAGAAGCCGAAAACATACGAGCTTCATTAGGAATCCACCCAGTACATCCGGAAGTTATCATCCAATACATATTGCCTTTCTTGAATATGGCCGGTGCCTCGTTATGTCCACCGGGAAAAATACGAATATAACGTCCTGAATGCCCTAAATAATCATCTGTTAATTCCGCAATATGCAAAGTCAAATTCTCTTCCGAAGAATAAATGTGATAAGCTTTACCATCGTCATCCACAAATAAAGTCATATCACGAGACATTTGTCCGCCTTCTATATCGCGTTTCACAAACAGTCCCTGGTTAACGGCCTTGTACCACTCCGGAGTCCACCACTTTTTATATTTCTTCATGTTCCATGTCAGCTTCCGGTCTGCCTCAGGCATATTCTCCGGATAGATTCCGGGGTTCACCCGTCCGGAACGAACAAAGCGATAAGGTCCTTCCGGTTTGTCACTGACGGCCACAGCCGCGCGGGCGGGGCCATAACCTTGACCTTTCAGTTCCAGATGGAACCACATTACAAACTTCCCGGTCTTCTTATTGTATATCACTTTAGGGCGCTCCATGATGCAACCACGTTCAATATCGCTACCGGGTTCTTCGGATACGGCAAGCGCTACGCCCTTGTGAGTCCAGTTCTGTAAATCGGAAGATGCGTAACAGTTCACTCCCACTTCGGTAGTGAAGCCGTTTTCAGGGCGATGTTCGCCAAACCAGTAATATAATCCGTTATGAAATAAAACGCCGCCACCATGGGCGTTGATATATTCATTATTAACATCTTTCCACCATTCTTTAGTCTGCGATAATAGAGGAAGACAAATAATTGTCAATAATAAGAATCCTCCCAAATACTTTATATATTTCATATACTATTACCTATTTTACAAATATTCCGTACTGCCCCAATGTTCTGTTAGGTTCATAGGGACAATACGGAATACAAAATTAAAGATTTTATTTATTTTTTCTGATAAACTCGTACATAGTCTACCCGATATTCAAGTGGGAATGTCGCTTCTATAGGTCTTCCATTAACCCCACCAATAGCCAAATTTAACATCATAAGCTGACCAAAACCTTCCAAATCATTGGAGTAAGGGTTAATATAACCACCCTCTCCGGCACCATGGTCACCTTTATTATAGGTTGTACTCAGGTCGGTTTCATTCAGAAGTACATCGTCCAGATAGATGCGAATGTATTTTTCATCCCAATCCATCATCCAAACATGATATTTTTCCGCCCACTTCGCATCTTTGGACGTGAAATCAGTAATAGGATAATTTGCAGAATTCCATGAACCATCCCAACGTTTATTTCCACCCCAGCAAAGGTTAGCATGAATCTTGTTCTTATAGAATTCCAGAAAATCGATCTCACCACCCAGCGGCCACTCATACCAGTTACCGGTAGACCATATCGCAGGCCATCCACCTTGCTCAATAGGTATCTTAGCACGCACAATCAGTTTTCCATATTTGAAAGCATACTTGTTTTGGGCTACCACGCAAGCGGAAGTATATTCCGCATATTCACGAGTCTGTTTCCAAGAATTACCACCTGTTGCATTCGGATTGTAGTTCGGATTCTTCACGCGTTCCTGCTTGGCTGTAAAAACCAATGCATTCTTTTTCATTTCAACATTCTCCTTTTTATACCACTGATCCTCTTCATTGCGCTGAAACCCTTCTTCATATCGCCACATTTCAGCATTCGGTGCGCCGGTTCCATTAAATTCATCATGCCAAACCAATTTATATCCGCCTTCCAATTCATGGTCATCAGGTACACCTTCTCCGTCAGCGAAATACTCTTCACCAGGATCTACATAAGTCACATTAAAGAAAAACATCATCGTATTTGTCTTATCATTAATGCTATAAGAAGTAGAATTCTGAATTTGCACAGGCAACACAAAAGTCATATTCTTTTTCCATTCATCCTGTACTAACGCGATCAGTTTAGTGGAGTAAACATTCAGTTCTACTTCTTCCGACTTTTTACTGCCGGCACTCAGTTCCATTTTACTAGCAGAGAGATTATAGTATTCTTCCGGCAACAGTTCTGCATCGGCATAAACAGTATAAACAGAAGATGTTCCAACCAAAGCAATGGCCTTCTTCAAAGAATCTGAAGCTATAACCAAGTCTACCGTAGCATCTTTCTCCGCTTTCCGATTCTGGTAAAGCGCCAGATTCAGGCGATAATTAAAATTCTTAACTTTCTGCACTTCACCTTCTTGCGGTTCTTTCAAAGCCGTAACTATATTACATTGAGCTCCATCCCATATTTCACTGGCTTGCTTGATGCCCAAATAGTTTAAGCTCAATTTTCCATTGTACCCAAAGTCATTATCTTCATCGCAAGCGGAGAAAGTGATTGAACAGGCAGCTACACAAAGAGCTACCCAGATTTTTATCTTATTTTTCATATTCTTATCCCAATTAAAATTAATCTAAAGGTACAGTTTCAGGATCATAGATTTCTACTTCCACATCATAAAATTTAAATTGAGCCAAATTGAAATACTTCGTATTACCCGAAGTAGCAATTACATTAAAACGGAAAGAAGTAAATGTCTTCCCTGGCACAACGAATTCTGAGGTATACTCAGTACTGTGTGCCGAAGGTAAACCTGACAGTGTCGCCACTGTTTCAAAAGTTTTTCCATCACTGCTTATTTGTAATTCCACCACAGAAGGACGCCCTTCCGAAGTCCATGTATTATCCGTACGATTCTGGTAATAAATAGCAAAATGAGGCAATTCTATCTGAGGACTACTCCATCTCGTATGAAAGAAAGTATTGCCTTTACCGTCTATCAAATTCTTAATCGGCCCTTCAGAAGGTTCCTGTGCATTCGTGCTAAGCTGATCCGCCTCTATTTTCATTTCTGTACGCGACTTTTCTGTCGTAGTAGATGGTGCTGCTCCTGATTTTGCTTTTATTTCCGTAACCTCACTACCTTGATGGGCAGCATTGAAAGTCTGGAAAAAGAAAGAATAATCGCCAAAACGGGCACGCGTATCTTCTATCAACATTTCAGTCGTACCAATAGAAGCTATCTTACAAACATCTTGTTCTGTCAACGGATCATGATATTTAATCTGAAGATATTCAAATGCACCTTCAGACGGAGTATTCCAGGTCAATTTAATTTGTCCGGGTAAGGGATATGAGTTTACAGCCGATGTTGCGATAGCAGTGGGAGCCGCTGTGCTCCCCCCTATCTCAAAAGTTTCTAAGTTATCATCGCAACCTGTCATGCCAATCAATAACCCGACAACAATCATATATTTAAAGTTCAATTTCATAATATCTCATTTTTATAGTTAAACACGTATGTTTTACCAATCTGTATTTTGAGTCAAATTCGGATTTTTACGAAGTTCAGAGTCCGGTATTGGATAGAAATACATCTTATCATCCCAAACCAAAGATTTAGTATTGCGCGTATAAGTGAACGAGTCATCACTATTTTTCGTGATCACTACCCGATCAAGACTCTTAAAACCGCCTTCTTTCCACCTACGTACATCCCAAAAGCGATGTCCTTCAAATGCAAGTTCCACCATACGTTCATTCTTATAACGCTTCCAGAAATTATCACTACTCATACCTTCTGGAAATTCCGGCATATCCACACCAGTACGCTTACGTATCTTATTTACTGCTTCACGAGCTGACATAGTAAGTTCACCATCTTTATTATCAGCCTCTCCAAAATATTTGAATGTGGCTTCCGCATAATTCAGTAGAAACTCTCCTAAACGGAATGTCACCCAACTATGCACTTTACCTCCACTACCTGTGCTGGCACTGATATCCGTAGAACCATCTACATATTTCTTTAGATAGTAGCCTGTTGGGGTTGCATAAGGAATAGGCGAAGCATTTCTACCTCCCACATAAATTTCCAGCGGATTAGGATTTGTATTCGGCCATTTGTCCCCATTCACAGCAATCGTCATGGCAAAACGCGGATCTCTACCTGTATACGGATCCTTTGAATTTGGTTCACTGCCATTCTTCATTTCATAAGCATCGACCAAAGTCTGTGTTGGGCAATTTCCTGATCTCGCATTTTCCAAACCTATCGGAAAATTAGTAACTTCAGGATCAGTAGTTGCACCTACACGACGCACAAAAATCATCTCAGATGCTTTCCAGTTATTTTCACCCCACAAGTCAGTATACTTACCTAAAGTAATGCCATTCTTACTACAGTAGTTTATTACATCTAAATTAGCCTTTGCAGCTTCTTTGTAGAACTCTTTGTTTTCACTTTCATTGAAAAGCTTGCTGGCGCGGTAAAGCAAAGCGCGTGCTTTCAGCGCCAATGCCGTACCTTGAGTCACGCGACCGGTTTCCGGTTTCTCCGAATTACCGGCAGCATCATTTTCAAGTTTACTGTAATC
>OGEU01001613.1_pt1 | contig 18342 bp, 11 predicted proteins | sample 1570651 | NCBI WGS metagenome assembly OGEU01 (sample SAMEA2582129, study PRJEB24529) | metagenome | biome: Human gut stool | place: China | collected 2011 | reverse complement strand
GTAGGTGAGCACGCGGTCCAGCACGGTGATGGTAAAGGTATCGCCCACTTCCAGCTGGTCAAGGTTGGTAAACAGCTTTGCGCTGGGCAGGCCGCGGTGCGCCGAGATGACCGCGTGGGTGGACGCGCCGCCCACCGGCAGGCTGGTGCCCTCCAAATGGCCTGCGGCGATCTGCAGCACGCTGTCGCTGGTGCCGTGGTAGATGGGCAGCTCCACGCCTATTTTGGAGATGGTGATGTAGCCCATAATGCCCGTGCCGGTAATATCCAGCGTGTCGGCGTAGCCGGTAAGCTGATCCGGGCGGTAGAGCGCGTACTCGTTGGCGGCTACCTGTGCGTTAAAGGCATCGGCGGCGTCAAAGTATCCGCTGTAATCCGCATCGGTCATGTTGTCCACGTCCTGCGCGTAGCTTGCCACCGCGCGGGACTGGTTGCGCTGGTTGACGTAATCGCTGATGGTGGGGTATAACATCACGGATAGACCCACGAAAAAGACGAGGATCAGTATAATGGTGCTTTTGTTCTTTTTCATGGGCTACTCCCTAACGTTATAGTTTCAGGACCAGAGCAGGGGGCTTTGCAGCCCCGCTCTGTGCTGGGGAAAAGGAGAAGTTAGCGGTTCTCCATGCGCTTTTTGGTAATGAGCAGGATGCCTGCTGCAACCATCAGGCCGCCGCCGACCACATAGAAGATGGTGGTGCCGATGCCACCAGTGCCGGGCAGGGTAGTGCCGACATTGTTCTCAACCTCAAAGCCCACACCGCTATAAGCATTACGTCCGTTGACTTCAACATTCGGCTGATTGACAATTTGATTACCGATAGCATTGTAGGTGTTATTAGTGATCTTGATCTTCACCGGAGCGGTCAGAGCGTTATAACCACCGGGTGCTTTGGTCTCGTACAGGTAATATTCTTTCTCGTCATCAAGACCCTTGATGGAGATCTGACCGCCAGCAGGGGTAGTCATGGTATAAGTAGTAGTAGTAGTGGTATCGGCAACCGTGTAAGTGCCATCATGGTTATCTACGAGCTTGATCAGACTAGTCTGATTTTTAGTGGGGGTACCGTCCTTGCCGGGCTCCAGATCCAAACCGCTCTTCTCGGAAAGAACGAACACTGCGCCTTCCAGCCTTTGGGTCTTATCATTGCCATCGACCTTGGTCACATCGACCTTGAACGTCCAGTCATAGACCGTCTTTTTAGGAGTCTCGCCAGTACCAACGTCGTTAGGATTGTTGCTGTACACCAGATGAGCTTCGTTTTGCTGAGGACCATCAGGGTATACCTTAGCAGTTTCGTTCAGAACGCCGGTATAATAAGTGAAGAGATTATCGTTAGCGTGAAGTACGCCAGCTTTAACGGCATCGATAATCTTAACTTTAACGGTAAATTTGTTGCTATTGGTAGGATCAACGGTAACGTTGTAGTAAGTAGAGTCCAACACAGTGGTATCATTAACTTTAATGGTAATGTCGGTATTGTCCTTGACGTTAGAGGTCAGCTCCGAGGACATGGTATCGTGAATCTCATAGGTGTAGCTAGTGTAACCGGTAGTATCAGGAACAGTGGTAATGGTGCGGAAATCAACGGTATCACCGATCTGGTTGTCACCCACAACACCCCATACGCCGGTCTCATTGTGCTTAATCTGCTTGTCGAGTGTGACAGTGGTGTCCTTTGCATTGATGGCAAGGTTCGTTACAATGTTCAGCATATAACGGCTGTAGGTTGCACCAGCAGGCATAGAAACAGTTGCGTCCTTGATGAAGTAGTAGCCATCGGGCAGGTTGTTAATGGTATAAGTTGTATTAGATTCAGTAGAAGTGTACTTAATTGCAGTGAGGTGCTTGCTGACGACCTCGGCAAAAGTGTTGACTTCGTCAGAGCTAGGGGACAGTTTGGCGAGCTCAGCAGCAAGTGCAGCCGCAGAAGAGAGACCGCGCAGAGAGGAAGGCAAGCCAGTATCATTAAGAATGCCATCGCCATCAACGCCGTCACCCCAAACGATGTTACTCAGAACACTGCCTTTCAAATCGCCGGTAAACACCTGATAGGCTTCATAGGTATGGCCGTCAGTAGTACCATTGATCGTAAGCGTGTTGCTGCCAGTACCAGCTGCAAACGCCGGGATCGCCATGGCGCAAACCATAGCAACTGCCAGCAGCGCAGCCATGAGTTTCTTTATTGCTTTTTTCATGGAAAAAGCCCCTTTCTTTTTTCTGCCCCTTGCCGCCCCCTGCATTTTGTGCGGGGGGGGGGGAGGGGTGTGGTTTTGTTCGGACTATCGCGTAAACTTTGCGCTGGGCGGGCGGGGTTTAAGCTCCGGGCGTCCGGCAGGGAAGTGCAGTTTAGTCATCTGCCCTCCCTTCGCGTCTGCGCTTGCGGTGGATAAAGCTATATGCCAGCGCAGACAGCATCATTGTGCCGCCCACGGCTGTGTACGGGAGTGTACCGGACCCGCCGGTAGAGGGAAGTTCATAGTTAGCATCCTCGGGCACCTGATTGTAAAGCAGGATGGTGCCGCCGGTGATGCCGGTGTTGTTCAGGTCGTATTTAAACGTACCGGAACAGTCTGTTTCCTTAACGTAGTACTTGTAGGTGATACTGCTATCATTGGAGTTTACCAGAGGAAGGTCTTTCCAGCTATGACACCAGCCGTTGTCTTTATTCAAGGTGACGGTTTGATACAGTTCATCAGACGAGTTACCCCACTGATAGACCTTGCGCCACAGTTTTACGGTTGCGGTGTAGGTGGAGTTGACCTTGTCCAGAGCAAGTTCTGTTTTGCCGTCCGTATCCAGCCAATGCTTGGCAACCGTAATGCTGTTAGCGGTGTTGGGCACATATACAGCACTGATATCACCACGGGCAAGGTAGGTTACATTGTTGCAGTCAAGCCATTTATCGTACTCCGAAGCATCATGGATAGAAGATTCACCGGTAGCAGCATTAAACGCGTCAGCTCGCTTTGTGTTGGAAAATGCACCCCACAGCAGGTAGATCGGGCTCTTGCTAAGCGCATAGCCGGTGGGGGCATCCGTCTCTACAATACGGTAGAGCGTACTGCAAAGCAGCTGGGCACTGCTCATAGTGGGGATCTCCGCTGTTGCAGAAGAATCCAGCAGACCGAAATTGATCTGACCGGAAGAGTTTGTTTTCAGCGTGCAAACCTCTTCAAACGTACCTGTTGTTTTATTCCACTTTGCAAGCTGGAAGGTTGCACCGGGAAGTGTGACCAGATAATCGTTGGAATCCACCTTGTTCAGGTCAAACTTGCTGAACCGGACGGTAGCCGAAGAATCATAATTCACAACATGAGTATCGACCCATTTCTCCACCAGACCGGAGAGGTTTGCATGGTTTTTAACTGTTACCTCCGTAGAGGAAGGGTAAGAAATCTGATAGGTGTATTCCAGTACACAAGCCAGTTCATCCGGGACGGTGACGGTCATGGTGTGGTTGGGGCTGTCGTAGGTTGCCGTAAACCGGTCATGACCGATCTCATTTGTATGGTCTGCAACAAGGTTGCCGGTGGTAGTATCAAGGGTCACACCATACAGATGGATCGAACTTAGATCCAGATCAGCGGAGGTGTTGTCAGAGGGCTCAAAGCTAAGCGTATCCGTCAGGGTCAGGGTATTGCTGGTGGTCAGCAGCTTATCGCCGGTGGGGTTGATAACAACGCTGTAGTTGATCTTCTTGGTAGCAGTTGGCTTGCCGCTGGCATCGGGATCCTCGGTGACGACAGTGCCGGTCTTATAAAGCTTTTCGTAGCTGCGCTTGACGGTGGTTTCCGTTTCTGCCTTATCGCCGTTCCATTCTGCGCTGTTGCGGTACTTGTTTTCCGTACGAAGATCGTCCCAAGAGGCGTCCTCCGCAACGCTGACCGAGTAGCGGATATAGAAAACCTGCGGTTTATTGGAAACGTTGTAGCCCTTGTTGATCGTAAACGTGATCGTACGGTCAGTGTCGGTTGCGCCAATATGAGTTTTTGATGCACTAAAGTTTTTAGTTGTCGAAATCTCATAGTTTGCTCTGCCGTCAGAACCATAAATTGTTTGAGCAAGCCAACCTTGATGCGGCACAGAACCATCGTCGTTAAGAGGGAGCGCACCGACCGTGATGACATTACTTATGTCAAAGGTAACACCAGCAGGCAGGGTATCGGTGATCTCCAAATCTTTTATAGTCAGCAAATCCTTACAGGTAAGTGAGGTGGGGATGGTCAACTCATAGTAGATCTTACCGTTGTTCTTTTGGTAATCCAGCTCACTGATCTTGCTGCCAGCTGCATCAAAATTGTTTTCATTGTAGACCAGCTTTTCAAGCTTTGCTTCCTTGGGCTTTTTATAGGTGTAGTCGGCATCGGTGGTCTTATCACCGGAAGCGGCAGTGTTTACAAACAGCCACGGCTCTTCTATGCCTGCATTACTGATGTCGGCAACGGTATGGTAGTTGCTCAGCTCCATGCTGGTGGCATCCAACGTTTTGCCATCGGCAAGCTTAGCGGTGATGCTAAACTTGGTCACATGAGCATCATCGTTCGTAACCACAGCATTGTTCTCGTCATAATAGGTGACGGTAAACGTGACATCATGCTCGGACGCATTTGCCATTGTAACGGTCTCGGTGGAGTTGAACAAGGTCAGATGCAGATTATTCTTGATCTCATCCTTCAGCTCGGACAAGACTGCATAATGTGTGCCGTCCTGCTCTGTGCCATTTACCTCGGCATCATGGATCGTATCCGTAAGGGTGATCTTGTTCCAACCGGTGGGGATGGAGACCGAGGTTTTCCAAGTCAGCTTTTTCTTGCCGGTTTCCAAGTCCTCTGCCTTAGACAGGCTCTTGTTAAGATAGGAGCTGCGGTCGGTCACAGTAACATCACCGGAAGCGCCGCTGCCATCAAAATCAGCCGTATTTGTATAGGTAGTACCGACTGTGGTGTTGTCAGGAACTTTCGTCTTGATTTCAATCGTGTAGAACGATTCAGTTTCCGGACCATGTGCCAAATCTGTCGGGAAGGTGTAGGTGTAGTTATCTTTCTTGAAATCCGCAGCAGAGACGGGCTTAATGTCGTCGCTATAGTAGCCGCGCTGAATTTTAACTTCACCTACGACCTCCAGTTCGGCAGGCAGAAAATCTTTAAAGGTTTTGCCGCGGAGATCCTCTCCATAGGGGTTGTTGATCTTGACTGTCCAAGTGATGATACGGCTGCTGGCGTCATAATTGCCGCTCTTGGTAAGGCGCGGATTGGTGTTTTTAACCTCCGTGCTCGTGTAACTGTCTTTGCCGTCGAACTCAGCCTTTACCTTATTGATGGCTTTATAGGTGTAATCATCATTAACAGGAATGGTGGCGTGATACCGCAGAACGTATTGCTCACCGGCTTTCAGTTCGGGCAGAGCATCGTATTTGAGCTCAGTGCCTACGGTAAGTTTGCTTTGATAGTCCGTTGTGACATCCTTTTCGGTGCCATCCGCAGCAATCTTTATCAGTTTGATCGTATCTTGCCGATAGGTAGCGTTGCTGGGAAGAGAAGAATTTACGGTATCAAAGAAATCGGTAAGATTTACGGTATCACCGGTGCCGTTTGTGGTTTTTGCAACCACTTCATAGGCGATATCAAGCGTTTTCGCCGTCGAATCGTATTTGATCAGCTCTTTACCGCTTGCATCCTTCTGCACATTCTTGGAAAGAGACAGGTCGGAGATCAGATCCTCTTTTTTGATGGTAACAGAACCGGTCGTACCACCAAAATTGATTTTTTGGTTTTCCATGGAGGAATCAGAGGAAGCAGAAGCCTTAAACTCAAAGTCACCGTCAAAGGCTTTGCCGTCGGCAAATGTTTCGTTGTAAGTAAACGTGACGGTGTCACCAACAATATTGTAGGTGCCAACGACAACGTCTTTACCAGTACTGTCACGCCAAGTGATATTGCCGGAGTCTGAAACACTGTCCAACAGCGTAATACCGTTGGGGAGCTTGTAGGTTGCGACGCGGTTGTCTGCGGTGATTTCATTCTCATTAAAGCTGTAATTCAACTGCACCTTAACGGTCTGACCGGGACGCACGATGCCGTTTGCATCTTTCCAAGAGGTTACAACGCCGCTGCCATCCGTGGAGTTGGGAACCTGAACAGAAACGTTCGTGATATGAGTGCCCATATCAACAGGAGTAGCAGACACGGCAGTTACGGCATAGGTGGAGGGTGCAGCGTACCTTGCAGCGCGGGAACGGGAAGGACGCACCGCAGATGCGGATGCAGTTTCGTATACGGTAGTAACGGAGCAGGAGAACACCGGGTCGGTTTCAATAATATCAGAAGCGGTGTCATCGTCCGAATCGGAATCGCCTTCGCTCAGCTCTATCTGCGCATACGCCACAGAAATAACGTTTTCCACATCGGTGTTGAACAGTGTTACCTCAGCCACCTTGCCGTCCACGTCGCCGGAAATAACGGTCAGCGTGTCGGCATCCTTGTCAACACTGCTCACGATGCCCACGGTCTCCACGGGCAAAGCGTCGGTCACGGTGGTGGTCTGCGGCTCAGCAGCGGGGGATACCACGCTGGGGGCAAGGGTGTCCGCGCCAGACACAGAGGTCACGGTGCTGGATGCAGCGGTGTCGGCGCTGTCCACCGGCTTTTCGGCGGGCTGCTCCGGCTGCGGGTCAACGGGATCGGGGGTGAGCACAGTGTCCTGCGTGCCGGAGGTGGCTGCGGTATCCTGTGCGCCGGTGCTGTCGTCAGCACTGGGGGCTGCATCCAGCGCAGAAACGCCGGAGCCCTCAAGCTCTGCGCTGTTTTCAAACTCTGTATCCACGCTGAACAGGTCGTCCAGATCCGGCTCTGCACTGTCGGCGCTGCTGTCCACAGCCACGGTGCGGGTGACGTACTTATTATAAATAACGATGTCGCCGGGCTGGGCGGCGCTGCCGTCCTCTTCCAGCAGCCAGTCCATGCCGCTCATGGAGCTGCGCAGGGCAAGCACGCTGGCCTCCTGCGGGATGGCGCTTTGGGGAATCTCGGCGTACTTCAGGCAGTAGGCAAGGAACATCACGTCCCACTCGCCGTAGGCATTGCCATAGGACTGACCGTAGCGGGAGTAGTAGCGCAGGGTCACGCCGTCCGCCGGGTCGATCTCGAAGTTTTTCTCGCTCTGCTCGTAGCCCAACTGGGTCTTTGCCACGCTGAGCAGATCCTCGTTCCACTCGCCGGTGATCACGGCATCGGCGTTGGCGGCCTGCCACTCCTCGGGGGTCTCAAGGTCGGCAGAGGTATCGCTCAGGCAGCTTACGGTGTGGTGATGCTCCGGCAGGGGGCACACCAGCACTTCCTCGTAGCAGGCGTCGGTGTGGTGGTGGTAGATGGGCTCCACAGTGTCCACCACCGGCTCCAGCGCCACAGGCTCTGCCACCGCCATGGCCACCAGCTCGGCGCTCTGGGTGGGCTCTACCACCTGCTCCACAAGCTCGCCCTCTTCCAGGCCGCAGGTCAGCTCGTACTCGGTGGTGTAGCAGCTTTCATCGTGGGTATGCTCAAATTTTTCACAGATCAGGGTGCCGTCCTCGGGGTCGTAGCAGTCATCATCGTGGACGTGCTCTTCCTCCAGGCAGGTCAGGGTCTGCACTTCGGTGTAGCAGTCATCGGTGTGCTCGTGGGGCACAAACTCGATCTGCGGCTCCAGCTCCAGCGGCATGATCTCTTCCTCGGCGCTGCTCTGGGCAGCACTGGCGGCGGCAGCTTCGGCAGCGGCAACTTCGTCCGCATTTTCAAGCTGGCCTTCCGTGTAGCCGCAGATCAGCACCTTGTCGTAGCAATCCGCCGTGTGGGCGTGCTCCACCTCGCCGCACTGGTACTGCGCGGTCATAGAGATGCCAACGCCGTGCAGCTGCCAGTTGACGAACAGGGTGGTGATCATGGCAAGCGCCAGCACAAATGCGGTGTAGCGCCGCAGCGTGTGCCGGTTTTCGCGGAACTGCTCCTTGTAGGTTTTAAGGATGTCGTTCATAACTTAGAGTACCTCCTCCCGGGCTCAATGGATCAACGAGAAACTGGACAGGGGCCATACCCTTAAAAACACCCTGCCAATGATCTGACTTTTTTCCACGCAGCCTATCACGCTGCTGCGGCTGTCGATGGATGTGGAGCGGTGGTCGCCCAGCACGAAGTAGCGGTTTTCCGGCACCTGATAGGGGAACCGGATGTCGCATTCGCCCACGGTCAGCGCGTCCACATAGGGCTCGTCCAGCACCTCGCCGTTTACCGAGACCACGCCGTTCACGTCCATATCGATCACATCACCGGGCTGCCCGATGATGCGCTTGAGCAAAAGCTTGTTCTGCCAGTAAAACCCGCATAACTCACCGTTTTCAATGTGATTGGATTTTACCAGCAGGATAATGTCCTTGTCGTTCAACGTAGGGTTCATGCTGTCGCCAGAGACCTGAAGCACCGGTAAAAACAGCGTAGCCAGCAGCACGGCCGCTGCGGCCACCACCACCAATATATAGACCGTACTGCGCAGCACCCGCTGGTAGCGGTTCTGGTACGCAAGACGTTCACGTTCTGCGGCTACTTCCTCGGTGGAGGGGATGGAAGCAAACCGGATATCGCGTTTTTTCATGTTTCCTCCGAAGGCTGGCTGTCGGCGCTGCGGTACTGGTCCAGCAGCGCGTTGGCCTTGCGGTCAAATGTCTGCCAGCGCTGCTGCACCTCCTGCTCGGCCTGCTCTACCATGGCGCTGCATTCCTGCCGGGTCTGCGCCTTCAGGCTGTCGGCGTCTGCCTGTGCCTGCTCCAGAATGCGTTTGGCCTCGCTGCGCGCCTGCGAAAGGGTGTTGGCAGCGGCGGCGTCGGTGTCTGCAAGGTTGGCCTGCACCGAGTGCAGATAGTCATCGGCGGCGGCCTGCGCGGCGGCGAACACGTTGTTCAGCTCCAGCGCAGCCTGCGCGATGGAGCCGGCCTTTTCCAGCCGGAGCTGCCGGTCCTGCAGCTGCGCGGTAAGCGCGGCGTTCTGCGCCTTGAGCTGATCCTCGCTCTGCTTCAATGCATAAATAATCTCTATCAGTTCAGCGCGGTGCATCCGCCGCAGTTCACGATCTGCCATGTATGTCCAAACTCCCAAACTATAAAGTACAAGCCAACGAAAAGGTTTTCGTAAACTACGAAAATACTTAACGAAAACGGCTTAAAATGCGCTTGCCGCCATAGGATTTGCGGGGTGTAAAGGGTGCGGAAGCGCTCCTTTACAAGCTACCTTATTTTACCACATCCCATGTAACAACAATATAACAAAACAGACACAAAATCAAGAGATAACGCCGAAAAAATATCGCATTTTTTTATATTTTGTGTGTATTTTTCCCCAAAAACGACTGCAAGACCCCAAAAACTTAAAAAGTTTGTTCATAATTTTGAGATGTGAAGTTTTGTACACTGCTGTACTGAACTGCTGCGCGCACGAAAAAACGGGAGCCGCACTTTTTCGAAAAAAGCGCAGCTCCCGTATGCAGCTTTGGGGTCAGCCTTTTACTTGCCAAAGCTGGTCAGCAGGCTGTTCAGCGAGACAAAGGACTGGTAGATGACGTTGACGTTGTTGATGATGGAGCTTGCACCGGAGAAGATGCGGGCGATGTAGTTGAACACCTTGCCAACGTCCAGGAAGGACTGGTAGGCGCTGCTTGCACCGCCGTCCAGATAGGTCATCTCCTCGGCGTCGATCACGGCGTAGCTGGCGGGCAGTTTCATGGTAGAAGTAGTCATGGTAAGATCCCTTTCTTCATTGGTATCAATGCGTTTTACAGCGTTGTTCAGAACATGGTGGAGACCAGCAGGGTGGTAAGCAGGGCACCGGCTACCAGTGCGGGCCCTACATACTTCTGCCACTGAATCGCGGCGGGCTGGGTGGCGGGCTGCGGCACGGTGGAAGCACCGGCCTTGGCGATCCAGTGTGCGTAGATGGTAGCGTCGGAGGTGAACACGGTGGAGGTGGTCACCTTGCTGCCGCCTACCGGCTCGGTGTACCAGCCGTCAAAAGTGTAACCCGTCATGGTAGGCTGCTCGGGTGCGCTCTCCAGTTTGCCGGACAGGTTCGTGTAGGTTACCACAGTAGAGCAGATGCCGCCTTGGGCATCCATACCAATGGCGAACACGTTCTGTTCCTTTTTGCTCCCTGAAGTGTTGCCGGCAGCAAACGCAGCCGGCAGCGCACAGCACAGCAGGGTGAACAGGCAGATCCCGACCACCAGCGTTTTCAGGAATTTTTTCATGAGATCCCTCGCTTTCCTTCACAAAGATGGAGACCCTGCCCCACCCGGGCGCAGCCCGGACAGCGGAGAAGTTTCTTCAATCTATATTTATCACATCCAGTGTACCAGAACCGCAACAAAAAATACAGCTTTTGGCTGAAAAAATAATAAAAATTATGAAAAAACGATTTTTACCCTTGCAAGATGAATTTTATGCTCTGATAGACCGCATTTTTTGAAAATTGCATCCTTTAAAACTTGTCTTTCGTAAAAACATGGCAGGAAATGGAAAGCATAAAAACAGCGTCTAAAAGCCCAAAAAACGACAAAAAACGCCGCAAACGCTCTGGGTACTGCGGGGAAAAGGCTGCAAAAATGCAGCGTCCCTCTTGTGGAACGGCAGAAAATATGCTATACTTAGCTGCACGATGCGCCATCGCCAAGCGGTAAGGCAGGGGACTTTGACTCCCCCATCGTAGGTTCGACTCCTGCTGGCGCAACCAGAATGCCCCGGCGGCCTTTGCGGCTGCCGGGGCATTTTTGCGTCTGTTCAATAGCGGCGGTGGATCTTTTTAGTGGGTTTGCGGCGGTTCCAGTTGGCACACAGCAGCCATAGCCCGTAGATCAGGGCGGCGATCAGGCTGAGCACCAGAACCACCTTCAGGTACAGGCTGGTGAAGAACTCCTTCACCTTGTCCACCCCGAACAGCAGCGGGTTGCGGGCTACGTCCTGCCCGGCGATCAGATCCACCACGCCGATGGTCTCGCCTGCCAGCTTCAGCTCCACTGTGCCTACCACATCGCCCTGCTGGATGGGGGCGCAGACGTAGTCCGGCAGGTGGAAGTATTTCTGGGTGACGGTGCCGTCGCTGGTGGAGGGCAGCAGGGTCATCATGCTGTCGTTGGGGTACAGCTGCAAGGTGTCGGTGTCGGAAGAATACTTTACTGGGATCTCCGCAATGGTCAGGTCGGTGTCCAGCGCAGCCTGAATGGAAAAGCTGTCGAACACCCAGTCCATCAGTTTGACTGTCTCAAACAGGGCGGGACGGCGGTTGGCGTAGCCAAGGGTATCGCAGCTGTCGGGGCTTTCCATCACGCAGAAGATATAGGTGGCACCGTCCTTATTGCCCCATGAAACATAGCTCTGGGTGCCGGTATCGTTTTTAAAGGCAGTCACATTGCACATACCGCCCTGCATGGCGCTGCGGTAGTAGCTGCCGCCGCTGGCTTTGCTCAGCGCGGCGTTCTGGCTGACCAGCACCGAGGAGGAACGGTGCTTCTCCTTGGCGGGCATGGTAAAGCTGGGCGCACCGGACACCTCTACAAAGGCGTCAAAGCTCATCAGGTAGCGCAAAATCAGGTACATATCCACCGCGCAGGTGGTGTTGCCGCTGTCGATGCCGCAGGCGTCCGTCCAGCTGCTGGCGGTGGTGCCGATGCGCTTGGATAAGGTGTTCATCTGCGCCACCCAGCCGTCCAGATCGCCGCCAGAAAGGGTGTATGCCACACCCATGGCTGCCTCGTTGGCGTTGCGGGTAAGCATGGCGTACATGGCTTCCCGGTAGGTAAAAGTCTCGTTGGAGCGCATATCCGCGTTATTGGTATTATAAACATAGTCCGAGATGGCAAAGGGCATCTGGAAGGTGTTGTCCAGCTGGTCGGCGTAGTTGGTCAGCAGCACGGCAAGGGTCATATATTTGGTCAGACCGCCGGCAGACACCTGCTTCGTGCTGTCTTTATCGTAGACGATGATGTTGGTATCGGTGTTGACGATATAGGCGCTTGCAGCCTGCACCTGATACACCGGGCTGGGGTCGAACATGGCTCCGGCGGGCAGCACAAGGCAGCTGAGCAGAAATACAAGCGAGAGAACCAGTGCAAAAATACGTTTCATGTGGACAATTCCTTTAAAAAGCGATAAAATATACTAAATAAGGCTGCGCGGTACAGCGCGCCGGAGGATCAATTTTGCAGCAAAAGTGCTGTGTTCTATAATAATAACAGGTTTGCCGGGGTGTTACAAGAGCCTTGCGGTGTTTTACACCGTTCTTTCGCCCCGGCAGGGAGGGCAGGAATGGTATATCTTACAGGGGATACCCACGGCGATATCCAGCGCTTCAAGCAGGGCAAGCTGCGCTGGCTGGGCAAAAAGGACACTGTGGTGGTGCTGGGAGATTTCGGCTTTGTGTGGGACGGCAGCGCCACAGAGCGCAAGCGGCTGGACTGGCTGCGCAAGCGCCCCTACACGATTCTGTTTCTGGACGGCAGCCACGAAAACTACGACCTGCTGGCACAGTACCCGGAGACCGAGCTGTTCGGCGGCAGGGTGCAGAGCCTTGGCGGCAACGTGTACCATGTGCGCCGGGGCAGTGTGCTGGAGCTGGAGGGCAAGACCTATCTCTGCTTCGGCGGCGCGGAAAGTCAGGATAAGGACGACCGGGAGCCGGGCGTGAACTGGTGGAAGCAGGAGATGCCCAGCGACGAGGAGTACGACACCTGCTGCCGCAACTTAGAGGCGGTAGACTACAAGGTAGATTATGTGCTGACCCACGATGCACCAAGCAGATTTTTGGATTTTACCGCTCTTGCCCTTGGCGAAAGCAACCGTCTGCACCTGTTTCTGGACGAGATCTTGCTCAAGCTGACCTACGAAAAATGGTTTTTCGGCTGCTACCACAAGGATGTGCAGCTTTCTACCAAGAGCCGGTGTGTGTTCTGTGATGTCATCCCCATGGGCGAGCGGCGCACCGGGCTGTTCCACCGATAGGAGGGAATATGCAGGTCACAATAAAACTTGCCACCCGGGAGGGCGCGGCGCACGTCAGCGGCATTCTGGCGGGCTTTACCCTGCTGGCAAAGCGCGGGGAGCTGACTTTGCGGGTGCAGGACGAGCGGCAGGGCAGTCCCCTTGCCCGGGAGGCGCTGCTGGAAACCGAGATCAACGGCCGCACGGTGGTGTTCGATCTGATGGACGGCTACTTCTACAACGACCCGGCGGCGGTGCTGGCACTGTTCCACCGGGCGGATGTGGTGTTCAAGCGCAGCTTTTCGGCGGAGAAGAACCGGCAGTTCCCGGACGGTATTCCCGCAAAGCTGCGGCCATTGGGGCTGAACTACTACGTTACCTGCCCGGGCTCGCCGCTGGAAGCGGAGCGCAGCGCAAAGAGCCGCCTGAAGCAGTGGGCGCTTTCTACCCGCTGCTACCCGCAGGACTTTGAAGCCCGGCTGACCCGGGTGCGCAAAAAGCCGCGCATCCTCTTTCTGACCCGTCTGTGGGACCCGGATGAGCCGGCGGTGCGGCAATACCCGGAACTGCAGGCAGAGTGGCGGCAGGTGAACGCAGACCGCATCGAGCTGCTGCACCGGCTGCAAAGCGCCTTCCCGGAGCAGTTCACCGGCGGCGTATCCGACAACGCCTGTGCCCGGCAGCTGTGCCCGGAGCTGATCGTGCCGGACAAGCTGACCGGCAAGCGGGCGTATCTGCACCGGATGCAGCACACGGAAATTTGTGTAGCTTCTACCGGACTGCACGGCTCTACCGGCTGGAAGCTGGCCGAGTATGTGGCGGCGGGGCGCGCTATCGTCACCGAGCCGCTGCGGTACACCCTGCCGGGCGGCTTTGAAGAAGGGAAAAACTATAAAACGTATACGTCCCCGGCGGAGTGTGAGACGCAGCTGCGGCAGCTGCTGGCAGACCCGGCGGCGATCTTGGCTATGGCGCAGCACAATGCGGCGTACTATCAAGCATGGCTGCGGCCGGAGCAGCAGGTGCGGCAGGCCTTGCGGCAGCTGGAAACAGGGGAGAGATAAGGGGGAAAACGGGGTATGGAAGAACAAAAGCGGCACAGCGGCTTTGAGACGATGCGTATCCTCAGTATGGTGATGATCGTGCTGATGCACGGCATCGGGCACGGCGGGCTGGGCAGTGCGGCACCGCAGGGGACAGCGGCATTCTGGATCTACTGGCTGCTGTTTATTCTGGCGCGTGTATCCACCAACTGTTTTGTAATGCTTTCCGGCTATTACCTGTCGGAGCGCAAGGGGCCTGTTCATGCCGGGCGGCTGTTCCGCATTGGGGCACAGGTGTGGTTTTACTCCATGCTCACCTTCTGCGTTGCGGTCAAGGCGGGGGCGGTCCCGCTTTCGGCTGTTGCACTGCTCCGGGCACTTTTGCCCCTTACCTCCAACGGCTACTGGTTCGCTTCGGCCTATTTCCTGATGTATCTCTCGGTGCCGGTGCTGAACGCGGTGGTGCAAAGCCTTGACAGGCGGCAGTACAAAACACTGCTGCTGGTGGCGCTGCTGCTGCAAAGCGTGTGGGGTACGCTGTTCTACTGGGCAACGGATGCGACCTTTGTGAATAACGGATACAGCTTTATCTGGTTCTATACCTTGTATTTTATGGCAGCCTATTTCCGCAAATACCGGGTGACCGTGCCCAGCGGGCTGTGCCTGCTGGCGTATCTGGCGGCTTCGGCGGCGGGACTTTTCAACCGGATGCTGGCGCTGCGGGTGGAAAACGCTTTGCACCTGAACGGTTTTGTGAATACCGTCAACGGCTATCAGGCACTGGCTACGGTCATCGCCTCGGCAGCAATGTTTTTGCTGTTCCAGAATATCCATATCCGCTCAGACTACTGGCGGCGCTGGGTCTTTCGGCTGGCACCGCTGTCCTTCGGGGTGTACCTGCTGCACGACAGCGATTTTACCCGGGCGCTGCTGTGGCAGCTGGTCGACCTGCCCCGGTTTGGCGGGGCGCTGCTGCCCTCGCTGGCTTACCTGACCGGTGCGGTGCTGCTGGTTGCCGCTGCGGGCTACGCGGTGGATGCCGTGTATCAGCGGCTCTACCGCCTGCTGCACCTGCCCGTACTGGAAGAAAAGGTGGATGTTTTTGCAACTCGCATCCTGCAAAGGATCGTCGGGAGCAAGGAAACGTAAAGAAAAGCGATGTCGCACGAGTTTTTCGTGTGACAGCGCTTTTTTAGTTCATCGGCCCGGCCTTGTCGAACATCTGCTGCACCTGCGCAGCCAGCAAAGCGTGGGCAGGGCTTTCCAGCAGCGGGTCGGCGGCAAGCAATGCGGCGGCTTCGCTCTGGGCGGCGTGCAGGGTACGGGTGTCATTCATCAGGTCGGCGATCTGTAAGGTGGGCAGGCCGTGCTGGCGGCTGCCGAAAAAGTCGCCGGGGCCGCGGGTCTCCAAGTCGTACTGCGCCACGGCAAAGCCGTCGGTGGTGGAGCAGAGAAATTTCAGCCGCTTCTGCACGGCCTCGCTGGTGTTGTCGCTGACAAGGAAGCACCAGCTCTCGGCGGCACCGCGTCCTACACGGCCGCGCAGCTGGTGCAGGGCACTCAGACCGTAGCGCTCGGCGTTTTCGATCACCATCACGCTGGCGTTGGGCACGTCCACGCCCACCTCAATGACGGTGGTGGACACCAATGCATCCAGCCGCCCGGCCTTGAAATCCTCCATGACGGCGGCTTTTTCCTTGGGTTTCAGCTTGCCGTGCATCAGCCCCACCCGGCGGTCGGGCAGCAGCGCCTTGGCAATGTCCTCGTAGTAGGTCTTGACGGCGTTCAGCCCGCCGTCCGGCACATCCTCGATGGCGGGGCAGACCAGATACACCTGCCGCCCTTTGTCGATCTCGCTGTCCAGAAAACGGTACAGGTCTCGCCGCCGCTTGCCGGTGATGCACCGGGTCTTGACCGGGGTGCGCCCGGGGGGCAGCTCGTCCAGAATGGAGATGTCCAAGTCGCCGTAGATCAAAAGCCCCAGCGTGCGGGGAATGGGGGTGGCACTCATGACCAGCAGGTGCGGGTTTGCGGCCTTTTCTGCCAGTGCGCCGCGCTGACGCACCCCAAAGCGGTGCTGCTCGTCAATGACCGCCAGACCCAGCCGGGCAAACTCCACCCCTTCGCTCATCAGGGCGTGGGTGCCCACCACAAGGTCGGCTTCGTCATTGCGGATAGCGGCCAGTGTGGTGCGGCGGGCAGCGGCTTTCATGCCGCCGGTCAGCAGGGCGACCCGCATCCCGAAGGGGGCAAGCAGCCGGTTCAGCCCCTCGGCGTGCTGTGCGGCCAGAATTTCGGTAGGAGCCAGCAGCGCGGCCTGATACCCCGCACGGATGCACGCCCAGATGGCGGCAGCAGCTACCAGCGTTTTGCCGCTGCCCACATCGCCCTGCAACAGGCGGTTCATGGCGGTATCGCCCGCCATATCGCTTAAAATTTCCTCCACTGCGCGGCGCTGCGCCCCGGTGGGGGCAAAGGGCAGACTCTGCCAGAAAGGAGCTGGGTTGGCGCGGCGCATGGGTGCCCCGGTGGCGGCAGCGCCCCGGCTGCGCATCCGCCCAATGCCCAATTGCAGCACCAAAAGCTCCTCGTAGATGAGCCGCCGCCGCGCCGCTGCGGCCTGTTCCTCGGTGGCAGGGCAGTGGATGGCACGTACCGCTTCGGCCTTGGGGAGCAGACGGTATTTTTGCAGCATCTCCGGCGGCAGCGGATCTGGCAGCAGCTCTGCATGGGGCAAAAGCTGCCGGATGCAGCGGGAGATGGCGCTGCTGGTAAGCCCCTCCGTCTGGGGGTAAACGGCTTCAAAGGGTGCGGCCTGGATCTGCTCGGCGGTGCGCACCTGCGGGTTGACCATCTGGCGGCGCAGCATCCCGCCGGTAACGATGCCCTGAAAATAGTATTCCTGCCCCAGCTGCAGCTTCTGGGTGGCGTAGGGGTTATTGAACCATGTGATCTCCAGACTGGCTACGTCGTCCCCGGCAGTGATGCGCTCCATCCGCCGCCCGCCTGGCAGGATGCGTCCGCCGGGCTTTGCGAATACCTCGGCCTTCACCACACATTCGGTGTCGGCGGGGGCTTCTGCGATGGAGTAGGGCTTGGAAAAGTCGATATATCGCCGGGGGTAGTGGCACAGCAGGTCTGCCAGCGTTACAATGCCCAGCTTCTCGAACCGTTCTGCGGTCTTGGGACCCACCCCTTTCAGGTAGCGCACCGGGGTGTCCGGCGTTAAGGTAGTGCGGTTTTCGGTGGGCATGGCGTTTCAACTCCCTTCCAAGCGTAGTATAGCCATTGTAACACGGACGGAGAACAGATGCAAACACTTTGCTTTTGCGCGGCAGCTGTGGTACACTGAATAGAAAAAAGAGAAGGGGGAGATACCATGGAGATACGCAACGCAACTACGGAGGATCTGCACGCTATTGCCGCCGTGGAGGCAGCCTGTTTTCCGGCAGCAGAGGCTGCCACGGCCGAGGAATTTGCCGGGCGGCTGGCACACTATGCGGAGCATTTCTGGCTGCTGTTTGAGCAGGGGGAGCTGGTGGCCTTTGTGGACGGCTTTTGCACCGATATGCCCGACCTGACCGATGAGATGTACGCGGACGCCGCCCTGCATGATGAAAACGGCGCATGGCAGATGATCTTTGGGGTGAACACCCTCCCGGGCTGCCGCCGCCGTGGCTATGCCGGGCTGCTGCTGCAAAGAGCTATCGCAGATGCCCGCGCACAGGGGCGCAAGGGGCTGGTGCTGACCTGCAAGGAGAAGCTTTTGCACTATTACGCAAAGTTCGGTTTTGTGAACGAGGGTGTTTCCGCTTCCACCCACGGCGGGGTGGTGTGGTATCAGATGCGGCTGCGGTTCTGAGGTAGCGTTACTTTTATTATAGCAATGCCGGAGCGTCTGCGGACGCTCCGGCATTGCATTTTCACGGGAGGGGGTGCTGCGGCAGACTTTTTTGTTTAACCGCAAAGTGACCGGTTTCGCCAGAGGCTCTCCCTTTGAGGAAAGACTTCCCCCGGCCGGGGGAAGATGTCGCGTAGCGACAAAAAGGGGAATCAGTCACCGCAGCTGACTGAGAGGGCGAGGACGCCGGCAGGGGACAGTGCAAAACAAAAAATCCCGGAAGCCAAAGCTTCCGGGAATCTTTTGGAGGTGACGACCAGATTTGAACTGGTGGATGAGGGTTTTGCAGACCCTTGCCTTACCACTTGGCCACGTCACCATATTGGAGTGAATATTTCCACTCCATTTGGAGCGGCCGACGAGGCTCGAACTCGCTACCTCCACCTTGGCAAGGTGGCGCT
>OGEU01001604.1_pt1 | contig 18385 bp, 14 predicted proteins | sample 1570651 | NCBI WGS metagenome assembly OGEU01 (sample SAMEA2582129, study PRJEB24529) | metagenome | biome: Human gut stool | place: China | collected 2011 | reverse complement strand
TCTCCGTAACATTACTTTCAGCGCCGTTCTCCACCGCACTGCTTTCTGTATGCTCTGTATTCACTGCGTCTGTTCCGGCTCCATGTTCCGGCGTCGGGTTTTCAGACAGATTTCTGTTCTCTTCTTCGTACATACTGATGCACTCCTTCCTCCTCATTTGGTTCCATTATTCTGTAGTGTAGCAGGCAATTGTGTTCAAACTGTGAGCAAAGAATAAAATTTGTATTACTTTCTGTCACAGATGTCCCACCCTCTGCATCTATTCCATTGCTAAAACTTCTTTTTAAGAAGCAATTATTGGGGGATACTTCCTAAAACACATAATGTCCCCGAGGATGTCAAGTCATTGCTACAAAAAATATGCGGTTTTTAGGCCGTGGAAATGGCTTAAAACCGCATGTTTCTGGATAGAGAACTGTTATCCATCACCGGGGGGGCATCACTATGTGTGTTTTGTAAACTGTTCTATATTGTCCCTCTAAGGATCAAAAAAATTTCTCTGGAGCAATCGATGTTACGCCTTCTGGCAGATATCCAAGTATTTCTGTCATTGCTATTGATGGCTGAAAAATTCTTTAAGTGCTTCAAAAAAAAGCACTACCAAAGGATTTTCGTTTCCGGCTATACATACAAAACCGAAAGACATTCCAGGTTTTTTTGATGAAATCGGAATATATACAACAGATGATGCGTTTTGCCTGCGAACACTTTCGCCTGTGATATGGATACCGCCTGTTGAGCGGATGATCCATGGAACTGTCTCTACATTATCAGCCAATATTATTTCCTGAAAGTGGAGATGATTTGCCAACAAATACTGCTGCGTTACGGATGCGGAGTATTCGTCATTTTCTAGTGTAATCAAGGGGTAATCTGTCAATTCAACCAACGTAACAGAGTCTTTCTCCGCCAGAGGACTATCCTTTGAAGTCATTGCAATCATGGAAGTAGAACTGATTCTAAAGTACTTCAAATCCTCCGAAGATGCAGAATCCATTCGAAAAAGTGTCCCGACATCTATTTTAAAGGCGCGAAGGTCATTCACAAGCTGCTGGGGCAGATAACTGTTGCATTTTAGTTGAACATTTGGATATTTTCTCTGAAACCACTGCAGAAAACCTCCGCAATAATCATCGATGGCATAGTATAGAATTCCAAGTGTCAGTGTTCCGGAAATCCGCTGTGCAAGGTTTTTGCCAGTTTCAAGTAAAAGATCATATTCTTTTAGTATTTTACGGAAGCTTCGTGCCGCACTGAAACCATACTCGGTTAATTTTACGCCGTGGCTGGATGATTCTACCAGAGGATATCCCAATGCCTCCTCAATAGCCTGAACATGCCTGCTAAGAGTTGGCTGCGATATAAACAGTTTTCTTGCTGCCAGAGAGTAGTTCTTTTCAGCAGCGAGTTCTAGAAATTCACGCATGTATTCTGTTTTCATACGAGTGCCTCCTATGCAGTTTCAGTATAGCACAGCGAGTTCTGATATTCAATATATGAATAACATGACGAACAAACGCATAACTGATTTTACAACTATACGATATAATGAATATGTCAATTTGAAATAGGGAGGACAAATAAATGAAACTTTTCAACACACTAGACATGGATGCAGTCCGTACAAGCTGGAAACAGAAAGATAACTATGACTTGTCGTATTATGGCGGCAAGGAGCCTGCGTTTACTCCTGCTGTGCAGGGACAGGTGACGGGCATGAATCCCAACTCCGGTATTGAGCACTATAGTGGGCTACACAATGTGCTGGGAGTGTGGGAGTTTACTGGCTGGATGGACGAGTGCAACGCAATTTCAAAAACCGGCTACATAGGAGACTGGTCCTGGCTGAACAAGTACCGTATCACGGGACCTGATGTAATCAAGTGCATGGAGCAGGGAACCATCAATGGCTATAAGAAGTTTCCTGTAGGAAAAGGTCGCCACATTGTGTCTGTTCTTCCCAATGGAAAAATGATGGGTGACGGCATTGCATTTCGAGAAGCAGAGGATCAGATTCTCCTGACCGGCGGCGCTATGATTGCTCCCGGCTTGATGATTCGTCCGGAAGGTTGCGACGTGACAGTGGAAGATTTAACTGGAGAAATTTTCAACTTCCATGTTCAGGGGCCAATTTCAACTGCTGTTATTGAAAAGGTTACAGGTGAGTCTGTAGGCGATCTGGCATTTATCTCTTTCCGTGATGTTATGATTGCTGGTAAAAAAGTTCGCCTGTACCGAGGCGGCATGTCCGGCGAAGTTGGGTATGAACTGTTTGGTGACAGTGCAGACGGCTCTGTAATTTGGAATGCTGTTGTGGAAGCCGGAAAAGAATTCGGCTTACGTCAGCTGGGCCAGAGAAGCCTGATGCTGAATCATTTACAGGCGTTTTTCCCCACAATCTGGGTTGATTTCATTCCTGCAATTGTATCGGGTGCAGAAGCACTGCACCGCTCTCCGGTAGATTACGGTTGGGATCGTCTCGTGGACAAAACCAGAGACTTCCCGGGAAAGGCCGCCATTATGGCAGAAGCTGCTGACCCCAAAACCAAGTGCGTCACATTGGAATGGAATAGTGAGGACTGCATCCAGATTTTTGCTTCTTTGTTCGATCAAGAAAACGAGGCGTTTGAACAGATGCCGTTGCCTGTGAACACATCTGATTTCTCTGCAGCTTGCCCGCAGTTTATTCCTGCCTTCAGTAAAGATCATCAGATGATTGGTTTGGTTTCCAATCGTGGTTACAGCTGCCAATATAAAAAGGTGATTTCTTTGGCAAACATTGATATCCGGTATGCGCAGGAAGGAACGGAAGTATATGTACTTTATGGTTCTGAAGGACATCGGCAAACCATGATCCGCGCCACTGTAACCAGAACTCCCTACAAGGCAGACCGGCGCAAATAAGGGAGAACTGCATGAATCCTTCACCCAATCAGATTCTTACACAAATCTGCTATTCAATCTCTCCTTTGCAATTATCATGGTTTTGACTTCGTCATTTCTGAATGGAAAGGCAATATCCTTTGATTTGCTGCTTTTGAGATTTGGAACATCATCTCGTGAATGCGCAGGAGATAATGGGCTGGTGGCTATTAAGCACTTACAGCCTGCACTTCAGAAAAAGTCCATAGCGTACCTTCTAACCATCAGCGGTACTCCGCATAGAATTATACCCCCTTATGCCTCTTTACTATTGGGATAGGGGGTATAATCGGCTTTTCACGCGACAGGCACTGGTTGCCAATATACAGCCAACTGGCGTATACCTGCACCAGTTGAGATAGGCTATCATCCGTAGAAAAACCTGGAGTCTCCTGATGAACCGATGTTGCGCTACCATACAAAAGGTGGTACGGAGCTTCGAGGAAAGGCTTCTAAAATGCACAACCGTCCCCACCCAACCTCCGGATTCGGATACTCTGCATACGCCGGAAGCGGACGGGTTCCCTTTTTCAGATAGGCAATCGCTTTTTCTCCATAGAGATAAGGATCGTTGCCGTCGACGATCCCCCACTGTAATAAAAGAGCGGCTGCTCCAGTGGCAAAGGGAGTGGCAAAGGAGGTGCCGGTGGCTTCTGCGTAGGTGCCGCCGGGGGCGGTGGTGAGGATGCGGACGCCGGGGGCGACGAGAACAGGCTTTTCTCGGAGATCGCAGGTGCCGCCGCGACCGGAGAAGTCGGCGTAGGTCAGAGTGCGGCTGTCGTAAGCTCCGATGGCGGCGATGCGGCGGGCGGTGGAGGGGATTGTCAGGGTCGTGTCGGCAGAGGCGCGCAGGAAACGGGTGCCGCCGTTCAGGGCGGCGGAGCTGGGGAGCCAGATGTGATAATGACCATCCCGGATCTCCCCGGCAACCAGCTCCAGGATCCAGATTCCCGTGTCCACGTAATCACCTCGGGGCAGCAGCTCCAAATAGATCTCCTGAGACTGGCTGTAGGGTGACGGTTCTCCATAATATAGCAGGATTTCCGTCTCTTCCAGCACAAAACGCTGAGCTCCCAGAAGTTTCTGAATAGGACCCGCTCTTCTTCCGCCCGGGCTTACCAGCGTTATGTCAACCTCATCCAGATAGGATTTCCAGATCTGGATGCTAAAGGCGGTCTCGTATTCGCCCACAGCCAACTCTACTGTCTCCGTCGTCCGCTCCTGCAGGATCCCCGCCGCGTGACCGGCTGTGTAGCCCTCATTTCCCGTACCGATACAAATGACCGATTTCCAGACGTTAGCGATGTCGGCGATATAAGTCTCCAGAAGAGAAGTGCCATCGTGGGCGCCGTAGGTATTGCCAATGCTGATATTGACCACCACGGGCAGGCGAAGCTCCAGCGCCTTGCGGATGCAGTAGTCCAGCCCCTGCATGAGCTCTGTAGTCCGTGGAAAGCCCTCCTCCCGGGGCATGCCAAGCTTCACGGCCAGGATCGGACTGCGGCTTGCGATTCCCCGATAGCGGCCGCCGCTGGCACGGCCATTGCCTGCCGCGATGCCGAGAACCCTGGTGCCGTGGCCGCTTACGTCCCGGCTTGGTACCAGTGCGTAACGGGCGCTCTCTGTATCCGCTGCCAGCGCTTCATTGATCTCCTGCTGCGTGTATTCCGTGCCGATGCGGTAACCCTCCGGCGGCCTGCCCGGGATGGTCTGATCCCACAGGGCCAGGATCCGCGTCGTCCCGTCCTCATTCCTGAAATCCGGGTGGGCATAATCCACACCGGAATCCAACAGCGCCACCAGACCGCCGTCTCCATATAAATCATAACGGGCATTCTGGACCGCCGGAATACAGGAGGCTGTCTTCCCCTGATTTACAGAGAAAAACAGCCTCTTTGGTTTTTCGATATATTCGATTTCCGGAACCAGCGCCAGACGCTCTACCAGGGACTCCGGCACTGTCAGGATTGCGTATTCGTTCAGGAGCTCTGTGACAGTCACGCCAAGGGATGAAAGTCCCGTAAGCGATCCGGAATATTTTACGATAAGCTCCCAGATTTTTTCGGTACTGTCGAAGCCCACGTTCAGATCTTCGGAGCGGGCCAGCTCCTGGGGCGTGGCGTCCAGAGCCAGGTTTAATACATTTTCCATCGTTGGATTATTCATAGATATCCCATATATTTTCATCTTTAAATAAATTATATGTTATGTATCTATTATAATCTACATTTTAAATTTAACTTCATCAAACTCAATACGCCAATAAGCTGATAGTATATAACGAAAAACTCATTTCCCCTGTCGCAGCACCTCCAGCGCCATCTTAAGCTCCGGCACGCTCACCTGACCCGGGGCAGAAGCTACGCCGGCGGATCCGAAGGTCATAGCGGAACCAAAGACTTCTCCGGCCAAGCGGCTCACTGCACCTTTTGCTCCCATGGACATGGTCACAACGGGCTGCTTTGCATATTTTTCGCTCATCTCTAAAGTGGCGGACAGAAGGGTTAGCACGTCGGCGGCATCCTGGGGCATGACGGCCAGCTTCAGAAGATCCGCCCCGCAGTCCTGCATCCGGATTAGCCGGGCAAGGATCTCCTCTTTTGCCGGAGTCTTTTCGAAATCGTGGCTGGAGGCAATTACCTTTACCCCCTGCGCCTTTGCCTCTTTGCAGATATCCCGGAGCAGCTCCTCTCCCCGGAACAGCTCCACATCGATGAGATCTGCCTGTCCGGACATAAGGACCGTCCTTAAAAATGCCGCATAGTCCTCAGGGCTAACGCTCTGCTCGCCGCCCTCCTCTCTGGTCCGGAAGGTCACCAGAAGCGGCAGCTCACCCAGCTCTTCGCGCAGCCACGCCAGCGTAGCTTCCAGTTTTTCCCCGTCAAATGGTTCCTCGTACCAGTCGGCCCGCCATTCCGCCAGATCCGGCTTTGCCGCTTTCAGCTCCGCCGTCCGCAGCGCAATCTCTTCTCTGGTGCGGCCCGTTATCGGAACGCAGATCTTCGGTCTTCCTTCTCCAAAAACAAGTTTTCTTATTTTCACTTGATTCATCTATTTTTCTCCTGATTCCGTTTGCTTTTTGCACCATTTTACCATATAATAGAACTATTGGACAGCGGATTTCTCAGAAATCTGTCTGTAATCTGAATTTTATATGAAACGAGGTATTGGGAAATGGAAGAAAAAACAACAATGGACGATTTCAAGGAAGAGCTGGAGGCTTCCTTCCAGGATACACAGGAGAATGATGTGGCTGACATCACAGATCCGGCATGGCAGACTCTGGTACAGTATCTGGAGGACAAGACCGTTCTCACCGTAAAAATCGGCGGCATTGTCAAGTCCGGCGTAGTCGCTTACGTAGAAGGAATCCGCGGCTTTATCCCGGCTTCCAAGCTTTCTCTGGGCTATGTGGAGAACCTGGAGGACTGGCTGAATAAGAAGATCCAGGTACAGGTTATCACTGCAGATCCGGAGAACCAGAAGCTGGTTCTCTCCGCAAGAGAGCTGCTTCGCGAGAAGGCTGCCGAGGAGCGTCGGTCAAAACTGGCCAGCGTACAGGTCGGTCTGGTAACGGAAGGAAAGGTCGAGAGCATTCAGCCCTACGGCGCATTCATCGATCTGGGCGACGGTCTCTCCGGACTGGTACACGTATCCCAGATTTCTGAAAAGCGTATCAAGAGCCCGGACGTAGTCCTGAAGGTCGGCGACACCGTAAAGGTAAAGGTTATCGCTATCAAGGACGGCAAGCTGTCCCTGAGCATGAAGGCCCTGAATGAAACCGCTGCGGAAGATCTTCCGGAAGAAAAAATCGAAATTCCGAAGGCGGAGGAGCTGACTACGACGCTTGGAGATCTGTTCAAAAATATTAAGCTGTAATAAGAATCCTGCGCCGAGTGCGCTTCTTTGGCAAACTCTGTTTGCTTCTATGTCATAGGGAATTCTAACAGAATTTCCTATGACATAAAAAATCCCGATAGCGTTTGGCTACCGGGATTTTTTTATAGATTTCTTATCTGCCTACGGAATCAAACTCGTCACAAATCTCCTTGGACGGAGCCGCTGTCAGCAGAGAAACAATGACAATTGCCAGTGCGGATACGATGAACGCCGGAAGCAGCTCATAGATGTTCCAGACGCCGCCCATGGGACGAACCAGATACTTCCATACGAATACCATCACACCGCCTGCGATCATGCCGGCCAGAGCGCCCTGCAAATTGGTACGCTTCCAGAACAGCGCGAAGAGAACCAGTGGTCCGAAGGCTGCGCCGAAGCCTGCCCATGCATAGGCTACCATTGTTAAGATATAGCTGTCTGGATCCATAGCCATATAGATGGCAACCAATGCTACGATAAGTACTACGATACGACTTACGAGTACCAATTCTTTATCACTCGCTTTTGGATGGATGATATTCGCATAGAAGTCATTAGAAATAGCAGAGGCTGTTACTAATAACTGTGCAGAGGCGGTACTCATGATAGCCGCTAATACAGCAGACCAGATGAGACCTGCAATAAATGGTGTAAAGAGACGTTCTGTCATGATAAGGAATACAGTTTCCGCATCAGTGCCTACTAATATATCAGGCAACATATATACGTGACCAATGAGGCCAACTGCAATGGCCGCCATAAGGGATAAGACAACCCAAACCATGGCGATATTTGTAGATTTCTTAAGTTCTTTCGCATCAGAGATAGCCATGAATCTAACTAGGATGTGAGGTTGACCAAAGTAGCCAAGACCCCAACCAAGAGAAGAAATTAGGCCGATAGCCCAAGTAAACCAATCAGATGGATTACCAAACAAGCTAAGTCCTTGTGGAAACTCATGTTGGATGAGTTGGAATGTTTCAATAGGGCCACCCATGTACATGGCTGCTGTAATTGGTACTGCCAAGATGGCAAAGAACATTAATGCGCCTTGAATACAGTCTGTCCAAGATACGGCAAGGAATCCGCCAAGGAAGGTATAAAATACGACGATGCCGGCGGTGATAAAGAGGGATACGGTGTAATCAAGACCAAAAATGGTATTGAACAATTTGCCCCCTGCCACAAAGCCCGATGATGTATAAATCAAGAAGAAAATCAAGATAAATAAGGCGGAAATGACAGCTACCGAATGAGACTGATCGTGGAAACGATTCTTCAAATAATCCGGTAATGTTAAGCTATCACTGGCTACCTCAGTATGGTTACGTAAGCGTCTAGAAACGAATTTCCAGTTCGCCCATGTACCTAATGTGAGGCCTACGGCAATCCATACACCAGAAATCCCCGTAGTATACGCTAGACCAGGCACACCCATGAGCATCCAACCACTCATATCTGATGCTTCTGCACTGAGTGCTGTGATCCATGGTCCTAGTTGTCGGCCACCGAGGATGTAATCACCAATGCTGTTTGATTTGCGATAGTAGTAGACCCCGATATACATCATGAGTCCTAGATATAAGGCAAAGGCGATAATAATCATTAAGTTGTCTTGTGTCATGCCTATATAAGACCTCCTTAGGCTCTAGTTATATTCTATAGTATAGTAAATAATTTTTATTGTACCACATATTAGTACTTTAGCGGGTAAAAAATTGGTGATATCAACAAGATTCCTATACCAATTTAGCCCATATACTTTAGAGATACGCATTAGATTGTTGCTTATGAAATCATATACTAATGAGTCCCATACCGAACGAAATATGATAAAATAAAAGAATGGAAAAACGATATTTCGTATTGGGTATACGAAATATTGGTCAGTAGTAATCGAGATTAATATTTACATTTCTGGAACGTGAAAGGAGGACCTTATGGAACAACAAGTAGGCACTAAGCATGAAGTACCTAAACCGCATCAAGTTGTGACGAAACAACAAGCGTTGCGCATGTTGGAGACCTACTTTGGGTATACCTCCTTTAGACCGGCTCAAGAGGCTCCTATTGCATCCTTGTTGCGGAATGAAGATGTAATTGGAATCATGCCGACAGGGGCAGGGAAGTCTATCTGTTTCCAGATACCTGCGCTCTGTAAGGCGGGATTGACTATCGTGTTTTCTCCGCTTATTTCTCTTATGAAAGACCAAGTGGATGGTCTTTTAGTGCAGAATATACCAGCGGCACTTATCAATAGTACACTTACACAATCTGAGTTTAATAAAACCATGTACGAAGTACGCAGTGGTAAGATTAAACTTTTATATATTGCACCAGAGCGGTTGAGCTCTAATTTTTTCTGTAATGTACTGCGAGCGTTACCGATTGCTCAAGTCATTGTAGATGAGGCGCACTGTATTTCTGAGTGGGGCCATGATTTTAGACCGTCTTATCGCCTTATCGGTGAGTGGCTCAATTCATTGCCAAAGAGACCTATCGTGGGGGCTTTCACGGCAACGGCGACGAAATATGTAGAAAATGATATAAAAAAGTTATTAGGCTTAGATAAGGCTAATGTATACGTGACGGGGTTTGATCGGCCTAATTTGTCCTTCTCTGTTATCCGCACACCAAAGCGGATGGATTACGTTGTCCATTATGTGCGTCAGCATGCCAATGAAAATGGTATTATCTACTGTGCAACGCGTAAGGATGTAGATCGTGTGTATGAAAATTTAACCCGTGCGGGCATTAAAGCGGGTCATTATCACGGAGGACTCAACGACGAGGTGCGCCGTGAAATGCAGAATGCCTACGCAGATGATAAATTACAGGTTATGGTGGCGACGAATGCCTTTGGTATGGGCATTGATAAAAGCAATGTACGCTATGTGCTACATTATCAAATGCCGCGTAATATGGAGTCCTATTATCAGGAGGCAGGACGAGCCGGCCGTGATGGGGCACCTGCTGAATGTATTTTGCTTTATAGTGGGCAGGATGTACAAGTTCATAAGTATTTGATTGAACAGTCCATCGAAACGCCTGAGCGACAAAATGTGGAGTTACGTAAATTGCAGTCCATGATTGATTACTGTTTCTGTAGTAATTGCTTGCGTAAATATATGCTTAATTACTTTGGTGAAAGCACCGTTTGGACTACTTGTGATAATTGTAGCTCTTGTAAGGGCTCTGCTGATAAGGTCAATGTTACGAAAGAAGCAAAGGCTATTTTTCGTGCTATTATGGGCACCGATGGGCGATATGGAGCATCCATGATAACCTCTATCGTCCGCGGGGAGCGAACGGATCGCATTATGCGTGCTGGACATGATGCATTGCCTGTCTTTGGCTTACTGAGCAATGTAGATGAAAAATCTATTAAAGGACTTATCCAACAGTTTGTAGCATCTGGCTACTTGCGCAGTTCGACGGGGAAATATCCTGTGTTATCCTTAACGGCTGGTGCCGAGGAAGTGTTAGCAGGTCGTAAAGAGGTAGAGGAAATTAGACAACATGTGTCTGTGCCTTCTCGTACTAGTAAGTCTGTTACCTCAGTGGCACGAGGAAAATCTAGTTCTACATCGGGCGGTTTATTTGAACATTTACGTCAACATCGTAAGCGCTTGGCAGAAGAAGCGGGCCTTAGACCGTATCTTATCTTCCCTGATACAGTACTCATAGATTTGGCAAATTTACGACCTACTACATTAGGTGAGTTTGGCAATGTTAAAGGCGTAGGGGAAGCAAAATTGAAAAAATATGGTCTTACCTTTTTACAGGCCATTGCAGAATATAAGGGATAATAAATTTTACTGTATATATGGTAGTGCCATATATTTTTTAGTATGATAGTACTATATATTTTAGTAAGATTAGCAAGATATACGTTAGTATTTTTTGCTTATTATAAATAGATTTAGGGGGATATATGAGCTTAGCAGATACACAATACCTCGGTATTATTGAAAATATTTTAGATCATGGCATTTATGGTCAAAACCGTACAGGAATTGCAACGTACAAATTGCCTCAACAAATCATGCAATTTGACTTGCAAGAGGAATTTCCAATTTTAACCACTAAATTTGTAGCTTTCAAAACAGCCGTAAAAGAATTATTGTGGATTTGGCAAATGCAGTCCAATGACGTACGCAAATTACAAGAAATGAATGTGCATGTGTGGGATGAATGGATGCGTGAAGATGGAACTATCGGTAAAGCATACGGCTACCAAATTGCGAAGTACAAACAACTAGATAAGCTTATCAAAACAATCAAAGAAGATCCTAATAGCCGTCGAATGATTGTAACCCTTTGGAATATTGAAGATTTAGATGATATGGCGTTGCAACCATGTGCGTATGAAACCTTATGGGATGTAGGGGATGGTTACTTGAACTGCATGCTCATCCAACGCAGTGGCGATATGGGGCTTGGCGTTCCGTTTAACACAGCTCAATATGCGGCATTACAATGTATGATTGCTCAAGTAACCGGTCTAAAACCTGGTAAATTTACACATGTCATCAACAATGCCCATATCTATGAAAATCACGTAGATGCGTTGCGTGAGCAATTAGCACGTCGCGATCAAGCATTGCCTGCGCCAAAAATTATCGTGAATCCTGAGGTAAAAGACTTCTATGACTTCACACCAGAGGACGTTACTTTAGATGGTTATGAGCATCTTGGTAAATTATCCATGACTGTTGCCGTATAGTATTAACCGAAAGAGGGCAGTATGTTAGCATTAATCGTAGCCGTAGCACATAATCGTGTAATCGGTAAAGATAATACCTTGATTTGGCATTTGCCAAATGATTTGAAATTCTTTAAGGAAAAAACAACAGGCCATGTTATCATCATGGGCCGTAAGACCTTTGAAAGCTTACCGTTCTTGTTGCCAAACCGAGAACATTGGGTTATTACTCGTGATAAAGGCTTTGATGCACCGGAAGGTGTTAAGATTTTCCATAGCCCTAAGGCAGCTGCTGAAGCAGCACGTGCTCTTGATGCGGCCTACGTTATTGGTGGCGCTCAAGTATACGAAGCTTTTCTACCTTATGTAGATACTATGTATATTACTGAAGTAGACCACGAATTTGACGGAGATGCATTTTTCCCTGAGTTTTCTGAGGAGGCTTTTACCATTGAGTCCGTAGTAGACGGCGCGGTGGATGAAAAGAACAAATATCCTCATCGTTTTGTAACCTATCGCAGAAAGGCAGCTAAATGAGTGAAAGAATGTTTGCCATCATCGGCAGTGAATTAAATGTTAAGCCAAAGCAGGTGCAAGCTGCGGTAGAATTATTGGACGAAGGCAATACGGTACCATTTATTGCTCGGTATCGTAAAGAAGTAACGGGCGAATTGCAAGATGAGCAATTGCGCACCATTGAAGAACGCATTAAATATCTGCGCAACTTGGAAACCCGTCGCCAAGAAATCATTGCCTCTATTACAGAACAAGAAAAAATGACCGACGAGTTAATGAAGTCCTTAGAGGCGGCAACAAAGCTTCAAGAATTAGAAGATCTCTATTTACCGTATCGTCCTAAGAAACGTACGCGCGCCATGATTGCTCGAGAACGTGGATTAGAGCCGTTGGCAGAGATGATGATTAATGATACTGTTACATCTGGTGATCCTTTAGAGATTGCACAAGAATTTGTAACAGAAGAGGTTCTTACGCCAGAGGATGCGATTCAAGGTGCTTCTGATATCGTAGCGGAAATCGTCAGCGATAGTGCAGACTTTCGGGCCTACTTGCGTAGAAAGATGTGGAACGAAGGCTTTATTCAAGCTGAGTTGACTGGTGATGAAGAGGTACAACAACAGTTCTTGCAATACGCTGAATATGCTGAACCGGTTCGTCAAATGCCGTCTCACCGTATCTTGGCGGTAAATCGCGGTGAAAAATTAGGTGCTTTAAAACTAGCTCTTACTGTACCAGGTGATACTTATGTTGCTTACATGGTGCAAAAGTTAGAGAAAAATCCAAAATCCATCTTCGCAGAGTACAAAGCGGCTGCTGTAGCCGATGCGTACAAACGTCTTATTTTCCCAGCTTTAGAGCGTGAAATTCGCAATGAGTTGACGGAAAATGCCGATGAGCAAGCTATCAAGGTGTTCGGTGTAAATCTTAAAAATCTATTGTTACAACCGCCATTGGCAGGGCATGTTATCATGGGCCTTGACCCAGGGTACCGCACCGGTTGTAAGATGGCTATCATCGATCAACAAGGCAATGTGCTCGATTACGGTGCTTACTACTTAACGAATAGTGAAAAGCTTCGCAAGGAAGCTCAAAAGGTATTGGCTGATAAAATCCGTAAGTTTAAGGTTACTCTTTTATCCATTGGTAATGGTACGGCATCCTATGAAACAGAGCAATTTGCATCTACTATGATTGAAGAGGAAAAATTAGATTGCCACTATATCATCACTAATGAAGCGGGCGCATCTGTGTACTCAGCATCTAAATTAGCTATCGATGAGTTACCAGATTTAGACGTTACCATTCGCGGTGCCGTATCTATTGCACGCCGTGTACAAGATCCATTGGCTGAATCTGTTAAAATCGATCCTAAATCTATTGGTGTAGGTCAATACCAACATGATGTAAATCAAAAACAATTGACTCATACCTTAGACCAAGTAGTTGAAACGGTAGTAAACCATGTTGGGGTAGAGCTGAATACGGCATCCCCAGCTATCTTGCAACATGTTGCAGGCATTTCTAGTGCGGTGGCTAAGAATATTGTTGCATACCGTCAAGAAAATGGTGTGTTTAAAAGCCGTAAGGAATTGCTAAAAGTGCCTCGTTTAGGCCCTGCAGCATTCACGCAATGTGCGGGTTTTCTTCGCTTGCAACATGGTAAAAATCCACTGGATAGTACATCCGTCCATCCAGAGTCTTATGAATTGGCAGAGCGCATCATTGGTGAGTTAGGCTTTACCTTAAAAGACTTACAAGATAAATCTCAATTAGAAGCATTGCAAGTAAAATTACCTCTTGTAGATGCGGACAAAATGGCTGCCAAGCTTGATGCGGGCGTGCCAACTGTTCGAGATATCTTGGCGGCTCTTGCTAAACCAGGTCGCGACCCTCGTGAAGATTTACCGGCTCCATTGACCAGAAAACACGTAGTGAGCCTTGAAGATATCAAGGTAGGTACCGTTGTAAAAGGTACCGTTCATAACGTAGTTGATTTTGGAGCTTTCGTAGACTTTGGGCTTAAAACGAATGGTCTATTACATCGCAGCGAGCTTTGTAACAGCCGTCAGCATCCATCTGATGTGCTTGCTGTAGGTGATATTATCGAAGCACAAATTATTTCTGTTGATGTAAAACGCAATCGTATCGGTTTATCTGTAAAAGCATTGCAACCGGAAAAGTCGAAGAATAACGATAATAACCATAATAGAAATAACAACGGTCAGCGTCGAAATAATGATAACCGAAATAACAACCGTAATAATGGCGGACGTCAAAATGATAATCACAATAATGGCTCTCGTAATAATGGGAATCGTCGAAACTGATAATTTCTTAGAAGGCTAGTTAATCTATATTAATAGATTTTAAATGAAACTCATTCTTGACTAAAAGTCATTATACGAAAAACCGCACTCTCTATGGTTTTAGAGGGTGCGGTTTTTCTATATAACTAAAATCTATGCATATTAATGCAGAACAGATATATCGAAAATGGTATATCTAATTGAAAATTTTAGATATAAGGAGTATGATGTAATCACAGAGGGGAAATTCCTAAATCATATTCCTAAAGAGGAGGTAATGCAATGAGCTTGAACCTTAAAGAAAGATATGGACTTTTAATTAATAATGAATGGGTAAAGGCATCTGACGGTGCTGAATTCAATGTATATAACCCTGCTAATGGCGAACAACTCGCTATCTGTGCAGAGGCTACATATGGCGATGTTGATAAAGCTGTAGAGGCTGCAACAGAAGCTTTCAAAACGTGGAAAAACGTTTCTCAAGTAGAACGTGCTGACTATTTATTGAAAATTGCGGATGCTATCGATGCTCACAAAGAACATTTGGCACAAGTTGAAACATACGACAATGGTAAGCCAATCCGTGAAACATTGAACGTGGATATTCCACTTGGGGCAGACCACTTCCGTTACTTCGCTGGCGTGCTTCGTTCCGAAGAAGGTTCTGCACAAGTATTTGACGAAAATACGTTGAGCCTTATCGTTCGTGAACCAATTGGGGTTGTAGGCCAAGTTGTGCCTTGGAACTTCCCATTCCTAATGGCCGCTTGGAAATTGGCGCCAGCTCTTGCAGCAGGTTGTACAGTTGTAATCAAACCTTCTAGCCATACATCTCTTAGCCTTTTGGAACTAGGCGACATTTTGAAAGAAATCTTGCCTCCAGGCGTTGTAAATATCGTAACAGGTAAAGGTTCTAAATCCGGTCAATATATCCTTGATCATCCAGGCTTCAGCAAGTTAGCTTTCACAGGCTCTACAGAGGTAGGTCTAGATGTATATAAAGCAGCATCTGAACGCTTGATTCCTGCTACCTTGGAATTAGGTGGTAAATCTGCGAATATCTTCTTTGAAGATGCAAACTGGAAACAAGCTCTTGATGGGGCAATGCTCGGTATCCTCTTCAACCAAGGTCAAGTATGCTGCGCAGGTTCCCGTATCTTCGTACAAGATACAATTTACGATAAATTCGTAGCTGAACTAGCTGCACTATTTGATAAGGTGAAAGTTGGTTTGCCTTGGGATTCATCCACTCAACTTGGTTCCTTGATCTACGAAGATCAAGTTAATAAAGTACTTAGCTATGTAGACCTTGCTAAAGAAGAAGGTGCTCGCATTGTAGCCGGTGGTGTGCGTGTTACTGATGGTGAACTTGGTAAAGGCTGCTTCATAAGACCTACACTTATCGCAGATGCTACAAACGATATGCGCGTAGCTCGCGAAGAAATCTTCGGTCCTGTAGCTGTTGTCATCAAATTCCACAGCGAAGAAGAAGTTATCGAACAAGCAAATGATAGCTTATACGGCCTTGGAGGTGGTGTGTTCACACAAAACATCAACCGTGCTATTCGCGTAGCTCGCGGTATCGAAACAGGTCGTATGTGGGTAAATACATATAACTCCATCCCAGCTGGCGCACCATTCGGTGGTTACAAACAATCCGGTATCGGTCGTGAAACACACAAAGTTATCCTTGAGCATTACACTCAAATGAAAAATATCATCGTAAACTTGAGCGATAAACCATCTGGGTTCTACGACTTAGACTAATAAAATATCAATCTCTCCAATAAACTATAACAAAGAGGCACCTCGAAAGAGGTGCCTCTCTATTAATATTGAGATAAACGGAATATCTTTCTATACGCCTCTGGTGCATTAGAACCATCAGAAGGTTTTATAATAACTCTAATATATATATCTTCTTTGAAGTCTGGATATGTTGTTGCATATTCTTTGCAGAATTGATCCATTCGATTGTAAAAATTTGTTACATCTTGGTTTTGTATGGCCGAATAGGGAATAGGCATTTCAATATACAAAGAAGATGTATCGTATGTAGCATAGGATAACTCCTCTTCTGTTATATAGTTTTTCATTAATGGGAATGCAGTTATTAACGGGATGTTGGTTATCAGTATTCGCTCCACTTGTGGTACAACAGGTGCAGAGGTGTGCAAGACTTCAGATATTTCAACGGGCATTTGTGGATATTTGTCAAAGGTGACTTGCCATCTATTGTTTCTATGAGACTCCAAGTGATATGTTAGATTAGGATAATCCTCATTTATATATTGTTGTACCTCATCTTCACTATAATGTGAGAGAAGATGACAACCCGTTGTTAGTATGAGGGATAGTATAATCAGTGGCAATAATATAAATCGTTTTAGGGTAAAAGGTTTCATTGTATATTCCTTTTATACTACTTTAGGAAGTTTAGTAAATCGTAATTGCTTAACAGACATTGTTTAATTTATTGGCAGAATTTTGGAGTACATTTTGGAGTACACTATTTTAATTATATTATATCTAAATTAAATGTTTACTTATATAGCTGATTAATACCATACAACTCTCAATAAACCATAATAAAGAAGCAGCCCGAAAGAGGCGCCTTTTTTGTACTTAACAATAGTCTATTATATGTAAAAGTATAGGGTATGTTATAATTGTAGCCATATAAAATCGTGTTATTTATAGAGGGCTATCGTGTTATTTATAGAGGGCTATTATGAATTTGAAGAGAGTAATTAAATGGATTGGATATATTGTTGCCATAATAGTAGTGCTTTATATCCTCATATGGGGAGTATTGATATATTTCTTGGTAGGGGGCGATTTTAAAAATAGTTTGATTTATTTAAGTGAGCTTCAAGAGAGCGGATTATACTATGGTAATGAAAATCGTAAGATTGCTGATAATGTAGTTGCTGTTCATGAGGTGAATAATAAACTCTATTACATAACTTTAGACGGTATTGGTATTTTTGATGAAAATGTAAGTTTGCTAGATGCTTGGAATGAAGATATAAATAAATATAACACTTTCATTCCTCGGATAGATGCTAAAGAAACGCAATTTAATGTGAGTCTTGATGAGTTATACCCTAATATTTCTAGTCTCGATGAAAGTGATAGAGATATATGGCATGAAATCTTTTTTGATAGTAAACAACGATATACAAGTTTACACGCTGGACATCCTATAAAGCTACCTTTCTATGTATCGTATAGAAAGGAAAATCAGATTAAGCATAATGATATAGTAGATCTTTCTACAGGGGTTGTTATTGGTGAGTATGGTAGTGAGCATATTTTAAGAAATAATGCTTATTATAATTTTGAATTCGGGAAATTGACTAAAATTGATTTCTATCAGAAGGCTATATATAGCTATTATTCTGATAATCTTGATATAGGTCGGTTTAGCAAGAATAATGCAGGTGATGAGAGATATGAATCTTATGCACGAAATGAGTTAAATAAAGTAAGAACGAAAGACATAGAGGTATTAACTAATTTACTAAATCAGCGATTCATAGTGTTTAATTCCTTTAACAAGTTTTCTGATTTTGATAAAATTACCTTTGAAGCATTAACCATTGATGCAATTAAAAATCGGAAGGCTTTACAATTAGGGCCGTTAGAAAATCAAACCCTACAGCAATACTTAAGTAAATAGAATACATACATAGTGAAGAGTATATGTACTGAATGAAAGTAAGGCGTAATAAACTTATCCATAAAGTATAGTTGAGGAGTATTTCATGGAGCTGTTTCAAATAAGTAAAATGTTAAACATAAATGATTTACAAGAAATTCTATTTAGAAAATGGTCAAAGGACAGGATAAACTATGATTCATTTTGATTATCTATTAATTATAGGGATATTGCTTAGTGTTTTACTATTTCTTTTAGTTGGCGTTTTCTATTATAGAAAATGTAAATTTTTAAAGGGAATAAATATTTGGTTCTTAATAATACTTAGCGTTTTGTTAAGTTATTTATTATATCCCTTATATGAACTGACAGATTATAGAGAAGAATTTACGT
>OGEU01001594.1_pt1 | contig 18442 bp, 10 predicted proteins | sample 1570651 | NCBI WGS metagenome assembly OGEU01 (sample SAMEA2582129, study PRJEB24529) | metagenome | biome: Human gut stool | place: China | collected 2011 | reverse complement strand
TACTATCGTTACTCTGATTTCAAACTATCAACCGGATTAGAATTCGAAACGGCCCATGCACGGTACAGGACACAAGCAATGATCAAAACATAGACCATCATCGCTCCGGCCAGGAAGATGAAAAATCCGATGGGCGCCTTTTCCGTAAATTTCTCCAACCATCCCATACCGGAATAATAAGCGACAGTCATACCGATCACGATAGCGGGAATCGCAATATAGGAAATGTCTTTCGAAATCATCTTCAAGATACTCCATGCCGTCGCCCCGTTCACCTTACGGATCGCAATTTCGCGTCCACGACGGTTCGTTTCGTCACTGGTATATCCCAGCAGACCGATCAATGCAATAATCAAGGTCACGATTCCCCCGATCATAACCGAGTCGCGGAACGTGCGGGAATCCTTATACAGGTCTATCATATCCATATAATAAGCCGTCACCGTAACATTTCGGTCGGGCATTACATCTTCCAGCACCTTTTGTGCCTTTTTTATATTCTCCGGTGACATCTCATGGAATTTGATCAGGATCATCGGTGCATATCTATCATAGAACAGGGCGGTCGGACGTGTATCCGGATTACCGGTACTGCCAATACAAACATCTTCATACACACCACAGATGGTAAACGGTTCTCCATTCTGGCTATGTTCCGTAATTATAATGTTCTTGCCAATCGCACTCCCGGTCCAACCAGCCACCTGTTCCATCTTTTCGACAAAAGAACGGCTGACCATCACTTTGTTCGAAGCCGAACCGTCAGAACGGAACACCTCTCCTTCAATAACCGGAATCTCCATCAAGGAAAAGAAATCATCTTTCACCCAGTACATATCGGCAATATTAAACAGTTCGCGGTCATCTCCAGGAAGTGAAACATTATTTCCCGACATCCCTGAAATCGGCAGGTCATAGCAGGCAGAAACTTTGTCAACTTCGGGTATCTTGCGCAATTCCTCGATTGCCGTATTACGGACGGATTCTTCCACACCCTGTGTCGAGCAATAAGCCAACTTCTCATAGGCATATCCGGGATCGACATTTACCATATAGTCATACTGCTTATTGATAACCGACAATAATGCCACCAGATAGGCTGTTGCCAAAAACTGTATGAACAGCAGGCAAAGTTTCCAGTACCTGCGGGATTCTTTAAAATTACGGAATGCGGCAGCCACCGGAATACGCAGGAACATATAGGTCGGGATCAAACCGGTAATGAAAAAGATCACGATGCAAACTCCTATCAGTATCACAATAGTCTGTGTCGAGAACAATGCTCCCAACGTTGCCCCTAACAATTCTTCCGTTTTCGTACGGAACAGAACGATCAGAAAAGCGGCAAGCAACAAAGAAATCAGCATATGCAAACACGTCTCCGACATGATCATACCGAACAGGTTCTTATCTGAAGCCCCATAACATTTATGAACAGCCACCTCTTTGGTTCGGTTGATCAACGTGGAAATCACGATAAGCACATAATTCATCGCAGCCGTAAAGATGAGCACAAAAGCCAGAAAGCCCAACAGGGAATTCATGCTCTTCACCTCATCACTGTTACTGTGCATGTCCATCAACGGAACCAGGCTATAAGTCAAATCAATTCCCGCTTTTTTCACCTCTTCCAGATCGCAATGCCGTCCTTGCATCTCACGAATGGCAGTCGTCAGGCTTTCCGGATCAGTGCCGGGATAAAGTTTTACATATCCCAGATAACGGTCATTCCCCAGCCAATTTTCACGACTCCACTTGCTCATACCTTCCAAAGATGCAACAATCTCAAAACGCAAGTGGGAATTTTCAGGTACATCTTCAAACACACCTCCTATCGTATAGGTTTGTCCTGGACTGGATTCAAATTCAAATTCCTTGTTCACTGCCTGTTCTGCACCTCCCAACAGTTTGGCAATGCGATTCGAGATCATCACATATCCCGGACGGGACAAAGTCTCTTTCGGATCACCGATCAGGATAGGACGCGGCAACAGATCGAAAACATTCGTATCGCCCATCACGACATAACGGGCGGAATAACGGTTTCCATCCTGTGTCTTGAACAACTCCTTGTCACCCCCGATATAGGTCAAACGAGTTGCTTTTTCAACCTCCGGTATCTCGACTTGCATAGCTGTAGCCACGCCTCCGCTCACCTGCCCGTAGGACTTATATTCACCATCCCGGATGATGTTTTCGTGCAATCCGGATAAAACTTATCAAACGAACGTTCAAAACACACTTTCGATATCAGGACAAGTCCCATCGCCAGTCCGACTCCCAGAGATAAAATCTTTATCCCATTACTTCTTCCTTTCTTAAAAAGCGAACGTAATGCTATGTTCAAGTTTTTCATATCGCGTATTTATTATATTCCGTCCATTAAAATTCAAAAAGCGTGCCAAAAGAGTCAATAAACTAAAATACAAATAGATAAAAGCACGATCATTTTTTTTAAGTGTCCAATTATTTGACAATGGTGTACAATAATTAGACACTCCTGATGGGTAAAACATCGAAACTAGTTCACGGAAATGCAATTGACGTCCCACAAGGATATTTCATATATTTTGTACTTTTGCAAACATGAAACGTAATATACTCGCTCTTTATCTGATCAAACTATCCAAATGGTTCACATTGGTTATGCCTATCATCGTGCTTTTTTACGAAAAACACGGATTAGGATTGCAGGATGTGTTTATCCTGAAGAGTGTCTATTCGATAGCAGCCGTTGCCTTGGAGATCCCTTCAGGCTATCTGGCTGATGTTTGGGGACGCCGCAAATGTCTGATATTAGGATGTATCCTTTTCTTCTTCGGATATCTATGCTATTCGTTCACCTCGACATTCACGGCTTTTCTTTTCGCTGAAATCTTGTTGGGGACAGGACAGACATTGGTAAATGGTGCAGATTCCGCTCTGTTATACGATACTACCGCCCAATACAAGAAAGAAAATTTATACTTACGATATGAAGGACGGATCACGATGATCGGCAACTTCGCTGAAGCGCTGGCAGGTATCTTTGGTGGTTTATTGGCGACTTATTCCCTTCGTCTTCCTTTTTATGCGCAGGCTGTGATTGCATTTACAGGTATTCCGGCAGCATTCATGCTTAAGGAGGTCAACCGTTCCAATAAAATACAGAATCCGGTAAACGAGATTGTCCGGATCATCAGATATTCGCTGATAACGAACAAGCAACTTTGCTACAATATCATGTATTCAGGTATAATCGGGGCAGCGACTCTCACGATGGCTTGGTTCGTACAACCGGTTTTAATGTATCTGAAAACTCCCGTTTCCTGGTATGGCGTTATTTGGACGGTACTGAATCTGACAGTTGGCTTCGCCGCTCTCTGGTCCGACCGGGTGGACAACTACTTCGGTCCGCGTAAGATGGGAATCCTGATCCTCGTTTTTATAGTCGGCGGATATGTCTCCCTGGCTTTCAACCTTACGTACGCCGGCCTTGCCATCTTGTTCGTCTTTTATATCTTCCGCGGTTTTGCCACCCCCATCCTCAAAGGATACATCAACCAAATGACTTTTTCCGACATGAGGGCGACAGTGCTTTCCATCCGCAACTTCATAATCCGCCTGATGTTCGCCGCTATCGCCCCCTTTATCGGTTGGCTGAATGACATGTATTCGCTCCAGGTTGCCCTACTCGTCTCAGCAGGGATCATATTGCTGCCGGGAGGGATATTTCTGGGGCTTCAGTTTAGAAAAGAAACAAGTTAAAAAGGGACATTGCACAAATTGCTGATCTTATCTACATTCTTGATATAGGAATTATGCTCCCACAGGCGTCCGGCACAATATTGATCGAAAGTATCCTGCAATGATTTCTCATCATCAAGGCTATTCACCAGTTCCGGTATCAAGATCTCGGCAAAAACAAAAATGCCTTTTTCCGGTACAAGGACAAGATTGCTCTTGGGTTGTATAGACATTGATTTTTCAAGCATATCGAGTGGGACAATGCGGTAACGCTTTTCACCTTCCTTATCCGAAATCAATAACAGATAATCAGTACTACGAGCCGGAGAAATAAATAGTATATCATCAATCGAACCGACAAAAGCAAAAAGCATATTCGGTTGTGACATTCCCTTTTTCAGATTGGACAGGCCTACTTCGCCATTCTTAAAAACCGTAACCAGCAAATCTTCCTTGTCTTCCGGGTTATAAGAGAAAATAACACTTCCCCCTTCTCCTCCCCACTTTCCGATCTTGGGACTTACGGAATAGGCTATTTTGCCATTTTTAAATAAGGAGACAAAGACATGGTTGGGCGTGTATCCCAGGTCATGCTTCTTTTGCAAAGGATTGCAACGCAGAGCTGATGTCCGGATTCCTAAATTAATTTGAGTGTTTGCATTTTTAGTGCGCAAAGCCTTTTCCTGGACATTTTCTTCGTTTACGGACAAAACCGGAGCAACCGCTTCCACCTCTTGAACCGCTGTCATTTCAGGGACTACAGAACGTTTATCAAAAATATATTCATTCCGTTCTGCACTAAAATACGCAGGAAACTCCGGCATCTTAGGAACAGAATCCAGCTTTTGCCGATGGCGCAACTTGACAAAATCCGCCACGTTGCCAACTGGTTTGATCAGATTGGAACTGGCAGAACGCGTATATACTTCACCTTTCACCTCTACCACTTCATTGATTGGCGCCACTCGAAACGCCAAAACCAGACGTCCGTCTTCATATTCATACAAACGGCAACGTATATACGCCTGATAACGATCCCGATCTTCTTTTTTACCTAATAGCCTGATCACATTTTGATTGACAGAACGAAGGTAAACATCGCTGTCATTATGAGCAAACCTTAACTCCTGGTCCAATCCGGTCAGATATCCCTTATCATTGACTCCGATATAAAGTGTTCCCCCTTCCGTATTCATGAACGATGCAATCACACGAGCCAGGACAAGGCTCTGCTCCTCTGTCGCGTTTTTGTCGGCATGGATAAATGCAGATGTCTTAAATTCTTTTTCTACTCCTTCATGGCCGAAAAATACGGGTATGTACACTCTAGTTTTTTTCTCCCAGACTTTACAACCAAGCAAAACATTAATATTCTCGCAAATCAGTTCCTGCAGGTCATCATCCTTTTCTTTCAGATAGGACATGATATTAAAATAGCGTGCCAACTCAGCTACCGTACGGTTTTTATTTTGCATAAACGATTGCAAATCGGACTGGACGGAAGTCAGGGGACGGGAGTCGAACCAAGTCTGTAATACTCGTATAACCTGTTTGTTATTACGCAAACGCAAGCTGTACCGGTCCATATCTAACGCTTCCATACGATCCGACAATCCCTTAAAAGTTTGCCGGCATTCAACTCCCTCTCTGTTTTTCAATAATTCGGAGTCCAGTGAATTAACCCAATAGATATAGTCGGAACAAAGCCCGTAATAATCAGCCAATTCTTTGTTTCCCACAAAACGGCACAAAAATATCAGGACATTATAAGCATTGAAGCATCCACATATATCTTCGCTGTCGCCTATCAACGAATCTACACAATAAATGAGTTCCTTCAACTGGCTCACCGTTATCCTATCCGACTCGTCATATAAATCGGGAGTTACTGTTTTACTTTCACTTTCAGGCATCTCATCAGTCTGAGCCGATTCATCAAGAGCACTCTCCGGAACTTCAAGATTTAGGCTTTGGAAAGCGACGAAGAAAGGATTGTTTTTTTCTTTCAAACGTTGCAACTCTTCCTTGTCTTTATTGACTTTCAGCACTTCTTTCGTCATGAAGAAAAAGAAACTGCGCAAATTTTCCAATACATTATTATATAAACCTTTTTCGTCTGGAAATGGGATATGGGACAGCACTTTGATCGTATTTTTCAATTTGTCCGCCGATAAACCTCCATATTCCACCTTATAGAAGTTACCGGCCTTATACTTCTTATGGGGATTAGTCGTTGTTGCCGTCATGCCGGTAGAAAGCAACCACCAGACTTTGCCTTCTGCAATATCGATCACTTTCCCGATTACATTTTTCTTCCTGACACAATCCGGATACATATATTCATTGAAATCCTGTATCAGGGAAAGCTTGACTTCACTTCCTTCCACGCTCTTTACTTTCGCACGGAATATCTCGTTGACAACAAACATATCCATAAAACCAGGGATGATATAATAGCATGAATTTATGTAAGCGAATGGCAAACAGGCCTTCATTCCCCGGTATGGGGCATCTATAATTTCCATCTTCAGAGACATGTCTTCCTTGTCGATATGCAGGATCCGGACCTTGACCCGTTGATCCGGACGCAGAAAATGGTCTGTCTCCACCTCTTCCTCTTCCATCTCGATCTCTGGTATCTCAATCTCTTTCTCATCTGATCCGGTATCCACAAAAGCCGGAGAAGACATTGGTTGCGACAAAGGATAATCTTCCGCTACCAGATTCCAATATGAACGGAAATCACGGATATTCTTACAAGCATCAAAATTCAAAGATAACCGGCTAAAAGAAGCGACAAACAAACGGTTTTTCAACACAGTAGCCCGGTCTTTACGCCCTTTCCACGAGTTACATCCCAATTCAACCAATGGGCTCAACGTAAACCCATCGTTATCAAGGGTGATCATATTTTTTTCATTTCGACATTGCCTCCACTTTTTACTATCTTCCTGGAAAAGACATGCTTTATCATCTGCTTGTAGCATGATGAGACGTTCCAAGATCTTTATCTCATCAAAATGTTGGAGATGCTCCCACTGGATACGGTCACCCAATGTATTCTCGCCAGTGAGCAAAGTATATGACTTATTTTTCAGCAGTTCACTATACGGTGATGGTATACGGGAAAGATAACGGCATATACGGGCAGCAATCAGTGAAAGGTCATCCTCCTTTTGCCGACATTGTCCACAGATCAAGAAGACAAAAGTATGCAAACGGACCGACTCGGTTATCAGAGGATGAAGCGTGTCCCAATCATCGGAGAACCAATATTCAGATACCTTATCATCCATCTCCTTTGCTTTCCGTTTCAATACGCCGGAAAAATCACTGCATTCCTCTTCTGTCATCAGACCATTGGTAATTAGCCTGCAAACGATATCGATCAGTACCGGAAGATTCTGGGAAAAACCAGTCAAATCGTATGACAGCAGATAATATATTTTTAGGATCTCGTCATGTACATGCCAAATGTTTCCACTCTGTTCCAACTTACGCAAAACAGCCTTCAGATATTCATTCGTCTTTCCTTCCGACAAGCAACGGCAAACTTTCAGTTTCAAAGAAAGACGATCCATCCTGTCAAACAGTTCAGTTCTTTTTTCATCCGCCCTCCTCTGGTATACTGTTTGCAAATAGTCCGATTCCTCTCCCATCCACCGGCAAAGGTCGAAGGCCTTCTCTAAAGCTTTAGCGGCATCCTTTCCATCCAAGGCCAGGCAATCTCCATGTTTTTCCTGAAAAGCAGCCAATGCCTCGATCCATCCAATCTCCTGATTCCGATACAGGAAACGAGCTTTTTTCAATAATACATCTGAAGCAGGATAATGCGAGACTTTATTCTCCACCAGCAACTTCATATTAACATCACAGGATTGAAATACAAAAGCATATTTTTCCACAATACTATCAGATAAGTTTTTTCCTGTTGTCGACATTTCTTTATCAAGGACAGGTACATCATTCATCATAGTTATAATATTAAAAATAAGATTATTAATTCAACAATTACCCTCTAAAAATTATATATATGAGCCCGAAAGTACTCATTTAATTCCAAGCACAAAAAAAATTCCGACTATATTTTAAGAATGACCATAAAAAAGAGGCCTGTCTCTTACTCCCCAAAAACAGACCTCTTTACGAAAAAGTTTCCATACCTTCCATGCCACCAGACCATACTCGGCAGCATCCAGCCAACCTTTTTTCACCTCCATTATCATAGCATAGGCAAACATTGCAGAACCGGATGCTTCCGGCCAGCAATCAGTTTTATCCACCAACAGGTTCTACATGCCGCTTTCACTCTGGCAATTTTTCGGGCTCTTCATCATAAGACGATGGCCATCCAAAATGCACCATGATTGGGATTATCTCTCGGTGTCAATATGAATTGTTAATTATCCATATTCGCCTTCTTCTCGAGCGGACAGATAATTAGTCGTCTAATATATCAATTTGAGAAATCATCAAAAAAGGAAGTGCGTCAAGCGCGGGGACAAGTACATTTTGACACACTCCCTTTTACGGTAATTTATTTGGTATAAATTAATTAGCAGTCTGATTTTCTTTTTCTGTCTGAACCGTCTGTCTCGCTTTCATACGGAAGTCCATATACGATTTCGTATTCAATTTTGGAAAACCATCCTTCTCCAATTGCCTGCCAACCTTTTCCAAGGTCTGAATATTCTCTTCCAGAATGGTTCCATCCGGACGAGGGCCAATGTTCAACAATAAATTAGCATTCATATCTGCGCAATATCTCAATAGCTCCATAACCTCTTCAGCCGATTTCTGCCGTTGTCGCGAAGAAGTATGATATGCCCACCCTAAAGCCTGGATCGGGATGTTCAACTCAGCCGGCTTTTCATTATTGCTCTCCCAAGAAAAATCGGCAGCGTCCTGTACCGTTTTAGGTAATCCGACTCTTTTAAAGACAGGAGCCAATGATCCCATTTCTCTTTCTCCGGTTATAAAATCCTCATTACCGTTCGCACCTGTTTTAAACACGACTAATGCATGAGGCTGAATCTGATGAATCATATCATATATTTCCTGAATATTAAAAAGTTCAGAATACTGATACACTCCTCCAACCGTATCAAACCATATACCGGCAATCGGCCCATATTGAGTACACAATTCCATTATTTGCGTTTTTGCATAATTCAGATAATGCTTAAAATCTTCCACATTACGGAATCTGTAAGACTCAGGAACCTCTTTATAGTGGGGACGAGCCGGATCATACATCGTATTTGGCAAAAAGTAGGGATGATGCCAATCTATACCCACCGAATAATAAATAAACAGGCCCAATCCGGCTTTCCGGCAAGTGACAGCCAACTCTTTTACAAAGTCACGCTGGGCAGGATAATCCATACTATTGTAATCCGTCAAATACTACAGGAATCCCTGTCTTTTCAAAAAATCATCCGTCAACTTTCGAACCTTATAATACTCTTCCGTAAGCGGCTTTCTGTATAGAAAGATCGGATGCCCGGCACCTTCAAAGAGATGGAGTTCACAATCCACTCCCTTCTGCAAAAGTTTATCTTGATAGGCCTCGATCGTTTCGACCGATACGATAGGATCTTTCGTGCCAAGCAATATAAGAGTGGAGGGAGTTGCTTCCGACACATGATGGATCGGTGAAATTTTTTCAAAATCCCTTTTTATTTCCGGAAAACCATAACCTCGCGAAACCATGTCTATAACCGGATAATATAACACGGAGAGGTTCGGCCTGTAACCCGCCGGAACAGTCTCATCACTCCCGATCGTTCCGAGTGCGGCAGCCAGATGTCCACCGGCAGAACCACCGGCTACGGCAATCTTGTCCGGATCAAGCTGATAGTCCGAAGCATGGCTACGCAACCAACATATCGCATCTTTGGCATCCTCAAAACTCTCGAACGGAGTAGAATGGTGCAGATATCCGATACGATAATCAACCGATACAGCAATCATTCCTTTTGAAGCATAATAAGCACATTCACGATAAAACTGAATCGGAGAACCTAACTTCCAACCTCCTCCGAAGAAGTATACAATAGCCGGCCTTTTTTCCCCAGCCTGCATATTCCGGGGCTTGAAGATGTGAAGTGCCAGGGAATCTCCATCCTCTAATGTCTTATACCGAACGATTTCAGGAGAGAACACCGTCTCCGATGAAGCCAGTACTTTCTTTAAGGCCTCGAACCAGACAGTCGCCATCTTCTCCGCACCAGCCTTATTCGGATGTACTTTATCGTGTACCGTATAGTCTTGCCAGTTAAATCCCTGAGCCTGATTGACCAAAAAGACCTGTCCGGAGTTTAATCCGGCAACCATTTCCGCAATCTTCTCGTTCAATTCCGGGATATACGAATACTTAGGCAGTTTCCCGCTTGGTATCACCTGGGCAATCAAAATACGGACATTCGGATTGATCGCCTGTATTTTATTGATAATAGACCTGTAAGAAGCTATCATTCCGGGAACAGGTTTCTCTTCCACAAAATGGTTATGACCGGCATGAAGCAATACGATATCTGCCGGATAAAGCCGGTAGAGGCTGTCGATCTTCGACTCCAAAAACTCCACATTCTTACCGCTGAAACCACAATGATTAAGCGTCCCGATCCGACATTTACTCTCACGAGGGCCGATAAAATCAAACTGATACCCGGCTGTAAATAATTTTTCCCAAAGCGGATACAAATAGCAAGTGAAGAAATCCGCTCCTTCCGTAATAGAATCACCTAATCCCATCAAGGTAAACCGTTCCTGTTTTTTCTCTTGTCCGGTGGTAGTAACGGAACAGCACAATAAAAAAAATAATATCAGATATAAATAAAGAGCTTTATGTTTCATGGCTTTTTAAACTTGCAATAGTTTTATGGGCATATATTAAAAAGATGTGTGTCAAAATGTGATTATCCCCACGCTTGACGCAGAGACAAGTACATTTTGACACACACCATACTTTTCTGATTATTGGACAACCGGTTTGTCTTTCAACATACCGCCTTCATTATAACGCTGGTTATTCGGTAGCCCTTTCTTATTCACACCTTCTTTCATCAATGTCTTCAAATCTTCCAGATACGAACGGTAAACACCACGAGGTGTCACATCATATTTCTTACACAATGATGCAGCCATACCTACTACCTCTCCCATCATTCCTGTCGTACGCATCACACGGACCGTTCCCAATGCCACATGAGTCACACTAATATTACGACCGGCCATAAACAGGTTCTCCACATTACGAGAATACAGACAACGATACGGAACGGCGTACGGATGGATCAGAATATGCTTTGTCACCGCTTTGAACTCATTGCCTGGAAAATGTTCACTGTTTTTCGGATCCTGCCAATGTAAATCGATACTCCATGTCGTGGCGAAAGAAGCATCTTCATGAGACACGTTTTTCGTGATATCGTCTTCCTTCAAAATATAATCCCCCATCAGACGACGTGATTCACGCTTGCCGGCAACATAAGCAACCCAACCTAATTTTCGGTTCTTATACTGGTCATTTTCCTTCATACGGTTTTTCAGATAACTCCAGTTTGAATAGACAACCAGCATTCCATAATCACGGATACGTTCGAAGTCCTTGATCTGGTCGAAGTTCATACCTGTCTCCCACGTCCATTCTCCCATCATCACCTTTTCACAATTCTTGTCGTTAAACTCCACTCCATAGCTGAACTCCGGGAAAGGGCTCGATTTCTTGTTATCCACAGAATACCACTGGACGGAAGAACCCATTGTCAACTTGTCTGCTTTCTCCGGAGCGATACTCTCACCATACTCGTCACGACCTTCACGCCCCATACGGTAATCGGCTCCCGCCAGATAACCGATTGTCCCGTCTCCCGTACAATCGGAAAACAGAGGTGCCTTGAATTTTAATTCTTTACCACTTTCGATATGTTTGACAACAACCGATGTGATCTTATCGCCTTCCTTTGTCACTCCTATCGCGCGATAGTTCAGGAAAAGAGACACATTCTTTTCACCTGCTAGCCAATCCATTTTCTTCTGGTCTTCATAATATTCTGCTGGTTGTGCATTTCCTCCCTTTTCCGGACCAAATTCTTTCTGCAGACCGCCAAGTTCCTTATAAGTTCCTTCTTCGATACGGCCTCCTAAATGGACACGTATCTCCGAACTGTTATTACCACCTACCACAGGACGGTCATTAATCAAAGCTACCCTGCAACCCAGACGGGCGGCCGACACAGCGGCACTCATCCCGGCTATACCGGCTCCCACGACTACAAGATCATATTCGCCGGCAACCGGTGCTTCATCCGGTAATCCCAATGCTTGACGACGGAATGCTTCCAGTTCCTTTACATCCGACGGAGGCATCTTGCCAGCTTCCGTGGTAAAGTAGATCGCATCGCAACGACCGTCGAATCCCGTCAAATCATGCAATTTGATTACAGTTTTCAGATTCTTGACAGACACCTTTCCTGCTATCTGCCACATCCAGGCAGAACCCTCCGCTCCCAATGGAGAAGTCATCTTCTTTCCTCCGACAGACAAACTGAATTTACCGGGACCTTCCCCTTTTTTCCACGGGGAAGTCCAGTTATAGGTCCGAACATATACATAATATTCTCCTTTTTCAGGAAACGTTACTTCCGTAGAGGCATCATCGACGGGTACACCCATCCCATGCGCCAAAAGGTAAGGAGACCCCATCAAATCCATAAACTGCTGGTCAACCTTCCAACCACCCTTGTTACTGAAACTTTCGGCTTCAATAAAAAGGTCTGCTGCTCGAACCGATCCAAAACTCAATAATAGTAATAATGTTATAAACGTTTTCATGATAAATATATTTACATTAGTCAATACTTTCAGCTTCCGGAAAACCTGATTTGCCAACACCCTGCTTCATCAAAATTCTCAAATCCGATAAATATTTCTCATACACGCCTCTGGGATCCGTATGATATTTCTTACACAAAGAGGCTGCCATTCCCACCACTTCTCCCATCATACCACCAGTTCTCATAACCCTCACAGTACCCAATGCAACATGAGTCACACTTATATCCCTACCTGCCATGAACAAGTTCCCGATATTCCGGGAATACAGACAGCGATATGGAACTGCATACGGTTTTATCTCCTGTACATCGCAATAAGACAGAAATGGTTCCTCTTTCATCCCCTGTATCGGTTTGGGATAATGAAGATCGACTCCCCAAGTCGTAGTGAATGTCGCATCTTCATATTGAATATCATTCAATATGTCTTGTTCCCGTAAAACAAGATCGCCCATCAGACGACGAGATTCACGTTTCCCCCCTATATAAGCAACCCATGCCAACTTTTTCTTGGCAAATTGATCTTTCTTTTCACTCTTGTTCTTCAAGAAATCCCAATTACCGTAAACTGCACGAAGAGCATGATCCCGGATATATTCTATTTCTGTTATCTGATCATTGTTCAATCCGGCTTCCCAGTCCCAGTCTCCACGGGTTATAGGAATACAAGTTTTCTCATCAAAACGGATAGCCCAGGGACAATCCGGAAAATCAGAAACATTACGGGTATCTTCAGCATACCATTGCACGGAAGTTCCCATAACCAATAGATCTGATGTTAAAGGAGCTCTAGGTTCACCTGTTTCCTCTTTACTTTCTCTTCCCATACGATAATCTGCTCCAGCAAGAAAACCGACTTCTCCATCTCCAGTACAATCAGAAAATAATTGAGCTTTAAATATATATTCTTTTCCCGATATTATATTTTTTCCGATGACAGAAACTATCTTATTTCCATTTTTTTTAACATCAACTACCTGTGTATTTAGAAATAAATTCAAATTTTCCTGATTCTGTAACAAAGCAAATTTCTTCTCATCCTCATAATTAGATGCAGGTCCTGCATTATGAATTGTCTTTTCCGGATACTGATGTAATATTTTCATAATCTGCCGACTCCTGACTGACGAAGAATCCCGTTTTGCTTCCCAATTATTCCAATGCCCGACAGGACCAAGTTCATCCACAAGATTTCCCAAATTCGGATATGGTTGCTGAGCGATCAATCCGGAAAGTCCGACACGAACCTCCGAACTATTATTTCCTCCCAGAACCGGACGATTCTGGATCAAAGCGACTTTACATCCAAGACGGGCTGCGCTGAGGGCTGTACAACATCCCGCAATGCCTCCACCGACAACAACCAAATCAAACTCTCCCGCATCTTCCGGATTTTCAGGTAATCCCAACATATTCCGACGAAAAACAGTCAATTCTTCTTTCCCATCAGGAGGAAGCATCTCCAATGCCGAGGTAAAAAAAATAGCATCGCAACGACCATCAAAACCTGTCAGATCACGTAGTTCAACCCGGTTTTCACCAGTTTTCAAACAAATCGTTCCACCATCCTGCCAATGCCATTCCGCTCTCTCCGTGCCAAACGTCACCTCCAACGCTTTTCCATTCAGCAATAGCTCAAAACGTCCGGGAGAAGCCGTTTGATCCCATTGCTTCACCCAATCTCTGGTTCTAACCCACACACGGTATTTTCCTCCATTTTCAACGCGGATCACAGTCGAAGCATTTTCAACCGGAACCCCTAATCCATGTGCCAACAAATAAGGAGACCCCATTTGTCCCATAGACTGATTATCCAAAACCCATCCTCCTCTACAATCAAAACTTTCCGCTTCAACAAATATGTTATCCGCTTTCAGAGGAAAAGAAATGATCAACAATATAATAAACCACCATTGTTTCATAAAAATCAATATTTATAAATTATGAAAAAGCATTCCTATATTACAAAATCAGTTGTCCTTCCTCTTTCAATCTTTTCCTCAAATAAGAAGTATCAATCTTATGGACATCGTTTCTTGTTTGCTTGATTGCATGCGCGGCAGCCATTCCAGCTGCTTCTCCTGTCACTAAACAACAAGGCATCACACGGGTACTGCCAAAAGCTTGTTCATCTGTCGATATACAACGACCGGCAGTCAACAAATTCTTAATTCCTTTAGGAGTCAGACAACGGTACGGAATACCGTGAGATTCACCTTTTTTATAATGCTCAGGTTTATGTTTTCCGCTATGGACATCTATGTAATAGCAGTTACGCCCGATCTCATCTTCAAAAGATTTCCGCTGTCTCCAATCTTCTACCGTAAAAATATAATCGCCCTCTATCCGACGACTGTCCCTAACTCCAAGCAGTGAAGCCGTTTTCACGACAAAAGCATTGGAAAAGGTAGACGGCCGGACATCTTTCATGGCTTTCAGATACTGAACAGCTTTCTGCCGTCCCAAAATCATTGCTTCAGAAATAGCCCAAGGATCTGTCGTGTCAACCGTCATATGTCCCGCATTACATTGAATGACATCCGGACCGACTAGATTATTACAAAAATGAGTATCTACCAAAGGATATTTTCCCGACCGGACCGCTTTATAAAGCGGTGTGCTTTCATCTTTCCAAACATAAAGTGTCGGACCATTTATATAATCATAAGAATCGATGTTTGCAAAAGAAAAGCATAAACTGGACATCTGTACTGAACCCTCCTCATCATACCCACGCTTGAAAGATGCTCCGGACCAAGCAGCTAAATCTCCGTCTCCTGTCGCATCTATATATACTTTACCTTTAAAAGCCACCAAACCTGCCTTGTTCGAAACAATGATCGCATCAATAGTATCATCCGACGACATCTCGACCGCCGCTAACCGAGAAAAGAACAATACTTTAGCTCCAGATTCCGTTACCATCCGATCATAAATGGACATCAGATATTCAGGATTGATACTCACCCAATCCAATTTATTTTCAGGTTCATGAGACACACCCTTCATCGATTCTCTAAAAATTTTCTCAGCAAGTCCTTTATATATAATCTTTTCACCATCGGAAAACGGACACCAAGCAGGAACCATTCCGGCTGTCCCCATTCCTCCCAACTGTCCCATCGCTTCTATTAGTAAAGTCTTTGCTCCTTCACGAGCCGCAGCAATAGCCGCCGTACATCCAGCCGGACCACCTCCAACAATGATTACATCCCATTGATCGTCCACCTTTATTTGGGAACGTTTCAATGTCAGACCTTTCTCTCGTTCTTCCGAAGCCGACTGTATTACCCCCGGCATAGCAGCCATCGCCATCACCGCTGCGGCTTGTTTAACAAAGTTTCTTCTGTTAGTCATAATAATTGCTTTTTTTAGAAAAAGAAAGGCATTTTATTTTTTAATATATAAAATGCCTTCTACAACTTATCTGTTATATTTAATAATTCGGATTCTGTTTCATATTGGTATTTATCTGAATTTCAGTTGTTGGTATAGGCCATAAATATTGACGATCATCCCACTTTTTCTCTGCAATAGAAGCAATTTTACCTGCAGCTTCTAATTTAGAAAAATCAGCCAAACCATTTTCATCAATATCCGGGGCAAAAGGCCAAAACCAATCACCTTGACTAACAACCTTTTCTATTAATAATGAGGCCGGATACAACATCATATAAACCTTCTTACTCATTACTTTGTCCATCAACTTCCAACGCATCAAATCCATATAACGCAGCCCTTCATTAGCAAACTCCATACGTCTTTCCATGCGTAATTGACTTCTTAATGTTTGCTGATCCATAGATGTAAAAGCCGGATACTGATCCACAGCTGATTTATCGACGCCATAAGCTCTTGCACGCACCTCATTCATAGCATCCAAAACAGACTGATCTATCTGATTTAATTCAATTTTTGCTTCTGCATACATTAACAGAACATCAGCATAACGCATAATGATTTTATCTGGATCAATCTTGTTTGCATTTTCCAAACATGTTTCATCCATACCTTTCTTCCAAACCAATCCATTATAAGAAGCATACTGAGCAACAGCACGAGTATCATTATTCTTAATCATCTGTCCTGTCTTATAATTCATAACCTCCAATGCTTCTGGATGTGGATTAAATTCAATACCCATAAAATTCTCTCCAAACGGGACAATTGTCATGCTCAAACGTGGATCACGATTCTTAAAGGGGTCATGTGGATCAAACAAAGGAGATTCGTCAATCGGAAGTCCATCTGTGCAAACATACGAAGCAAACAAATCCCAAGTCGGATTCGGAACCGCATATCCTCCATGATTTCTCGGCAGCCAACCATGTACATCCATTACAAGATTATATTCTATTGATCGTGGAATTAAAAAAATAGATTCTTCTGCATTCTTGGTTGTAGTCAAAAACAAATCTCCATAATCTTTATGCAAAGAATAAACATTCAAATCCATAACAGCCTTAGTCGCTGCAACAACCACATCATAATCACCCATATAAAGAGCATAACGGGCTTTCATAGCCAATGCTGCTCCCTTTGTGGCTCTTTTAATACCTGAATATGTTGTTGGCAAGGCATTTGCAGCTGCATCAAATTCGTCATAAACAAACTGTTTCACAGTTGCTAAATCCGTACGTCCCATTGACATACCTTTATCAATATCAACATCATCTACCACTAATGGAACATCACCATATTTAGAAGACATTTTTGCATACGCACATGCTCTATGAAAACGAGCCTCAGCAACATAAGCATTAATTTTCGACTCCATTGCACCAGCTTCAATAGCTCGATCCGCCTTTAATATAATACTGTTAGCACGTGATACAACCTTATACTGCTTGGACCACAAATCTTTTACCTTATCTGTTTGCCCATTCAATGTTGCATTTTGAAAAGGTGTCAAATTTTCACGATAAATCTTATCGTCAGACCAATCGGTATTACCTTCTTCATCCAACGGCCAAAATGTATCTCTATACAATTCATTAACAGCCATTTCTATTTCAGTTTCATTTGAATACCAATTTTCAGTTGAACCATTAGACAATGGGTTTAAATCCAAATCATGGCATGCAGAAAACAACGTTACTCCACTGAATAAATAAACTATAATATTATTTCGTTTCATAATCTTTCCTTTTTAAAAGTTAACCGATACCCCTAACAACACCGATGTAGTAATAGGATAACCAGTAGTACTGACTTCCGGATCCCATCCATGCGGATACTTGCTTAAACAGAATAAATCGTTACCAGACACATAGAACCTAACAGATTCCATACTTATTTTCTTTGTCAATACAGAAGGAAGTGTGTATCCTAATGTTAAGTTTTTCATTCTTAAATATCTCCCATTAAACATCCAAAAATCAGACATCGCCATATTAGAATCAATATTATTACGAGTCAAACGAGGATATATTGCTTTCGCATTTTCTGCATCAGTATTGTTCACACTCCAATAATTACCTTCCAAAATAGAAGGGAAGCCACACCAGTTATTTCTCAAACCTTCTATCATATTACTATTAATACGAACATTTTGACTTCCCACACCTTGGAACATCATAGCCAAATCAAAGCCTTTATATGATGCAGCAAAATTGACACCAAATGTATAACGGGGTAATGACCCTCCTAAACAGACACGGTCATATTCCGAAGAAATTTTACCATCAGGTACACCATCCGGACCAGAAATATCTTTATACTTGATATCACCCGGTTGAATATTATTAAATCCTTCGATCACCGGACTGCTTTTAATCTCTTCCTGAGAAGTGAAGAAGCCTTCAGCTACCAATCCAAAAATGGCTCCAACCGGTCTACCTGTCGCACGAAGATAATCATGAGGTACTTTTTGTTCA
>OGEU01001590.1_pt1 | contig 18462 bp, 18 predicted proteins | sample 1570651 | NCBI WGS metagenome assembly OGEU01 (sample SAMEA2582129, study PRJEB24529) | metagenome | biome: Human gut stool | place: China | collected 2011 | reverse complement strand
AGATGTCCAAGGGCTGGCCGCACTTGGCCAGGGCGCGGTACGCGCCGTCCCATGCCATGGCCGCCGCCAGGCGCACGCCGTCGGGCGGGTCGGGAAGCGGGTAGATGTCGCGGATCAGGCTGTCGAAGCTGACCACCACGCTGTCACGGCTGACGAGCCCCGTCAGGTAGCCGGTGAAGTCGGCGCGAGGCGGACCGATCACGGCGTGCAACGTGGCCCCGTAGCCGGACAGCACGCGATCCTGGCGGGCCGCGTTGCAATGCTTGCAGGCGCGTCGCAGGTTCGTCACGGTGTCCTTGCCGCCATGCGCGTACGGGATGATGTGGTCGTCCTCCGTGGCGGTGATCCGGCAGCCGGGCATGCCCAGCCAGCATTGGTTGCCCCAGGCGGCGATGACCTGCGCTCGGATGAGCGGGTCAACGGTCTGTCTTCTTGGCATCGCCATCCCTTCCTTTCCCTCGTTGTCTGAGCAGCCACCCGTTCACGTCGGCCTCCGCGTACATGACACGTCCGCCCAGACGGATTGGCGGCGGGCCGAAGACCGGTATGTCGCCACGCCACCGTTTCAATGTCCGTTCGCTCACGCCCAGACGTTCGGCCGTCTGCGCGGTGGTCAGCATGGCGATCCGTGTCATGGGCACGCCTCCCCGATGCCGATGTGCATTCGTGTTCGCATCAGAACAATGCTCCGTTTCGTCTGCCCGGCCGTTGCGCCGGGGTCGTGATGTTGAAATTGAGATGGTTGGTCGCCCACTTGCGGAAGGCCCTCGAATCGATGTACCAGATGCCGTCGCGCCGGTAGATCGGCAGGCCCTCAGCCTTGAGGCACCTCAGGCCGATGAGAGTCTCGTTCAACGGTTTCATGACCTGCCACGCCTGCAATTCGGTGGAACCGCTGGACGAGGCCACACGGTCCACGAGATCTGCGAACCGTCGCATCATGTCGCTCCTGTCCAGACCGTTCGGCCGGGCAAGGACCTCGCTCAGACTGGGCTTGGCCTTAACACTCATCGACACACCTCCGATACGCCCATGATCCGGTCCATCTCGCGAAACGTTCCAACAGGTCGGACGAATCATACAGCTTGTCACCCGTCTGGCCGCGATACAACGATTTCGGAGCCTTGCCGTCGTAGGCCATCCTGAGCGCGTACTGAAACTGGTTATCCGTCAGACCGCTTTCCGAAACCAACTGACGCCGGCTGGTATCTGCCTGTGCCAGGACGTTCGAGCGGATCAGCGGGAGTGTCCTACGAATCTGCTGCTTGACCAAGACGGGGTAATCAATCCTGCTCATCATTCCTTCTTTCATGGAGACTTCGGGTGGAAAGGCTTGAGAGGTCAAGACCCGTTCAGGCTCGGCCGAGACGCACGCGAGGCGCGTCGGGGCCAAAGTCTGAACATGGTTCGGGTCTTGCACGGTGCTTCGTAACGGAGCCGGCCGTCGATACGCAAGAGCGGGCATACGCCCGCCGGGAATGGTCCCAGATCAGACCACGCGCATGAAGCGCGCCTATGGTCGCCCGATTCCGCCTTTACCGACGGTCTGAAATGGTCGGGAGCTGAACTTCGTCTCTCAAATAGCGCGACAGCCACGCGCCTGGCGTCACCGGTCGCTAACCCGGTTCAGCGGTGGCTAGGACTACGCCGTACGGTCCATCACAGCCATTCGATTATGGTCAGTCGTCGCCCGTGAGGAAATCACCAAGACGGACGACGGCGAGGGCCAGTCCCAACGCGAGGAACACGAGGGGACTCAACAGAAGCAGGGAAACCGTCCGAAAGGCGCGTCTCACACTTCGTTGAAGCATCGCTCTATCTGCCTTTCCAGCTCCTCGAGCTCGACGCCGGTAAGCGGCAGGCGTATCGTCACGCCCCGATCCGTCTCGACGATCATCTCGAAGAAACACGCCCTCCCATCGACACGCTTCACCGTCACGCTCATCTGTCTTCAATCCTTCCCGCGGCCATGGCCGCGATACCGAACGCCACGGCCAGCCAGTACAGGCCGGTGAACGCGCTCAGGCACGCGCCCGCGACCGAGATCTCCATAAGCAGTTGCCTCATCGCATGCTCCCCTGCTTGAAAGTGGCATCCTTCCTCCGCCGCGATAGGCTTGTAATCGCACAAACCAAACCTTTCAAACAACGAAGGAAGGAAGAATGACAATAGGAATCGATTTGGGAAGCGTGGCGGAATGGGTGGCCGCCATCGCGGCCGTGGCCGCCGTCGTGGTGGCGGGCATAGCCCTCTGGCACTCCAGTAGGATCGATGAACTCAACAGCAGGCTGCTCCATCGCCAGACGAGCGCGGAATACGTGTACTGGCACGTGCACGCGGACCGCGAAAACGAACGTTTCGTGTTTCGGAACATCGGAACCAGCGCGGCGCACGACGTGACGGCCCATGCCTTCATCGAAGGGACCGAGCATATCGAAAGCCAGCGGCTCGGGTACTGCGGAAACGGCGAGACGCTCGTGATGCCCTCCACGACGTTCCTCACGGAACGAACCGGCGTCGTCAGCCAGTATTACGCCATGTACGCGTACAACAGGGCGGTCAAGACCGACACCAACCCCATGACGGTGCAGGTGCTTGTGGAATGGCGTGACAGCCTCGGGTTCAACGACCACCAGCAGATAGGCATTCGCTACCATTGATCACACCGCCCTGCGCAACACGTCGAGGTGATCGGCCGCGAGGCGCAGGGCATGAGCAAGCCAATCGGCCCTATCCGTCGTCAGGCTCCCAGAGACGGACACGGAGACATCGACGCTCCCGCCCTCGTCCACATCCATGCTCAGCACCTCGACCATGCCGGACGACGCGGACACCGGCGCGGAAACACTGAAAACAGTCGTCATCACTCCACCTCCAACGGCGCGCGGCCAATAAGAGCATCAACGGAAACATCGAAGTAGTCAGCAACGCGAGAAATATCACGAAGCGTGAAACTGTTGGTGGCGAATTTCTGCGATACGGCTGAAGTCGTGAATCCAAGGTAGCGGGCAAGCTCAGTGCGGGTGACGTGGTTTAACTTCAGCAGTCGGTCAACATTCCTCGCAGTGACTTCAAGATTCTTAGTCATACTGAGAACTATATACCATCTTTAGCGAGACTAATAACTTTTTATGTAAATCTGGCTTAGAGATACTTAATACACTGATATACTTTTAAGTATGACTACACAAACCTTAGAGCCACAAACACAAGCAATTCCACTGGAAGAAGTGATTTCCACGAATATGCGGCTTGCTCTAGCGCTACGCAAGAAAAACCAATCGGATCTATCGCGTGCACTTGGCGTGTCATCGGGCCTTGTTTCGCAAAAGATGCATGGCACTACGGCGTGGACCATTTCAGATATGGAAAAGGCCGGGCAATTCCTGAAAATTGCACCGGCTAAATTCCTAGAGCCTAATGGGTTATTAGTAGCGGGGCATGGATTTGAACCTTGGACCGGCGGATTATGAGTCCGATGCTCTAACCGACTGAGCTAACGCCCCACGTTGCAACATGCGAACATGCCAACTTGGCAAGTTTAACAAATGGGTGGACTAGTTTTGCTTCATGAAACGCAGCGGATTGTCGATAAAGCGTCGCAAACCGATTTCCGCAGCGCCCATCAAGGCCGGACGATCGACGATATCCGCCACAAGCACGCTTGCCTCGACTTCCGGATACGCCAGCACTTGCGGGCGTACCATGCGTTCGATTCTGCGAATCAGTTCAGGTTCGAAACGCGCCCACAAGCCGCCGAGCATCACCACGTCGACGTCACAGACATTGATGGTCGATGCGATTACGGAAGCCATGGCCTCCAATGCTTTTTCCACAACGGCCACGGTCTGCGCATCGCGCTGGTGCCAGCGGTCGATCAATTCGTCGATGGCGCTGCGGGTCGCGGCGGCATCGCTGCTGGCGATTCCGGCCGCGCTCACCATGGAACGCCTGCCCGCATACACTTCAAGGCAGCCGCGACGGCCGCAACGGCAGACGGGACCGCGCATGTCGACGGAAACATGGCCCAATTCGCCACCGAAACCGTGATCACCGCTCACTACACGCCCTTCGCGGATCACTGCACCGCCGATACCCACGTCGGTCGACATGTAAAGAAACGAATCCGTCGGCTTGATCCGCCCAGAATCCTTACGCTGCGTGGCATAGCCGGGAACCTGTGCCAACGCGGCGGCATTGGCCTCGTTGCAGGCAACAGGATCAAGTCGCTTGACCACATCGAACTGCTTGAGATCCAAACGTTCCCAACCGAGATTGCGCGCGCCAAGCAATCGCATATCATCGGTGACGAGACCCGGCAATGCCAAACCGGTACCGGCAAGCACATAACCTTTCTTGGCAAGCGCTTCTTCCTGCTGCAAAGCTAGTTCGTCGAGACGGGCGAAAATCGCCCGCTCGTCGGCGTTGGCCATGTCGGCGTCGACCCACTGCTCCCCCACAACGGAACCGTCAAGATCGAGCACCACCACGCCATAACCGTCGGTGTTGGCCTGCAATCCCATGCCGCACAGGCGTCCACCTTTGATTTCAAGCGGAATGCTGGGGCGCCCATACAGCGATTGGCCGGAAGGCGCGCCTTCCACCAGAATCTCATTGTCGAGCATCAACGACACCAATACCGACATGGCCGCTTTGGTCAATCCGGTTTTCTTGGCAAGATCGGCGCGACTCATTGGTTCGGTGGCACGCAACAGCGAGTCGAGCACCACGGAAAGATTATGGTTTCGCAAATCGTCTTGATTGATACTCCGCAGTGAAGCCATGGTTCCCTCCTCTTTGACGCGTCTTTGCCGAAAAAGCGCACCGTCTCTATAGTCAAATCACTTTATGATGGTACACTGGACATTATAGTTCATTCATCTAACTAAATGAGGTGGCGGACCGTGCGAATTCCTTGCACTTCGTTGCGCCAGCTCACTGCAAGGAGACACAATGACTCGAACTCTCGTGGCCGGCGTCGACACCTCGACCCAGTCCTGCAAAGTGCGCGTGACCGACGCCGAAACCGGTGAAATGGTGCGCTTTGGCCAGGCCAAACACCCCAATGGCACGTCTATTGACCCGAAATTCTGGTGGGACGCGTTCCTCGAGGCAGCCCAGCAGGCCGGCGGACTTGACGACGTTGAGGCACTGGCCGTTGGCGGTCAGCAGCACGGCATGGTGATTCTCGACCAGCAAGGCAACGTGATTCGCGACGCCATGCTGTGGAACGATATAAGCTCGGCGCCGCAGGCCGCGGCCCTCATCGAAAAGATGGGCGAGGCTCCCGCCGAAGAAGGCGAACCGGAAGATGTGATTGCACGTGGTAAGCAGCGTTGGGTCAAGGCCGTTGGCTCCTCCCCCGTTGCTTCCTTCACGCTGACCAAGGTGGCGTGGGTGGCTGAAAACGAACCGGAAAACGCTAAGAAGATCGCCGCGATCTGCCTGCCGCACGATTGGCTGAGCTGGCGTATCGCCGGCTACGGCCCGGTCGCAGAAGGCGAGGACGCACACTTGGAAGCGCTGTTCACCGACCGTTCCGACGCTTCCGGCACCATCTATTACGATGCCGCTTCCAACGAATACCGCCGCGATCTGATCGCCATGGTGCTTGAGCCAGCGGAAGGTACCGAAGCGGCACGCGAGCACGCCAACGCAATCATGCTGCCGACCGTGCTTGGACCGCACGATGCCGCCGCAGTCAAGGCAAGCCCGGAAATCGCCGGCAAGAACGTTGAGGGTGGTTGCATCATCGCACCGGGCGGCGGCGACAACGCCATGGCGTCCCTCGGACTTGGCATGAGCGTGGGTGACGTTTCCGTTTCATTGGGCACTTCCGGCGTGGCAGCAGCCATTTCCGAAAATCCGACCTACGATTTGACCGGTGCCGTTTCCGGCTTCGCCGACTGCACCGGCCACTACCTGCCGCTGGCCTGCACCATCAACGGATCGCGCATTCTTGACGCCGGCCGTGCGGCCCTCGGCGTCGACTACGACGAACTCGCATCCCTGGCATTCGCTTCCGAACCGGGCGCCGGCGGTATTACGCTGGTGCCGTATTTCGACGGCGAACGCACGCCGAACCGTCCGGACGCGACCGCAACCCTTTCCGGCATGACGCTGGCCAACACCACACGCGAGAACATGGCCCGCGCGTTCGTCGAAGGCTTGCTGTGCTCCCAGCGCGACTGCCTAGAGCTTATCCGTTCGCTTGGCGCTGAGATTTCCCGCATTCTGCTTATCGGCGGCGGCGCGAAGTCCAAGGCAATCCGCACGCTCGCGCCGAGCGTGTTCGGCATGGACGTGACCCGCCCGACCACCGACGAGTATGTTGCCATCGGCGCCGCCCGTCAGGCCGCCTGGGTGCTGTCCGGCGAAACGGAACCGCCCGCATGGCAGCTCACCATCGACGGCGTGGAAACCGGCGAACCGACTGAAGCCGTATACGAAGCCTACGCAAAGGCCCGCGGCTGATCAATCAGCATAAATCGCACTAAAACAACGCAAAATGGGTGCCGTCACAACCAACCGCAACGGCACCCATTTTCGTCTCAAACAAAATCGTGCGATATTCCAATCAAATCGTGAGGTCAAAACTGAAATCGTGCAACAACACGTCTAGCAGTAGGGCAACACGCGAATTCGCTCTGAGGGAACACCGTAACCCAACGTCAGACGATACCCTCGACATCGGCGAAGGCGGGATCGCGTTCGGGAATCTCGCGGATTACATGCGCCGGATTGCCGACTGCGATCGAATTGGCGGGAATGTCTCGTGTAACCACAGAACCCGCGCCGATAATGGAATTCGAGCCAATCGTGACGCCAGGCGTGACCGTAACGTTCGCACCAAACCACACGTTGTCACCAATCGTCACCGGCGAAGCATGTTCCCAGCCAGCCAGTCGCGTTGCCGCATCCAAGGCATGATTCGGCGTGGCAATGGTACAACGCGGGCCGATCAGGCAATCCTCGCCAAGCGTTACATATCCGCCGCCGCACACCATGAAATCCTTGTTCAAGAACGTGCCGCGGCCAATGGTCAGGCCGATGCCATAATCCACATTGAACGGCGGCGTGAATTGTACGCCCTCCCCCGCGTCGGGAACGAGCTCGTGGAACAGGCGGTAGGCCTCGTCAGGATCATCGAAGAAGATTCGGTTGATCGTGGCGCAGGTACGCATGGCCTCGCCAGTAAACTTCGGCAGCGACTTCGATTTGCGGTATTGCGTCGGCTTGCCGGCGAACAGCCTAGTCAGATCCTCGTCGGACGCGATCAGCGTCTCCGTCTCCTTCGTCATGCCCGTCTCCTTCGTCACGATTTCCACCACGCTATAGTGAACGCTCACACTATACTATATTCATCTACTTGACCTGGCATACGACATACTATCCGATGTATCGTGGCACCCGCCGAGCAGCATGTATCGTTGGCCATTGGGTCCGCATGCCGGACATTCGGGCAATCCGGAACCGTTCGGATCGCCCGTCGCCGCGAAATTCGTCCAATACCGAATCATGACACGAGACAAATCGTAATGCGCCAACGGGAAGGCTTGGCATAGGGGATGCCACGAAACACGGTAATTACAGAGTCCGTATCGGAGAATCCATCGACGAGTCCTTGTCGAAGCGCGACCTGTCTACGCATGAATCCCCTTATCATCGTCCGTGGGCAATGTCAGGCGGAACGGCGGAATCAGCATGCCGTCGCCGTCGCATATGAGTCCGGATTCCGGATTGTTGCTCCACGCGTACCGCACCTCATCTGGCCTGCGCGCCGTCATGCGCGCCACGATATCACAGCCGTCCAGCCATGCCTCGGCCCGCGCGGATGTGGCGCAGTCGCGCCATAGAAATTCGATTTCCTGGGGAGCGTCACCGTCCAACGTCATCAGCCGGCGGCCCTCCGATCGGATCCGCTCGTCCGAGCGACTCCGCCACACACAGTGCATCCGCAACAGATCTCCGCAGACCTCGATGGTTTCCACGGCCGGTTGAGGCTGAGCCTGGCGACCGTATACCAAATCCATCGCGGCATTGAACACGCGATCCGCGACGAGCTTCTTGTCATACGGATGCAGATCGTTGCTCTCGCCGGCGTCAAGCGTCACCACCGTCGCAACGTTTTCAAGTTCGTTCGCGACGTTCCACTCCTGTTCGCGGATGAGTGGCCAGCCTCCATCCTCAATGGCGTCGATGTCGAATTTTGGAAGCTGGACGATCAGAAACGGCATATCCGGCTGATGCCATTTGACGCGCCACAATTGAATCATGGCCTTCAGCTCGTCACCATATCGCATGGCGCGATCGCCGGTATTCGATTCGCCCTGATACCACAGCACGGCCCGCACCGCATATGGAAAACACGGGGCGAGCATGGCATTGTACAGGCCGGTCGGCTTCCATCTGACGAAATCCTCGAATGGGCAATCGCGGTCAGCTTCGGCGGTCACGGCATACTGCCAAATGCCGGACAGGTCGAAGATATCGTCTCCGATGGTCAGTGTCATCCGTTTGCCGGGCGTCACACGACCGCCGGGCCGTTCAACGACCAGACGCATGCGGATTTCATTCGCGCCGGCGCGCAACACGCCGGCTGCGACCGGATAGTCCCGCGGCTCATACACATTGCTTCGCCCACCAACCAACACACCATTGACCCACGTATGGTCGGCGTCATTCATGGTGCCCAGACGCAGTAGGGCGGGCTTGCCCGCATCCGACGGAGGCAGGAACACGGTTTTTCTCATGGTAATCTCGCCGCGGAAACCGGCAAGTCCGCGATCCTTGTACCATCCAGGCAGGCGTATGTCATGCCATGCCACGTCGCGCGGCTCGATGTTCTTGGATTCCGGACAGTCCCACGCGATCAATGGCAGCCATTCATGGTGGGCATCGGCCACAGCCTCGTATCCAAGCGCTTGGTACCACCGGTCCCGTTCGGCAACGGAATCGCGGCTTTTCTTCGACGCCACGCCATCGCCAAGATACGGCTCAAGGTCAGCGAGCGCTTCGGGGAACGCCCGCAATGCGTCGACATCCATCCAGGATTCAATCGGCGATCCGCCCAATGAAACGTTCAACAGGCCGACGGGCACATTCAGCCACTGACGGATTCTGCGTCCGAAGAAATAGGCGAGCGCGGAGAAATCTCCAAGGGTTTCCGCATCGCACCCCTGCCAGAACGCATGGTCATGATCGCTGCGAGGACCGTTGAAGTCACAATCGGGAATCGCTTTGTATTGCCGCAGCAATGGGTCAGGCTCACGATCCCACTCCAGCGGATAGTCCGCACGCACCCAAGCCATGGGCAGTTCCATGTTCGACTGTCCAGAACACAGGAACACTTCTCCCGCATAGCATTGGCGCGAGATGCATTCGGTTCCGTCCTCATAACGCACCGTCAAATCGTACGGTCCGCCTGCTTTGATCGGACCGTACGGCACGCTCCATGAGCCGTCGTCCCCCACCCGCGTAGTCCGGTCCTTGCCATCGAGGCGTACCAGCACGCCGCGTCCAGGGTCGCCGGCGCCCCAGATATGTATGGTCGCACCGGCCTGCAGCACGCAACCGTCGTCAAGCAGTTTCGGCAATTGCAAAACCATGCTCGTCCGCTCCTCATTGCCCATAGAATTCAATCCCGTCGAGTATGCCGGCTGACGGCGGACGCTCTGTCGCCAGCCGGCACTGTCTACTGGTTATCGGAAAGCTCCCGATAGTCGAAGTAGTCGAATTCGGCCTGCGCGTCGTAGCCGGACAGATCGACGCAGGCAAGTCCCACGAACGCGCCGGTGAAGAAGCCGCCGTAACGTTGGTTCACGTAATCGTCGGACAGGATCTTCGCATCGAGCCTGACCGGAATCTCGGTGAAATGTTCTCCGTCAAAGGAATATTCGTAGGAATAGTATTCCGTGCGGACCTTGGTGCGCAGCCATACCGCCTCAGCCTCTTCGGGCACTACGATGGCGTCATCCTTGAGGAACGACGTATATTGGTTGAAATCGTTCTGAGCCACTTCGATGACCCTTGCATGTCGTTTCTCATCCCAAGTGACAAACGCCCATGACCAGCACAGGTCATCGTAATAGTTGGTCAGGCCTGCCATCTGCATGTAATTCTTCGGATCGAAACGCACCTTGGTTTCGGCGTCGAAATCAAATGCCTGCCAGCGACGAGCCACAAGAGACAAGTCAAACAGGTTGCACAGCGAGCCCTGACCACGCAATGCCAGTTTGCCACCGCCCACCGTGCCCATGGCGTCGGTGAACGGGACGCGTAGAGTGTTCCAATTCGGACCGAGCTCGCCGGAATCGAACTCATCATGTTCGTCACGCGTCGTTGGGGCCAAAGTCTCGATGGCATCTTTCGGAGCATCAACGTAACGCTGTCCGCCGTGACCTCCGACCACGCGCGGCCAACCGTCCTCATCCCATTCGACTTTCTGGATGGAGGTCTCGCGTCCGAGGGTGCACCATCCGCGGGTGCCATGGGCCGGTTCGGTATCATGACGCCACGGACGACCGCATAGGGAAGCGTAATACCACTCGCCGGACGGGGTGTCCACCAACGCTCCATGGCCCTGCTTCTGCAAATAGGTGTCAGGAATGTCGAAGTTACCGATGAACGGGCCATTCGGCATAACTTCGAAGGAGTACTCGTCAAGGGTATGGGAACGCGCCACAGATTCCTGATGTTCATACACCGTGCCGCCTTCTGCGGCAAACAGGTAGTACCAACCATCCTTCTTGTATAGGTGGGGCCCTTCGGTGATCTTCACCGAAGTGCCATCCCAGATGGTGCGGGCCGTTTCTGGCTTGAGCTTCATGGTGTCGACGTCGAATTCCGTCAATGTGATACCGTCGAACTGGTGGTGGTATTCACGGAAATCCCATGTCTGCTGCACCAAGTATTTGCGGCCGTCGTCGTCATGGAACAGGCTGGCGTCAAAACCGACCCCGTTGATGCGAATCGGCTCGCTCCATGGCCCGTGGATGTCCTCGGCGGTGGCCAAATAATTAGTGCAATCCTTGAATGCACCATTGACCACCTTGACATCAGTGTAGATCAACCAGAATCTGCCATCCGCATAGCTTAGGTCAGGAGCCCAGATGCCTCCCGAAGAGGGGTTTCCTCTCATATCAAGCTGGCTGGACCGGCTCAACGGGCTTGGAAGAATGTTCCAATGCACCAGGTCCTTGGACTCATGCAGGCGAACGCCTGGGAACCATTCGAAAGTGGAATTGGCAATGTAATAAGTGTCACCGACGCGAATCATTGAAGGATCGGCATGAAAACCGGTGAGCACCGGGTTGGAAATCTTCATAATGTACCTCTTGCATAAGAGATGAAGCCCGGAAGACGGAAAGGAACATCTTCCGGGCGTGGGTTGTCACATTCCGTCAGCCCTTGACCGCACCTGTCAGGCCGCCGACGATCTTCTTCTGGAAGATGGTGAAACAGATCAGGGCCGGAATCATAGCCAGAGAGGTGAAGGCCAACACCTGTGCGGTGTCAACGGAGTGTTCGGAGCTGAACATCTGTACGCCAAGTGGCAATGTGTACTTGCTGGCATCACTGAGCACGAACAGCGGCAGCATGTAGGCATTCCAGCTTCCCACGAAGGTAAGGATTCCAGTGGTGGCCACGCCAGGCATGGACAGCGGAATGACCATGCGCCAGAAGAAGCCAAGGCGGGAGCATCCATCGAGAAGACAGGCCTCCTCAAGCTCATTAGGAATCGACTGTAGGAACGGCACCAAGATGATGATGGTCTGAGGAAGTCCGAAGGCAATTTGAGGAAGGATCAGACCCCACAGGGAGTTGGCCAGACCCAGATTGCGAATCAGCAGATACAAAGGTGTAATGCCAACGGTCATCGGGAACATGAGACCAGCAGAGAACAACGCGTACATAAGCGGCGCATAGCGGAATTTGTATCGGGCGATGACAAAGCTCACCATGATGCTAAGCACCACGACGCCTACCATGGTGGCGATACCCACGATGGTGGAATTCTTCAGTTCCGTCCAGAAAATATCACTTTCGACGACCGTCTTGTAGTTGTCGGGGACCCATGGGTTCGGCATCCCGGACGGATGGTTGGTGATCTGCGAATTGGTACGGAAACCACCGAAGATAATGTACAACACCGGAGTGATACAGATGGCCACAAGCACCAGGGAGAAGAAGTAGACGATTGGGTTGCCCCATGGCGTCTTGGATGACTTACGGTAACCATTCTTCTTGCTGTACTCGCTTTTGTTGGAATGTCCTGCGATTGTTGCGGCAGTCATCACTTCACCTCACTTGCCAGGGCAGCAACCTCACGATGCTGCACTTCCTTTGCGCGCTTCCTGGCACGCTTCTCGGCTTCTTTCTGTTCAGTAACAGCACCGTCCAAGTCACGGTTCAGCACGAACTTCTGATAGACGAGTGCGATGATCAAAGAGATCACAAAGATGATCAGAGCAACGGCGGAACCATAGCCATAGTTGCCGGCTCCACGACCTTCACGCACCATGTAGGTGGCCATGGTGGACACACCAGCGGTGGTCGACACATACTTGCCCCACACGATATAGACCAGATCGAAAAGCTGCAGAGAGCCAATCATGGAAAGGAACACCCAGATCCGCAACGTCGGAGCAAGCAACGGCAACGTGATGCTTTTCTGCATCTGCCAGAAACTCGCCCCATCCACTTTGGCTGCTTCATACAGTTCATCGGGAATGGATTGCATGCCGGCGAGCATCAGAATTACGGCGAAACCGACGTATTTCCAGCTGATCAGCAACAGCAGCGTCCAAATAGCGATTTTCGGGTCGGCCAGCCAATCGGGACCATTGATGCCGAAGTTGGCCAGAATCTCATTGATGGCGCCCTTCTTCTGTAGCAACAGGCTCCATCCCGTGCCGACGATGACCTCGGAAACGACATACGGCACGAAGATGAGGGTGCGGATAAGACCACGCCCCTTGAACTTCTGGTTCAGCAGCAATGCGAACAGGATGGCGAGCGGAGCCTGGATGACCAACGAGCCGACCACGACCTCGAAGGTATGCAGAATCGCCGCCTGGAACGCGGGATCCTTAAGCGCTGTGATGTAGTTCTGGAAACCAACGAATTTACCTGTCTTGGAGGGAATTCCGTAGCCCTTCCACTGATAGAAGCCGTAATAAGCACCCAAGACGATAGGCAGAATCACAAAGCAGACGAACAGAAGAATCGCAGGTGCGGACAGTACGAAAATCTCAACATTACGACGCATTTTGCCATCGGACGGTTTCTTGGACCGCTTAGCGCGCAGCGTCACCGCGTCTTTGCTTGTACTTGACATGGTTTTCTCCACTACCAGATACGTTTCTCGAATAGGAAGGAGGGCAGATGAAGATCTGTCTATCCACCCTCCTTTGGCCGTCAACCAGCCATGTTCACTATCAGCCCTTGGACGCTGCGTCCTTCATCGCCTTGACGATGTCAGCCGAAGTCCCCTGTCCGGAAAGCAGATTCACCACTCCGGAATTAAGAGCGTTGCCAATATTTCCGCCGAGAGCGGTATCCATCCACAGCTGCATGCCATCAGACTTTTTCATAGCTTCGAGGATAGCCTTAAGATTTTCATCGGTAACCGCATCGTAAGCTTCGGCAGAAGCCGGAATGGTGCTGAACGCAGTGGCGTATTTCTCCTGATTTGATTTCTCAGCCATGAAATTGACGAAATCAACAGCAGCGTCCGGAGCCTCGGGATTGACAGCGAAACCGGTCACAGCGCCCATCAAAGCACCTTCCTCGCCTTTTCCTCCGTCCACGGTCGGGAAGGCGAAGAAGCCAAGGTCAGCCATTGGCTTCTTGTCCGGAGTCAGGTCCTTGAGAACTCCAGGCTCCCATGTGCCCATGAGCTCCATCGCAGCCTTATGATTGGCCAGCAGACCTGCGGACGAGCTGGCGCCCTGCTGGGCCGTCGTGGTGAGGAATCCTTCGTTAAAAGCATTCGCATCCAACAAATCCTTCAGATCATCTCCGGCTTTGACCCAGCAAGAGTCGGAGAAGTCCTTGTCATTAACGCCCTTGGCGTAGGCCTTCGGAGAGCATTCGCGCATGGACAACCAGTAGTACCAGTGACCGACCGGCCAAGCATCCTTGCCGCCGAGTGCGATCGGATCGATGCCAGCGCTGCGAAGCTTCTGCACATCGGTCTTCAGCTCGCTGAAAGTGGTCGGCTCGGCATCGATGCCAGCCTGCTTGAACAAATCCTTGGAATACCAGATGCCACCAGGCTGGGCAGCGACCGGAACACCATAGACCTTGCCATCATAAGACATGGAATCCAATGAGGAAGACATTTGCTTTTTGACGGTATCGCTAATCTTATCAGTAATATCCATTACCTGGCCGGCATCAACCATGTCCTTGGTCTTGGCACCACCAAGGGTCATGTACACATCCGGGCCGGAGGCGGGATCCTGCATAGCGGTAGTCAGCTTGCCTTCGAAATCCTCGTTCTGGATGGCCTGAATCTGAACCTTGACACCAGTCTTCTTCTCAAACGCTTTGGCCAGATCCTCCCAATACTGCTTGCCGTCACCAGCTGTGGCGTTATGCCAGAACGTAATGGTCTTATCGTCTTTGGCGCCAGCGCTGGAGCCACAGGCACCCATGCCCAACATGGTCGCCACCGCAAGAGTGGCAGCTGCAATGGTTTTGAACTTCATTGTCTTCTCCTTATTGACCAAATCATCATCGACAAAATGATGGCAACGACAGGAACGACTTCTCTCGAGTGGGTCGAATCGGGAAGCATGACCGCAACGAATGCTGCTGCAGCTCCCCTAGCAGACAGAGAATCAGCCTTTGACTCCCTTCGAAAGTCTCCATTTCGTTTTTCGTTGTACCTACAGACTACCGAAACAAATCACACAAAGTCAAGTTTTTTGTAAAATCAGAAAACTAACTATTTTTCGTTGATTTTACAACGTTTTTAAGCATTGCCAACATATCGAAAGTTTCGAAAAACGTAAACCGAAACTTTCGTTCGCATTTTCGGATATGATGAAAAGAAGAAGGAGTGACTCATGCGCAATACGACAAAGAAAGCTACGGTACGACTCTCTGACATAGCTAAAGAGACCGGTTATTCCCTTTCCACCGTATCCAAGGCGCTCAACGGCAGAGCCGACGTTTCCGAAGAGACGCGGCAAACCATCAACGCGGTGTTGAAACGGTATGGGTATTCCCGTAAATCGACAAGCGCGAAAAGCCAACGAATTATCGAAATCGTGTTCCAAGATTTCGATAATGTCTGGGCTCTTGAAGTGTTACGCGGAGCCATCCGCGAAGCCAAACAACACGATCTGAGCATCATCACCACCGAAGGTGGCAATCGTCAGCACCCGGACTCATCCTGGATCGACAACATGCTTCGCAGGCAGGCGAACGGCGCCATCCTCGTTTTCTCGAACCTGACACGTATCGAACAGAACAAGTTGCATTCTAGAGGCGTTCCCTTCGTTCTGTTCGACCCATTCGGAAATCCGGATCTGGACACGTTGTCGGTGCATGCGGACAACTGGACCGGAGGCGTAATCGCCACCAGGCATCTACTCGCACTCGGACATACCCGCATAGGCATCATCACCGGACCGGAGGAGATGATGTGTTCCAAAGCACGTCTGGACGGATATACATCAGCGCTTGCGGAACATGGAATCGAAGCCGATCCCGAACTTATCACCGAAGGCGATTTCACCACTTCCGGCGGTTACGCACAGTCCATCTCCCTGTTGAAACGACCGAATCGTCCGACCGCAATCTTCGCCGGCAGCGATCTGCAGGCCATGGGCGTCTACGAGGCGGCAAGACAGCTGGGATTACGTATTCCCGAGGATTTATCCGTGGTCGGATTCGATGATGTGCAGACTGCCGCATTCCTTGGTCCGGCGCTGACCACCGTACGACAGCCGCTCCAAGACATGGCAAGGGCCGCCGTACGCATGCTGGTCGAAGCGCTGTCCACCGGCGACGTGATCCAACCGCACATCATCATGCCGACATCGCTAGTGGTACGCAACAGCACACAGCAACTCGAGGGTTAATCAGCGGGGCAAACCTCACAGGCACAACCGGAGGGAGAACACAGCGCTCCTAGCCTTTCGACCCGTTTTCAACTCGTTCTAAGACGGCCCGTCGGAACACCAGCAGTGAACCATCCTGAAATTCCGTAGAATCTATGCCATGAAGCCGGCCATGCAACCGACGAACCCACCGGCCCATTCGGTGCTGAGGAAACGAGCATCGACACTCAGCAGAACATGCCCCTGACGCACGAGCGTCGCAGAATCAACCAGACCATGCATGCCAGTCACGATGACCGACAAGCGGTTGTCGTCGAAAAGTACCGCCGGACGCACTCCGTCAGCCTGTACGGCAACAGACCCAGCTTGCGAATCGTCTCCATTCACCATCTCGTAGCGCACATCCGTGCCATGCATCGAAAACACCGCGTAATGTGTGGAATTCTGCCGGATCACTAAAGAACCGGACATGGGAATCGGCATGAGCGTCGGCAGTTTCGCTATTCTGCGGTAGCTGACATCACGCTCATCGCGCACCACCACATCGTTCGTCGAGCCATCAGCCACATCCACCAGCGCAGGTTCCACGTCACCGGCGAGCGAGGATTTCACCCTAGGCTCGATGGCGATGCCATCGTCTTCAGTAGTAACCGTGATCTCGTCGGCCAAGCGGCCAAGACCAGCGCAAGTCACCGGCCATCCGGGGTCACCCTCATGCGTATATGGTGCACCGTTGCCGTCCAGCTTCCAATCGGCCGGATTATGTTCCCAGGATACCGGAGCGACAAAGCTCTCCCTTCCCAAGTAGCTCAATAATTCGCCGTCACGCTTTCCCCGTGTCTCTCTCACGCCGAGACACACCAGCCACCATCCCAGTTCCGGATGAAGCAACAGGTCCGCATGTCCCACGCATTGCAGCGGTTCCGACAAACCCAGATGTCGGTGGGTGAGAATCGGATTCTTCTTATCCGCGTGGAAGGCACGGATTGCAGTGCCAAGATAGCAGCGTTCCCCGTCACGAACCTGCGGAATGCACTCACCCAATTCGGATACTTCCCGTTCGTAAGCTTCGAACGCCCGAAGCAGTCCATGCGGCGCATAGATGCGCATGGCCATTTCGCTATGTTCGAAACTGGTGCCCCCCTCAGCGGTCATCAGATACACATAATCACCCACGCGATAGAGATGCGGCGCCTCAGCCCACACCGATTCCATACCGTATCCGCGCCATATTACCGTCTTGCCCGATCCCGCAGGAAGACCGTCATCGACAAAAGTCCAAGTCTCCGGATTAATGCGTTGGGTCCAGACCTCGGTCTGGCCTTCCCATTGCGGATTGACCGCAGGACGGGTCTGGGTCCAGTACACGTTGCCATCCCCGTCCTCGAATATGTCTGGATCGATGCCTTCAGCGCCCTCAATCCAGAACGGGCCATGCCATGGCCCTTCGATAGAATCCGCTTCAAGGATAAAATTGCCCTCCGCGGCGTGGAACCGCATCAGCTCGCTTTCTGTGCAACCACCTTCCATAGCACGGCGATCATCAAGACGGGCAATGGTGCATGCAATCACATATTTGCCATGAATCCTGCGCAGCGTCGGCGCATAGACACCGCCCGAATCATCCACGAAGGGAATAAGCAGGCGCCTTGCCAAGTCAGCATCTATCACATTCGACACATGCTTCCAGCACGTCATATCCTCGGAAACGTAAATGGGAAGACCTGGGACAAGCTCAAAAGTAGAAGTCACCAACACAATTCGCTGGAACTCATCATCCCAAATCCAACTCGGATCAGGATTCATTCCACGAAGAATGGGATTGGTAATGGTAATAGTCGCGGTCATAAATACACCTTATTCAGAAACGTTCGTGAGCATCGCATCATTGCGAACAATCGAAACTTTCGTTTGGCCCAAAAACGCAAACAAGCCGTACACCGGCGACATAACCGGCAGACGACTTGCCTGCGAAGGAAATTCTAGGAAGAAGGAAGGAAAGATGAGTGGTGTGCCGGAACGCCGACGCTTCGGCACACCACATCCGGCTCTGTCACAGCCGAGCCTCACTGCTTGATCCAGCGATGAATCAGGAGCCCTAACGGAAACTCCCTATTCGGCTCACGCCTCGGCCAGGGCGTCGATCATGTAGTTGTTGATCGTGGCCTTGACGGACTCGAGGTGATCGGACTTGGTGGCTTCGATGAGCTTGGACTGCGGAATATCCAGAGCATACTCCTCGAGAGAGGCCAGGGAGGCGGTGCCGTTCTCGACGGTCGCGCCGATACCGGAATCGAAGGAGCTGTAGCGCTCGGCCTGCAGATTCTCGATGACCTTGTCCTCGTGCATCTTGGCGGCAACCAGGAGGCCTGCGGCGAAGGAATCCATA
>OGEU01001584.1_pt1 | contig 18504 bp, 19 predicted proteins | sample 1570651 | NCBI WGS metagenome assembly OGEU01 (sample SAMEA2582129, study PRJEB24529) | metagenome | biome: Human gut stool | place: China | collected 2011 | reverse complement strand
GAATTTTCTCTGGGAGGGTTTAAGGGAGGGGTATCTCTTTTCTAAAAAGAGATACCCCTCCCTTTATCCGCACCCCGCATCAGGCGGGGGAAAATCCGCTCTCTGCACCAGTGCAGAAAACCTTATTTCTCTTCCTGAGCCTTCAGCTTAGAAAGTTCTTCTTCCTCCAGCTGGCGATACGCCACCTTACCAACCAGAGTCTTGGGCATATCCTCCTTGAACTCGATGTCATACGGCATGGCGTACTTCGCCACATTCTTGCGGCAGTAGGCCATGAGCACCTGCTTGGTCTCCTCGGTCGCGGGCACGCCCTGCGCAAGCTTGACGAACGCCTTGACCTTCTGCATCTTGTAGGGATCGGGCACGCCGATCACGCAGCTCATCTGCACGTACTCGTGCGCGTCGAGGATATTTTCGATCTGGCCGGGATAGACATTGTAGCCGGACGAAATGATCATGCGCTTGGCACGGCCGCGGAAGTAGACAAAGCCCTGCTCGTCCATCATGCCCAGGTCGCCCGTGTAGACCCACGTCAGGCCGTCGGCGTGCGTGCGAAGCGTCTGCGCCGTCTCCTCGGGATTGTTCATGTACTCCTTCATCACGGTCGGGCCCGCGAGCAGGATCTCGCCCTCCTGCCCGTAGGGAACCTCCCGGTCAGTGTCCGGCTCGACGATCTTGATGTAGGTATCCGGGAACGGCAGGCCGATGGAGCCCTCCTTGAACATGTGCGGCGGTGTCAGGCAGCAGGCCGTGACCGTCTCGGTCGTGCCGTAGCCCTCGCGCACCTGAATGGACGCCTTATGGTCATAGAGGAACTTGTCGAACTTCTTCTTCAGCTCGATCGACAGGCTGTCGCCGCCGGAGAATACGCCCTTGAGCGAGCTGAGGTTCGCCCCGTCCATGCTCGGCAGGCGCAGCAGCGCTTCGTAAAGCGTCGGCACGCCGGCGATGAAGTTGCACTTGTACTTCACGATCTGCTTGGCGTAGCTCTTGGCCGTAAAGCGCGGGATCAGGATGCAGCGTCCGCCCTGCGAGAGCATCGTGTGCACGCACACGCCGAGGCCGAAGCCGTGAAACAGCGGCATCGCCGCGAGCATGCGGTCGCCGGGGCGGAACATCGGGTTCGCCGCGATGACCTGCTGGCCGAGGGCGTTGAAATTCTTGTTCGTCAGCACGATGCCCTTTGTTGTGCCGGTCGTACCGCCGGAATAGAGGATCACAGCGGGGTCCGCGCCCTCGCGCTTGACCTTATAGGTCTTATAGTAGCAGGAGTGGGAGAGCTTCATGAAGTCCTTCCACATGATGACCGGCGCATCCTCGGGAATCTTCTCGATCTTGCGTCCCTCGGTCAGCATATAGCCCGCCTTGATCGTCGGGGACAGCGCGTCGCGCACGCTTGCAATGATCATGTTCACGACCTTCGTGCGCTCGCGCACCTTTTCAAACTTGTTGTAGAACTGGTCGAGCGTCACCGCCGCCACGCTTTCCGAGGCGTTCAGGTAAAATTCGATCTCCTTCTCTGCCGACAGCGGATGGATCATGTTCGCAATGCCGCCGACGAGGTTGACGGCGTAGAACATATAGATGGCCTGCGGGCAGTTCGGCATGGCAATGGTCACCTTGTCACCCTCGCGCACGCCGATGGTCTTGAGCGCCTTGGCACACTGCTCGATCTCGCGGATCATCTGGCGGTAGGTCGTCGACTTTCCCATGAACGTAAAAGCGATGTTGCCCGGATATTTCTTAGCGATCTGCTCCACGGCCTCGAACATCGAGCCGTCGAAATACTCAAGATGCATCGGCACCTCGCCCATGTAATCCTTCCAGGGCGTTCTGACAATGGAATCACTCATATTCTACTTCCTCCGATAGCGGTCGTTCCAAAAGGGTGGGGTGTTCTAACAGATATTTGAAAAGGCGCACGCTTTTTGCGTAATAGTAGCCGTCGGCAATGCGCTCATCCACGGTGAGGCCGAGGTCGACCGTCTCCTGCATTTCGACAAGGCCGTGCTCGTCGTACAGCGGCGTCCACTTCTTTTCGCCGATGATGCAGAACAGCGAGCTCGTGCCCCAGTTCGTCAGGTGGTGGTAGCCGCTTTTGAGATGAATGGAACCGAGGTTGGAGATGAACACCGAACTGTAGTTCGGGTCCTTGCCGATCAGGAAATCGGGGCACCAGCCGTGCTTGTCGAGCCAGCGGATAAATCGCACCGCCGCCTTGGACAAAAAGCGCGGCAGGCTGTTGAGCACATTCATGCTGTTGTCGGTCGTGTTGACCTTCTTCTGCTCGCGGCAGGCCGCAACCTCCTGGTGGATCTCCTCGTGGATCGTTTCGATGGTGCTCTCAGGCTTTATCTCCAGCAGAGCCATGGCCTCTTCGCTGCCGTCGGCAAACTCCTTTTTGATGACAAAGCCCGCTGTCACCTTATTGCGCTGATAGTAGTTTTCATTCGCGTAAAAGCGGTTGAGCTTCGGCCGTAAAATGACCGTCTTAACGAGCGCCGTCAGGATCACGTGGAAAAACGTGTACTTGAACGGAATGCCCTCATAGTTTTTCGTCGCAATGTAGTCCTTGATGGGCTCTAAATTCACGCGCTCTGCGATATACGCCTCGTTGTCCGCGCGGTTGGGATAGATGATGCCCATGATAAAGTGCAGCGAATCCACATCCCGCAGCAGTGTTGCGTCGCGCCGGTCGCCCCAGCGTCTTTTCTGTTCTGCCATAAAACCTTCTTCCTTTTCTTTCGGTTTTGCTTCTTTTCCCCCACCCTTCCACAAGTGGGACCCCTCTTTAGGGAATAAACCGCTCAAAAATGGCGATCGCGCCCTCGCGCTCCGCCGTCTCCAAGTCTTCTTTCGACCGGATGGTCCAGTAAACGCCCTGCGCGCCGTAGAGCTTACGGCATAAACGCGGCGCCCAGTTTTTCTTATCTTCAAATTTGTAGGCGACAAAATCCGGCTGTGCCATGATGTTGCCCAGCAGGTTCGTCGTCGCAAACGCCATCGGCAGGCTCAAATTGCCGCGCTCTTTCAAAAAGTCGCAGCTCAACTGCCCGCGGATGACCTCTGGCCGGTGCTTTTTCAGCCACGCCACGCACCGCGGGTCGAACGACTCCACGCAGTACTTGACGTCAAACTTGTCGAGTTCCGCCATCGTGCGCTCGGTCAGCTCGGCAAAGTTGTCGCGAAAGCTCTTGACCTCCACAATGAGCGGCAGGCCCGTCCCCGCAAACAGCGCGAGCACATCCTTGAACTGCGGGATGGTCTCCTTCGTCCCGTCCAGCGCATAGTCCTTGAGTTCGTCCGCGCTCAGGTCTTCGAGGTATCCCTCGCGGCCCGTCATGCGCTTCACATCGCTGTCGTGGAACACGGCAAGCGTCCCGTCACGCAGCAGGTGCACGTCGAGCTCCGCGCCGAAGCCCCGCGCGATTGCGCGCGAGAATGCCGGCAGCGAATTTTCGGGAATGCCCGCCTCCTTATCGTAGAGCCCGCGGTGCGCATAGCGGAATTTCCGCAGCGCCGCCATCGACTCCGTCCCGCGCCGCGCGCGCAGCAAAACCGCCCACGCGACCGCCAGAATCAGGCAAATTCCGACAACGATCTGTAAAAATTTCACTTTAGATCACTTCTTGTATTCGATTTAGTCCGCATCCATGTCCTCAAACGCCGCAAGCCCGGCCTTGGCCTCCACCTTGCAGTCGCCATGGCGCACAAAGCACATCGTCACAAAGCTGCACGCCACGAAGAACGCCGCATACGGGAACAGCATGCTGTAGCTGATGTGCTTCAAGAGCGTGCCCGCCAAAATCGGCGTCACGACCTGCGCCGCCATCGAAAACGTGTAGTAGTAGCCCGTAAACTTGCCGATATCGCTGCCCTTGCACATTTCAACGACCATCGGCAGCGAGTTGACGTTGATCGCCGCCCACGCAAGGCCGACGAGCGCAAACACGACAAACATCACGGCGTTGATGCTCTGATAATGCGTCGTCAAAAAGTACGCCGACGCAAAGCACGCCGCAAGCAGGATGACGCCGCCCTGAATGGTCTTCTTGCGTCCGATCTTCGACGCCAGCTGCCCCACGGGGATGTACGACACGATGGCCCCGCCCGTCGCGACGAGCAAACACGTCGACGCGCCGCCGAGGCCCTGCCCCATCACGCGCCCGACATACGTCGTCCACCACGTCGTCACGCCGTTGTAGCCGATATACCACAGCGCGATCGAGTTCAGCAGCATCACAAGGCTGCGCTTGACTTCTTTGGGCAGCTCCTCGCTGCCGTCCGGCTCCTCCTCCACGAGCTGCTGCTCGGGATGCTCGGCCTCGTATTCCTTCTCCGCCGCCGCGAGCTTCGGCTCGTCTGTCGTGAAGTACAGCACGATGACCGAAACCGCCATCAGCACCGACACGACGGCAAAAAGCGGTTGGTAGTTCACATGCGCGGCCCCCGCCGTCTTGCTGTTCGGATACAGCACCGCCGCCACGATCAGATACGAAATGCCGCCGACCGCACCCATCAGGTTGATGATCGCGTTCGCGCGCGATCTTATGGGCTTGGGTGTCACGTCCGGCATCAGCGCCACCGCGGGCGAGCGGTAGGTCCCCATCGCCACGAGCAGCAGCCCCAGCGTAACGACGAACATCGCGAGCTTACCCGTGCTCGCGCCATTTGCGTAGCCGTTGTCAAAAAGCGGCAGCAGATTCATCAGGATCACCGCAGCCGCCGTACCGCCGAGGATAAACGGCATCCGCCGCCCGATCTTCGTGCTCGTCCGATCACTCAGCGCGCCGAAGAACGGCAGCAAAAACAGCGCCAGCACATTGTCCGCCGCCATGATCGCGCCGGAAATGGTCTCGTCTAAGTGGAACGTGTTCGTCAAAATCAGCGGGATGATGTTGTCGTACATCTGCCAGAACGCGCAGATGGACAAAAACGCCAGCCCCACCAGCACCGTGCGCTTGTGGTCAAGCTTCATAGCCGTTCTCCTTGCAAAGAAAAGTCGATTTCCTTAGAATCATAGTAGAATATCATGTTTTCGCCGAAATAGCAAGCGCCCGTCGCCCGCCGCTCTGTCAAATCCCTGTAAAATGCCAATATTCCTTGCCTTTTCGTCCCGTTTTCGCTATAATGGAACAAAAATTGCGAAAAAGGAGCCCCCCATGCTGTTTTGGAAAAAGAAAACGCCCCCGCTCGTCCAGTCCTCCGCCTCCGCGTGGCGCGAGCAGTGGCGCGCGATCGTCCCGCCCGAGTGCCGCAACGTCCCCGTCACCGTCGGCGATAAGACCGTCACCGCCTACGTGCAGATCAACCATTTCGTGATGATGCTCCAGGACGGCTTACTCATGGAGGAGCACTTTTTCGACGTCTGCTCCCACTTCCAGCGCGCGGGCTACCATGTCATCTGGCTCATGCGCTGCACGCAGGACATCGAAAACGGCTATTTGAAGCTCAAAAAGCAGCGCGGCGACAAATGCCTCTGGAAGTGGCGCAAGCCCACGACGAACTTCGGCCGCTGGACATCCGACAACCACTGCGTGACCATCCTCCTCCAATATAAGCCCGCGCCCGACGGCCCGCTCGAGCACTGCACCGAGCACATTTTGCAGCGCGTCCAGTGGGCGGAGAGCTCGGACAACGCGCAGATGGTCCCCTCGCGCACGGAATTCGCCACCGTCGGCGTCCCCGGCACCCCCGCCGAGCTTGCCAACTGGCTCCGCGGCGGCTTTATGTCGGGCGATTTGTAAAATTTATCTGCATATTTAGTCATAATTTGACTTGCGAAATCAGTCATAATCTCAGTTATTTAGGGTTGTTTTGCTTCGTTGTACCGTTTCGCTATGTATCTTTTTTCATGTTTACGAAACACGAAAGCACTGCTTCGGCAGTGCTTTTTTATTTCTATCATAACGGAGGATTTTGCATTGAAACGTACAACCAACTACGCTCTTCCCGACTGGAAAAATCGGACTTCATCCAAATGTCCGAACGACCTGACGCACAAGCTCGACACCGCGCTCAAAAGCCACGACGACACACTGAACACCAAGGCAGACACCTCGGCCGTCACCGCCGTGCAGCAGGAGGTCGCAGCGGCGCGCGAGGCCAACTGCCTCTTAAAGCTCGCGGGCCCACTCGTGACGACGGCGGCCAACGCCGCGATGGAATTCGACCTCTCGCAGGTCGACATGACCAAGGTTGCGGCGCTGTTCGTCGTGTTCAGTGCGGGCGGCAGCGGAGAAATTAAATTATCCGCTAACGATACAGTCGTATCGTCAATTTGCAGCAACAATTTTTATAATAGCGCGGGTATTGCATGGTTCGTACCGATCAACGGCGGAATCTCCTGCGCTGTAACTGGCTGTACAGACAACAAAACGTCGCTAAGCGGTTTCTGTGGTACGTGCAAAACGGTTGCTTGGACAACAATTAACAAAATTATGATTAAAGGAGACTCCAACGCTGGTGCAGCGGCAATATTATTCGGTGTAAAGAAATGAAAAACAGCCCCGAGGCATTTTGCCTCGGGGCTGAAACTTTAATTAGTTTTTTGTCGCACAGCTAATTACGCGAGAATAGTGACCATACCGGAAGTAGCACCGACCGTATCGAGGGTAGCAGCAGCGGTAGAGGCCGCAGCGGCATAAACCTCATAGTTTGCAGGAGTTGCATTGCCGGGCACAGTTCTGGCATCGAAGGTCTGTGCAGCAGAACCGGCCGCATAGGAGTGGTTGGAACCAGTATCCATCACGGACCAGTTGGAAGTACCAGCCAGACGATAGTAGTAGACAACCTTAATATCGAAAGCCTTGCTACCAGTCTTGTAGGTAGCCTGAACCTGCTTTGCAGCGTTGTTGACCAGAATGAGAGAAGCAGCCTCAGTCGGGGTCTCCTGACCGTCGGTCACGGTCTTGAGAGCGTAGACGTAAGCAGCAACGCCATCCTTGTAACCGACAATAACGCGATCACCGGCGGTAACGGCCTGAGACTCGTTCGCAGTAATGCTGGTTCTGGTGGTGGTGTTAGCACCATCAGCCCAGATGGTCATGGTCACATCGAAGAACTTCGCACCAGAAGCAATGTAATCAGCAAACGTGCTGGTCTTGTCTTCCTGAGTGAGAACGAGGGAACCGCCCTTGTAGTCCTTGATGTAGCCGCGAGACCAATTCAGTTCATCGACGACCTGAGAAGCAACACCGGCAGCGGTGTGGCCATCGCCATAGGCGCCCATGAAGAGATCAACACTGCTGACCTTGTTGTCGGCACCCAGCGTGATCTTGTAGAAGCCGTCAGACTGAGCAGACTCCTTGAAGAGGTTGGGCTGAGTGGAGAAGATGGTGGTAGCCTGAGTCTCGCCAATCTTGTAGACCTCATAGGAATCTTCTTGGAAGAGGTGATGCCCAGATCCTTGGCGATGTCGCACTCGTCGACCTTGGTGGTGTAGGAGGCGTCAGCCTTAGCAACAACGAGGGTGCTCTTGTCGCCAACGTTGTAGGTCCACTTGGTGGCGGGACGGCCGAAAGAATCAGCGTCAGCCTTGCCGACGAGCTTGAAGTTCTTGTAGCCGAGAGTGCTCTCGTCGAGCTTCAGCACCTTATCAGTCACATAACCGAAAGCGGGCGTGTAGTTGACGGTGGAAGCCTCAGCGATGGCACGGAACAGCAGCTCGGCAACCAGCTCACGGGACGCAGCAGCGTTGAGGTCAACGCCCTTGATGTTCTTGAGCACGCCGAGCTGCTGCGCGGTCTGCGCAACATGGAGCGCCCAGTCAGCGCCGGAGAACTCGTTGTTCTTGTCGTAGCCGACAGCGCGGAGGATCATGGCGAGGACTTCATAGCCGGTGACCTTGCCGGAGGGCTTGAAGGTTCCATCGGGATAGCCCTTGACCAGCTCGGCATTGGCGCAGTAGCCGATGTAGCCCTGAGCCCAACCGGCGCCAGCCATGTCGCTGAACTTGTTGTAAGAAGCGTACAGGCCAGACTTGTCGTTCTTGGCGAGATCCTGAGTGTAGATACGATAGATGATCGTAGCCACCTCAGCGCGGGTGATGTTGCCCTCGGGCTTGAAGGAACCATCCTCATAACCCTTGAACACACCCATGCCATTCAGAACGGCAACAGACTCAGCGTAATCATCGCTGATGCTCTTGTCATCCTTGAAGGCTGCGTTGGCGCTGACGGCCAGAGACAGAGTCATGACCAGAGCCAGCACCATTGCGAGTAACTTTTTCATAGATGTTACTCTCCTTTCATAAATTTCCATCCCCTTGGAGCGCTCCGGCAGCGAAAAGCGGGCATTTTGCTGTTCGCGGGCGAAAATGAAAGTTGACCGAAAAAGTTGCAAAACATTTCGATTTTCTTGCATTTTTGGCCGTTTTGCAGGAAAACGCGCGATTTTAGTTGCTATCGCATCCCCTTAAAGATGGTTCGTTTGTCAGAAAGGAGCAAGTTTCGGCGTTTCTCGGCTTACTTACCGTGGCATGCCGATCCCGTAACTAAGTCGGGAACGCACCGTTCCCCACCCTTTCTGCACTGTCACCTTACCACAAGCAAAATTTCAAGTCAACGCTTTCGCCCCATCTGTAACACACTTGTAACAAACCGCCGCTTCTGTTACAGCTTGACATAAAACCGCAGAAAACCCCATTATCCGCCACCACATACATATAATATATAAGCACAAATATGAAAAAAGCGGCCTAAGCCGCTTTTTGTGTTCTGATGACCCGCGCAGCGGTCAGGCGGCAAGTAACAGTAGTCCGCGCCGCCGCGCGGGGAGCGAAATTTCCCTTTTCCAGCCGCGGCCCGCCGAAAAAAAGGAAAGCCCGCTCACCTGAGCGGACTTTCGCCGATATTTTTTGCACAACCCCGTACAACCCCCAAAAATTTCGCGCCCGCAGGCGCGCAATGATCTTGATCGTTTTTTGTCGCGACAGAAGGTGAATTGCCGCAAAGCGGCAAGAGAAGCCGCCCTGGGGCGTGTGCGTGACAAAAAAACGCCTCTCACGCCGCAAACGTGCGCGTCTACGGCGCGTGCGCTGCCGCGGCGTGCAATCCAAAATCAAAAAAGGCGGCTTTCGCCGCCTTTTTTGAAGTGCTTTACTGAATCTCGATCTGCTTCGCGTTCACCACCGCGCTCTTCTTCGGCATGTTCAGCTTGAGCACGCCGTCATTGTACTGCGCGGAGATATTCGCGACCTCGACGCCGCTGATGTCGAACGCGCGCTGGTAGCTGCCGTAGCTGCGCTCGCAGCGGACGTAATTGCCCTTCTTGTCCTGATCCTCGTGCTCGCTGTGGCGCTCGGCGCGAATGGTCATCGTGTCGCCGTCCACATCGACGTGGATGTCCTCCTTCTTGAAGCCCGGCAGATCAGCTTCCAGCAGGTAGCTGTCGCCCTTGTCCTGAATATCGGTCTTAAACTCGCTCAGCCCGCGGCCCCACGAGCCGTCGCCGAAGAATGCGCGCTCCATCTGATCCCAGGGATCATAAGCCGCAACGTGGTTGTTTCTGCGTTCAAAAGGTCTCAGTTCAAACATAATACAAAGCCTCCAAATCTATTCGGGCGAGCCGCTCTTGCAGCCCGCGTGGTTTACGTTTCTTTCGTTCCCCTCGGAACAATTATGAGTATAGGCACGCCCTGTGAACAAAAATACATCTTTTGATGAACAAATCTTTAACTTTAGCACTCTTACGACGAGAGTGCTAAAAATCGTGGTGGCTGCGGACCGCTACCAAACCGCTACCCGACCTTTCGCGCCCCCAAGCCCTTGAAAAATCAGGCTTTTTCGCCCCGCCAACCCCCCGTTTCCGGCAAATCGCTACCAAACCGCTACCAGCCGCGCCCGCGAGCCCTTGCACGGCGGGCTTTTTTTGCGGCGCTAAGGGGATGCGATATCCGCTGAATTGAACGATTTTGCATTGATTCTGCTGAATTTTGCTTATTTTCTATTGTTTCTGCAACAATTTGAGGATTTGCGAATTTTGGCAGCAACCACGGGAAAGCGGGAGAGACGGCGGGTGTTCGGCCGCGAGAAGATGATGACATTATCGTCATGATCGACACCTTCCTCGCCAAGGTCACCTATGTCGCTCCCGCGGCTTATGATGCCAATGGCCACCTGCGCACCGAGGCTACCATCAAGCTCGATGTCTATGCCACCAAGAACTCCACCGCTGCTACCCCGCCCACCCTCACCAACGGCGAGGATGCGTATCCGTATGCTGTCGGCGATTACGTTCTCCTGAACGCCTTCACCAACGCTGTTAACAGCGCTACCGAGAGCGGCCTCATCAAGACCGGCGCTGACAAGTACGGCGAGATCGTTTCCAAGGCCACTTCTGTTGACGGCGCTCAGACCATCATCTACTGGAACAACGAGCAGCACAATGTTGCTGGCACTGTCTATGATGATGCTGTCAAGTTCATCCTCGATGAGGCTGGCAACTCCACCGGGAACCACACCTGGTTCCTCGACCAGTATGGCAACCTGATCGGTGCTGCTGATACCGCTGCTACCAACAGCTACGGTGTCATCAACCGCATCTGGTGGGCGGGCAACACTGCTGACGGCACTGGGTTGCCACTGCTAACGTGACCTACATGGACGGCATCACCGCCGTTCTCGACATCAGCACCCTCATCTACAATGGTGCTGCCGCCGAGAACCGCAACACTACGTATATCGCTAAGGGCGGCAAACTGTCCCACAACACCGCTGCCCTTATTCCCGGTGGGGACGGCGTCATTGATCTATCGCAAGCCCTCACCGGGTATCCGGTGTATCAGAACCGGACAGGGTCTATCGAGTTTATCGTCATGAATGACTTTAAGCCGTGGCACATGGCCTACTCCGACATCATGGACTATCTGCATGGACAGACCATGCGGGCGATCCTTGAGGACGATCCTGAATATTTCTACGAAGGGCGCTTCACAGTGAACGCCTGGAAGTCGGAAAAGGACTGGTCGCGGCTCGTCATCGACTACGATGTCGGCCCGTACAAGTGGAAAAACCTTTCCTCCATCGACAACTGGCTAGTCTACTTTTTTTGTAATCCAGCGTCCGTTTTGAGTGATGCTGCGACCGTCAAGCAGATGAAGGAAGAAGGACGCTTCGATGATTACAGAAATAGTATTGCTTACACCGGATCCAATATGATTATCTTGGTACAAATTACGAGGCCCTTGAAAGAAGCCCATAAGCATATACCTGATGCCGTCCTGTTCGTTGCGCTCGGATTCGTTTTTCAGTCCGTTGATCGCAATAAGGGGAGCCCTCTTTATTGCACAAGTTTGCTTGTCCACTTCAAAAGAAAGTGCTCTTGTTGCCAAATCGAATCCATGAGCATCCAAACCCGATTTCTTCTTGAGATAATTCTCCACAGTCACAAAAGCTTCGCGTGCTGCCGACTCAAACTCCGATTTGTAAATGAGTTGTACCGCATCCGATAATGCTGCGTGGACATTGTACACTTCAAAAAATCCTTTGAGTTTCTTTAGGGAATATGGCATTAAGCTCCCGCAACAAGGACAGAATGTGAAATCATAAAAGTCAAACCCATATGTACCGTTGCTATATTCCCTAAGTTGCTTTTTTCTGGGTGGAAGAGAACACCCATTAGGACAAGCGTATTCTTCTCTCCTCATTGCTTTCACCTCATTTCAACTACTCACTTACCCGCTGGAAAGATTACAATTTCAAAGGATAAGCATCCAGCTTGTTTTGCGCATTTATGTAGGATTTATAAATATTTTTGATTCCGGCTTCTTTTGCCATGCTTACAACAAGATTTTCCTCTGCTACGCCCATTCGCAGGCCAAGAATTATACCGCTTGGGATCCATTCCATCATCACCGGCGGCTTCATAATGCAGCCAGTTATCATTCGCCATTCTTCATCGTATTTATGGCACTCTTTTTTGATTAGGGTCGTTCTTTCTTGTTCCCATAAAGCACTTCCCATACCTGCATATAGCTCTGGAGGAATCTGAGTTGCGGTTGTCTCTGCTATTTTACGGAGCATAACGAATTTCGCAAATTTGGTTGCATCATAAGGCGTGTCCGAATAATAAATCGGATATAGCGGCGTTCCGTAGTTTTTGATTCCGCAATTAGCGCATTTTTCCTGCTTACCGCATAAGAAGTTGTCATTGTTTTCAAGGTCGTAGATTTGCACAAAACCTCTGTGTTGATCTGCATATTTCAGCCACAGAACCTCATTAAACCCATTTTCGGAGAAACAAACTGACCACGTATCCTTTTTAACTTCATCACGGAGTGAAAGCGCTGCATTCAGAAAGCTTTCGGTAAGCCCGTGAGAAAGCGCGTTTGTCACATTCTCAACCGTAAACTGCGCTGCTTGCTCCTCAGAGAGAATATTCCCAAGCAATGACTTAACACCATCCACAACAGCTTCTGTACTTTCCGGAGTCTGGAATGCACTTAGATACTCTTTCCGGATCGCTTCAATGTCGATGTGAAGAAAGGTATCAAAAGGATCATCATAATAATTCGCAGAAGAAAAATAGAGCTTGTTTGTTCTGAGCGCTTCCAAGCTTTTTGTGCTGACAGGACGATACCGAAAAAGTAACTTTGGATACTTAATTGATTTGAATAGCTGTTCTCGCTCTGCCACAATATCATTCCCGGGCAAAGAACATAATGTTTTCCAAAATTGTTCTCGATCATTGTGATCCATTGATAACCCTCCTCTCAAGTATTAAATCACACATGAAATAATTACGTTTTTTATGTTCAAAACGCACCATTTTTGATAGCTGCATCAATCACTTTCTGCCATTCGTCAAATGAAACAAAATGGACGAACTTCTCTTTATCAAAGTCCGATGCTACCAAGAAACCGGCGAATCCTTTTTGATCTGCATAGCCTGCGACACCCCAAACATAGGAATGCAAAAGCCAGTTACACACATCCTTCACTTTGAGCGAGGCAGCTTGTCCTTCACCATAGCTTGACACGCAGATTTTACCACGAAAAGCCCAACCGTCTTCATCGGTGTACGGATATTTCGTAGCAGAGATTACGCCGCTCATGATTTTGCATTCGGGAAGTGTCCAGTTCTGCTCTTTGGCAACTTTCTCTGCTTCAATTTCGTCTTCAATGGCTTTTCGCAGGACGGTGGCAGAGTATAACACAGCACGGTTCAGCTTATGCTTCCCATATTCACCGTAGCTTGGAGCCCTTTGCCAAAGAGATATTGCCCAAGACTGTTTTTTCAATTCCCATTTCCATCTGCCATCAAAAATCATAGCAGTACCTCATTTTAATCGTTCACACAGCGGCAGGAGTTCTTCCAGTTTGGCGACGATGCGCTTTTGCTCAGTAAATTACGGGATAAGTTTCTCTCTTTTAATCCCATAAATATCATACCTAATTCTTTTGAATGTGCTGAGTGAACACTTTTTTTACTGCGACGTCACGATTGCTGGTATCATTCTTGGTTTTTTGGGAAACTTTATAACATGCCAAAATAGCACCTAAAAAGCCAGAACTAATGCAAATTACCCAAGCGCCAATTGTAACTTTTTCTGCCGTTATAGATCCAATTGCATGAAAGTCTGACGTTAAAAGTGATAAAAACAAAGTGCTTGCAATCGAAAGAAATACACTATAGAGATTGTAAAAATGAAACGTGCTCATATCCTTTTGTGCTTCCTCATATGCACAAGATAGTGAATTTCTTAGTTTCTCGTCGGAGATGCTGATCGGAATCTCTTTAACCACGATACCTTCATCCTTGGTATCGATTATATTCATATTACTTTCCGTCGCCATCATGCTCCTCCGCCTTTAGCAGTCCGAGAGAACCCATAGCAAAGAATTCCATATGACCACAGTTTTCGCATACTACTACCCCGGCAGGAATATTAGGACCTAAACTGATATTTTTTGTATCGTCACCTATTAAAATTGTAGCGAAACTTTGAGTGGTAGTAAATTTATTTCCACCACAATAAGGACAATCGGGAAATCTATGTTTATTCATTTTGCTGCCTATTGCGGCAATAAAGTCTTTTGGATTATATTTACTCATGGTCTGTTTTTCCTTTCAATGATTATTTCAACTGTTCGCATAATGGCAAAGGGTCTTCGATTTTGAAAAAGATATATTTTATTCAGAATCTTCCTCATTCGCACTTTGAGCGCTTAAGATTTGCTTTATGCCCTTAAGCTCATCACCAATCTTTTTCATAGTCTTAAGCAAATCTTCCTCGTCGGTCGTTGAGGAAAAAAACGTCATATAATGTTCTAAATCCACAAAGAGATCACTTTGATATCTTTCGCTTCCGTGCAAGCACGAAAGCTCAATCACTACGCTGCTTCTCCTCTCCCCACAAAGCCATCCGGCTTTGCGGGGTCCCCAAGACGGGCGAGCGAGAAACGCACCGTGGGCAGCCTTGGCAGGCTGCATCATGCCGCCCAATCTGTTTGGACACACAACGTCCGGCCTGCACACAAGACAGGCTGCCGTGGCTGGGGTTGAAAGCAGTCAAGACCCCTTCCACGAGCTGTGAGAGCTGCCAAGCTCTGTCCGCGCTGTTCCCCATCGCCGGGGCGCGAGCTGCAAATACGGCGTAAGAAAACCATAGCGACTATACTAGCGACTACAAAAGGCAAAAATCCGAATTTCAAATTTACATAGCGACTAATGTAGCGACTACGACATCCGAAGCGCAAAAATGTTGAATTTCATGGCTTGTACAAAATGAAAATCTAAAAATTCTTCTAAACAGAACGAGGATTTGTCTACGTTTGGCTTTTCTTGCTGCGCAAGAAAAGCGCAAGCATCGCATTTTGATGTCAAAATACTGCTTGCTGGGGTAAACCCCAGTCCCCCATGCCGCCCGCGGGCGGGAACTTCTCGGCAGCATTGCCGGAAAGTGAGTGTAAAAATCGGGTTCGGCAATATGGCCGAACCCGATCACAGCGGACTGCCCTAAAGCGCTTCAGACAACATTGTCAAAAGCGGTAGACGCTGAAAATCGGGTTCGGTGAATTCACCGAACCCGGTCAGACTTTTTGACAAGGTTGTCTGAAAGTAAGGGTTGGCAATCTTGCCAACCCTTACTTTACCAGATCGTCTCCCGCACCGCTCGAATCAGCGTCACCACCCATGACAGCGCCGCAAGACCCACCAGCACAAGGAAAATGCCGTCCGCCAGAGCGGTATGGGCCAGATACCACGGGCGGAATACCGTGATTACCAGTGCACCGTACAGCAGCGGCGCAGACAACCGTAGCACCTGTGCCAGACGGACGATCCCGCCCAGCAGCGCCAGCCCCAATGATAAAACAGCATACATCATGTTCCGAGCCTCCTTCTTCGATTTGTGGTATGTTACCATCGGCAGACAGACTTTATAAGGGTCTGTCTGCCGATTTTTTCGCTTTGGGTGTCAATAAGACACCCTTGATTGGACGGCGAGGGTGTCTATTGCACACCCTGGATTTCAATTTTTTTTGCAAAATTTTTGGATTTTTTGTTATTCACCATGCTGTTTTTTCGGGAGGGGTAGTGAGGGGGTATCTGAAAAAACAGAAAACCGCTCTCGGCAACATTGCCGGAAGCGGTCTGGAGGTGGTTTATGAACAAACAGACACATCGGACCTGCGTCCGCATGAGTGCCAAAGAATACAGCTGGCTCATGGAACGAAGCAAGGCGGCAGGGCTGCCCGCCAACGCATGGCTCATGGAGCAGCTCACCGACAATCGTCCCATCATCAGTCGGGACGGCGTCATACCGGACTTCCTTCGCCTGCTCAATCAGAGGGGGCGGGAGATCAACACCGTGGCTCGTGCCTTCAACAGCGGATATGGCACGGCAGAGGGGCTCCAGCAAGCACTCGACTGTCTGAAGGACATTGCCCAGGCAGCATACGAGGTCAGGAAGGAGGGGTTCACCCATGCGCCATAAGCGCAAAAAGCCGCTTCCCAGAGGGAAACTGCGGGACAACAGCAAAAGCATCTCTGTCCGGATGACAGAGGAACAATTTCAAAGGCTGGAACGCTATCGGGAACTGACCCGCCTGCCGGTCACCACCTATTTCCGCAAGCTCATTGCAGAGAGCGAGATCGTGGAAAGACCCAGCCGGATCAGGTTTCGGCTCCACGAGGAAGTCAACAAGATCGACTCCAATATCCGCCAGATTTTGCGGAATCCCCGCGCAAAGGAACTGGACCGGGAGGCGGCGGACAGAATCCGTTTCCTGCTGGAACACATTCTCGAACAGGCCTACCACATAAACGCACACCATGATCTGAGCCACAAGGACGGGCAGTAAACACCCACCCGTTCGCCCCGTGCCGCCCTGTGCGGCGTTCTTCCGCATGGGCAGCGTCCCTGCCCATCCCCTCCGGCAGAGGCCCCCACAGGCGGCGTGTGGGCAAACTCGATAAACCAAATAACACAAGGAGAGCCTATGGAGCAAAAAGCCAATATCACCATCGACAATCATCATATCACCGTTGAGTGGATGCAGACAGCCTGCGGGCGGGAGATTCGAGTCATCTCCGTGTTTCCCCGGCATGGCAGCGAAACCGCGGAGGACAAGCTGAAAGCTCTGGCGGAACTGGACTTTCAGCATCGGAAGCTGTGTGCGTAAAGTGCTGGACATTTCAGGCCGTTCGGGGTAGTGTGGTGTCGCAATGCTCTGAACGGTTTGGCAAAGAAAAGGAGGGCTGTATGAATCAGTCAAACCAAATCAGGAAAACCGCTCTTTACTGCCGTCTCAGCCAGGACGATGGGATAGAGGGCGATTCGAACTCGATCCAGAATCAAAAAGCCATTTTACAGAAGTTCGCGGAAGATCACCATTTCCCCAGCCCCTGCTTCTATGTGGATGACGGTTTTTCCGGTGGAAATTTCCAAAGGCCCGCATTTCAGCAGATGATTTCCGACATGGAGAACGGTGAGATTGGAATCATCGTCACCAAGGACCTTTCCAGACTGGGACGTAACCAACTTCATACCGGTCTCTACATTGAGGAACGCTTTCCCATGTTCGGCGTACGCTACATCGCTATCAATGACAATGTAGACACTGACAGCAGCGAGAGCAATGACCTCATGCCGTTCAAAAATTTGTTCAACGAGTGGTTTATTCGGGACACCAGCCGGAAGATCCGTGCGGTGCTGAAGGCCAAGGCGGAACGGGGGGAACGGCTGGGAACCAGAACGCCTTACGGCTACCGAAAGGACCCGGACACGAAAAAACTAATCGTGGACGAAGAGGCGGCAGCTATTGTCCGCAGAATCTTTGCCATGTGCGCCGGCGGCAGTGGCCCCAGCCAAATTGCCCGCATTCTCAAGAAAGAGCAGATCCTGACGCCCACCATGTACGCCTACACCAGGTACGGCATCACGCACACCTGTCTGGATACAGCACATCCGTATAACTGGTCTGACAGCGCCATTGCCAACCTGCTGGAAAACGAAATTTATCTGGGCAACACCGTCAACATGAAGTACAGTACGAAGTCCTACAAGGACAAACGGAGGGTCGAGCATCCAAGAGAGGAATGCATGGTCTTTGAGAATACCCATCCCGCCCTCATTACGCGGGAGGTCTGGGACATGGTACAGAGAGTGCGGAAGAACAAGCGCCGTCTGACCAAGATGGAAGAACAGAGCAAGTACTCCGGTCTTGTGTTCTGTGCCGACTGCGGCTCCAACATGGTGCTGCACCGGGCACATACCATGTCCGCCAGCTACAATCACTTTACCTGTCGCACCTACAAGAAGGACGGGGCAGAAGTGTGTAGCGCTCACTATATCCGGGAAGTGGCACTGAAGGAAATCGTGCTGGAAACAATCCGCAGAGCTACAGAGTTTGCCAGGAGCGACCCGGAGCGGTTCGCCGCATATATTCAGCAAAAGCAATCTACTGAGGTGGCAAAGGAGATCCGGGGGTTGGAACGGGAATTGTCCACGATGCGGAAACGGGATGGCGAACTGGATGTAGTGTTCAAGCGGATGTATGAGGACAGCGCCTTGGGACGGGTGAGCAATGAGCAGTTCCGTTTGCTGTCTGAGGCATACTCCAAGGAGAAAGCGCAGCTGGCCGAAGCCATCCCTGCCACGGAGGAGCGCCTGGAGAAACTACGCAGTAGCATGGCCAACGCCAGAAAGTTCACCGACATGACGGAACTGACCCCGGAACTGCTCCGCACCTTTGTGGCGAAAATCATCGTGTATGAGAAAGAGGTCAAATACTCCAAGCACGCACCGCAGAAGATCCACATCTGTTTTCGGGACTTCAACCTCAACGAGACAGACGATATGCTTCTATGCGGAGAGACAACAGAAAAGGCAGACAGTACAATTGCACTGCCTGCCTAATCCGAGGACACGCTTCAAGGTACCCCTATCAGGAGTAGCGGAAGCGTCCCTCCCTTTCTGATTCAGTGCATGGGGCAGCCATGGGGCTTATCGCCCCGGCGCTCTGCCCGGCACAGGATCATCTCCCCGGCGATGCTGACGGC